>Ga0364922_10168_pt1 | contig 39189 bp, 34 predicted proteins | sample ExccelJu500001D4_2_FD_206955 | JGI IMG/M metagenome (GOLD analysis project Ga0364922, IMG submission 206955) | Enriched cells from Trout Bog Lake Hypolimnion, Wisconsin, USA - BchlTB.June20.5000.01.D4 | ecosystem: Environmental > Aquatic > Freshwater > Lake > Hypolimnion/Profundal zone | place...
TGCTTATCGCAACGAGGATTATTCCACCGCCGAAGCCGCCTACAAATCAACAGTGGAGCAGGGTAAGCATTCCTGTTTTAAGCAGCCTTCCGACTATACCAATCTGGCTAAAACTATGGTTGCGCTCGATAATCCGGAGGCAGGATTACATGTTCTTGCCGACGTCAGGAAGGTTTTTCCGCAGAGCAATGACGCGAAACTGCATGCCAGCATAACGGAAAGTTACATTTTCAAAAAGATGAACCTCAATGACAAAGCGCGCGGGGCAATGACCGAAACGCAAAAGATCTTGGCCGATTCCGACGGGGAAATCCCCACCGACCTGAAGCTCGAACTGGCCAGGGCATATATTATTAACGGTGAAAATGAAAAAGGAACGGAAATAATCAAGCATATTATTCAGGAGAATCATGACGACGAAGAAATGCTTGATAATGTCCGTAGCGTATTTAAGGAAGCCGGCATTGAGGATAAGGGATCTAAAATTATCGAAGAAACAAGACAGGAAATCATCAGCATGAATAACGCCGGAGTCAAACTGGCTCAGGACGGCAAGCTGACGGAAGCAATTGCCTACTTTGAGAAAGCCGCCACCCGCTTGCCGGAAAATAAAATCATCAATGCAAACGCCGCTCACGTCCTGATGCTTTTCATTAAAGAAAACGGCATTGACGAACAAAGATTAATCAACGCGAAAACTTATCTTGACAGAGTAAAAAAAATTGACGAAAGTTACTCCGATCTTCCGATGCTTTGGGCAATGTACAACGAGCTGCTTCCTAAGGATTAATTATGATTGATAAGATGGACTTTTCCGACATCCTGGCTTCGACGCTGCACGATACCAAAAATTCATTGGGGCTTCTTTTTAATAATCTGGACGATATAATCAGCGATTGCCGAACGAAGGAATGTCCTTCCCATGTTGAATTCTACAACCTGCAATATGAAATCAAGCGCTTGAATCACAGTTTAATCCGTCTGCTTTCCCTCTATAAGGCGGAAAAATCGCAACTGGCCATTAATATAGATTATCATTCGATCAGAGACATTCTGGAAGATGTATCGGCGCAACATGAAGCGCTGCTGAATTCCCGGGGAATAAATATTGAAACGGATTGCGACTCGGCGCTATTCTGGGCCCTGGACCGCAACCTGGTTGCCGGCGTTCTTGATAACATCATCAACAACGCCTTCCGTTATACGAAGAAGAAGGTTAAAATCAGCTCCTTCGCGGAAAACGGTTACCTCGTGATCAGGATCGAAGATGACGGCACAGGCTATCCGGCTTCCATGCTCTTTAACGAAAATAATAATCCCGAATTCAAAAAGGAAATAGATTTCCAAACCGGCAGTACGGGGCTGGGAATATATTTTTCGGTGATGGTTGCCGCTATGCATGAAAACAACCAGAAAAGCGGCTTCATATCTATTGCCAACGGCGGCTCATTGGCCGGCGGAATTTTTTCCATTTACATACCCTAGGGAATGACCAATGGCAGGAAAGATTACCAATATCGGCGAACTTTTCCATCGCTTTCATGCCTGTGAATTGCAGGTCAAGCAGGGCAAGATTGCTTCCTGCCTTATTTCCTTTAAAGACATCATCGACCGGATGCCGGTCATTCCCATCAACGAAAAAGACAAGGCAGAACTTCACGACGGCATTGCGGCCTTTCTCAACAAGCTTGCCGCGCATAAAAAATTCAAGGAAATCTTCGGTGAGTTTACCTTTGGCGACACTGATCTGGACACAAACCTGGAATTCATCAAAAGCATGATTATCGCCCAGGAACAGGAAATCGTTCAGAAAGTGGAATCCGACGAAAAAGCAGCCGAGGCTCAACGGCTGGAAATTGACCGGGAAAAGCAAAAAAAACAAGAAGAAATAAACAAAAAAATCGGGCTGGCCATTTCATTCATCGATCAGGACGACCTGCCGCCGGCGAAGGAAATCCTGAACGAAAGCGAAGAAATTCAGGAAGCTGTCGCTCTTCACTATAATGACGAAGGCATGCAGAAACGCGAACAGAAATTATTTAAGGAAGCCGTCCAAAGCTATCACCGGGCGCTCGTCGCCACGCCGGAAGACGAAAATATTCACTACAACATGGCTCGCGCCTATTTTGAGGGCGGCAAACGGAACAAGGCGGAAGAATACCTCGGAAAGGCGATGAAATTAAATCCGGATTTCAATGAAGGTAAAGCATTTTATGATTACTTACTGAAGCTCGATCAGGCGGGCGCTAATAACGGCAACAGTGAAAATAAATCAGGAGGATTTTTCAAGAAACTCTTTTTTGACAAGAAGTAAATTCCCCTTAGCTTGCCTTCCGCGGCGTAAATCCGCAGATGACCGTTTTTCAACAGCCTTTCAGGAAGCCCAGAAATTCCTGTTATGCTTTTTCATCTCTTCAATTATTTTATGGAGCTGAAAAGAGGTAATAATACGCTGTTCTATAAAATATTTTCCTATTTGCGGCTGAATGGCCCGCTGCCGATCCAGCAATAACGACAATTGATATTTGGAAATATAGCCATGGCGCAGCGCGCATTCGCCGAATTTTTCACCATAACGGCGGGATCGCAAAATATTCAAAATATCCGGACCCTCGATCCATCCCCAACTTGCGGCGATGGCACCGACGGACGGACGCTGCAATCTTTGCCAGACAATCGCCTTAATCATAATCGAAAGTGAAATATGCCCCGTATAATAAAGATACTGTCCAAACAAAAGCCTCCGCGACGGCATTCGTCCATGATAAAAAGATTCTTTAGCGGCACCTTGTGTTTTCCGGCGAGAGGCCGCCTTTGCCGTTGATTGCCTGCGTTCATAAATCGCACCCTTTTCATCGAGAGAGTACTTCCATGGGTGGCGCATGAACTCCTGCAAAAGCTGGTAGGCCAGATTGATCTCTTTAAAACGCTTTTCCAAAAAATCCGGCTCACCGGCAATAATAACCGCCCGGTCCGGATGCGTTTCCAGCGCGCGTCTCCGGTAGGCAGCTTTTACACCCGCCGGCTTCAGGTAGCGCAGAAACTCGACCGATACGTCGATATCAGTCCCAAATAAAGATTCACAGGCCTTGAATAAATCCTGTTTTGTAACTTCCTCTGCCAGCAATACCTCGACTCCTTTGCTTATCAAATCGTCCCGATTTTTCGATCTGTATCCGGAATTTAGCACAGGATGTTTAATAAACACAAGCGGCAAATTAATTACATCGCCCGCTAGTCACCATCCCTGTCCATGGCATCTGGAATTCAGAAACGGGCTGCCGGTTGAAAATCAATTTCCCTTCGCTGCAAAATATTTAATTGACATTAAAATGCCCGCGCGTATATTAGATTTTCTAAATTTTCCATCCGGATATTATTCTGTCGGCTTTGCCCCGAACCCTGCCAGGCGGAGAACTTTTGCGGCCTGCCCGGTTCTCGTTGAGGCGGAAGATAGGACCAGGAAGCAAAACTGACCGATAACGGAAAGCGGTTGGATGCAGGAACGTCAGGGGATCATTTTGACTTACGCTTCTGCTGATTAATCCAGCCGGCAAAATAAGATTAGCTCAAGGAGAGGAAAACTATGTTTGATTACATGTTGACAAAAGAGCAGATCAAGATCAGGAATGAGGCGCGCGAACTCGTCGCTTGGGTTCCCCGCCAGATGATTCTCGACATGGATACGGATACAATAAAATTTCCGAAGGAGTTCTTGCAGGAGGCCGGCCGGCGCAATCTATTGGGATGCCGTTATCCGGCAAAATGGGGCGGCCGGGATATGGACTGGGTGACGACTTGCATGCTGATGGAAGAAATCGGAACTCTGGGCTACGAATTCGCCTGCGTCTTCGGAGTAGGCGCGGAGTTGGTTTGTGACGCCATCATCCGGCACGGCACGGACCGGCAAAAAGAAAAGTATGTCCTCCCGCTGCTGAGAGGAGATATTTTTGCTGCGGAGTGCCTGACGGAACCGCGCGGCGGCTCGGACTTTTTCGGCGCCACAACAAAAGCTGAAGACAAAGGTGATTACTATTTATTAAACGGCCAGAAACGCTTTATCGTCGGCGCGGAGGGCGCAGATTTTTTTCTCGTTTATGCGAAAACCAATCCCGAAGCAAAACCTCAGGAAGCGATAACCTGCTTTATCGTCGATCGCACCGAAGGTGTGGAAGTGAAGTATCTTTATGGATTAATGGGCTGCCGCGGCGGCGGCACCGGCCGGATCGTCTTTAGAAATGTAAAAGTGCCCAAGGAAAATATTGTCGGCAAGGTTCAGGGTGCTTACTCGGTTTTTAATACCATGATGATTCCGGAAAGGCTCGGCACGGCATCAATGACGATAGGCGCAGCCCGCCCGGCACTGGAGATTGCCACGGAATACACTTCGCGGCGCAAAGCCTTCGGCCAGACCATAAATCAGTTTGAGGGTGTGAGCTTTCAAATTGCCGAAGCGGCAATGCTGCTCGATGCCGCCAGGGCCATGGCTTACGTTACCGCCCGCGCGGTTGATGGCGGCACCGATATGAACCGCATCAGGCGAATGGTTTCGCAGAGCAAAAAATTTATCACCGAGTCCTGCCAGAAGGTTGTCCACAATTCCATGCAGGTTATGGGCGGAATCGGCTATACCAATGTATTCCCGTTGGAAAGAATTTATCGCGACGTCCGTCTGGCCTCGATCTGGACAGGCACCAGCGAAGTCATGTCGATGATCGCCGCTCATGAATGGTACCGGGAATATTTTCAGGAAAAAGCAAGACGCAAGACCCGCGATCACGAGCAAGACGCCCAGGAAGCCACAGGCGAAGAAAAAGTATATGACGATGAGGATATGTGGAAGAAGGGCTGGTAGTATCAGCGGCAAATTATCCCGCCCGTAATTACACTTCTTTATTAATGATCATCTCCGGGCGGCGGCAAAAGCCCCGCGGCTGACAACCTGATGATATTAGGGATGCGACCCGAAGGTTGCCGGCGCGAGGCCGCGAGTCATCGACGCTCTGCAGAAACGGGGGAAAGACAGCGCCTGCCTTATAAAGAGCTGTCCTATATGATTTCCACCTTGCCGTTCTCATCGACGGCGACGTTCTGACCGGTGCAAACTGTATTCAGAAATTCAGCCCCCAGATTGTCGACAACCACAATGCGCTTGCCGATCCAGACATCCGCCAGGATCACGCCGGAGGCCGCCAACGAATCGATATGCTCGGAAAACAACATCGCCAGCGGAGCGATGCCCATTTGCACTGCGGTCTCCAGAACCAGCCCCCCGGAAGTGGAACCGATGGTGACAGGCAGGCAAAGGATCTTGCCGGTCATCACGTGTTCATACAAATCCGGGTTATTTTGATCCGCACAGACCGCTTTGCGGCGGCGCAAGACGACACTGCGTTGAAATGACGCCAAGATATTCAAGCCGGCGTGGGAAACCAGCGCTTCGCCCCGACAGGAACCGGGCAGGACCGCCCGCCCTTGAAATACTTTACCCATACCGACCTCCTAGGACACTTTTCCGGATACCACTATTTTCAATAAATCATCGTCCAGAAAAAAACGTGCGGTGGAATAAGTCCGCAACTTGTTGGAATTTGTAACTACGACCTGACGGCGGCAGAGAGGATTGCTCAGATGCATCATCGGACAAACAGGGGTCAACTTCGCCCCGATGTTTTCCAGCCGAGTCACGGCCGCATTGTCCTTCTGGATCGCCGCAATCACATCCGGCGCCGAACACAGATATACAGGCAGATTTAATCGCTCCTGGCCTGCTTCTCGCAGAGCGTTTTCCAGAGCTTCCTGCCAGGATTGAATCTGCCCCCTGCTTAGATGGGGACAGCCGATAAAAGCCAATTGCGGCTCGTCATCCCTGTTTTTCCACAAGACCGGATACGAAGCCATCACCCGATCCAGCTCGGCGTCATCGATGACGTACCGCCCGTATCCGGGGATAAGCAGGCTGCGTCCGGCTTCTCGAGCTTCCGGAGTCAAATTCTCGACATGATACAGGCCGACTGCTCCATTGGAAGCGCAGGCGGCTCCCATATCTTTCAGATAAGCGCATGTTGGGGAATCCAGCCGCTTTCCGAGGAAGGCATCCAAGCCGGCAATAAAAGGAACCGCTTCGACGACTTTCATCCCGATGGCGCTTCCCAGCAATTGCGCATTGGGCTTCCGGCTGGTTTTCACTTCGATAAGCCAGCTGGCCCGCCGTCCGTCATCGGTCAAAAGACCGAAAAATGGTGTTTTATCCAGGATGTTGCAAAGCAGATCAATCCCGGATGAATTGCGGTTGGTGCGCGCTCCGAGAACCGAGTTGGCATAGACCACCGCCGATGATTCCGACCAGGCCAGCACGGCTCCCCTCGCGGGAATATTGCCCACTTCCGGCAAATAGCAGGCGCAGGAAAAAGCATTGCTGTCCTTCAAACCGATTTCCCGCATTTTCTTTTCGTAAGTTTCCTGCTGACTGCAAATCAGGCGCATGGCCCGTCCGGCGATAAATCCGGGATTGACGGTTTCCAGGTCAAACGGGCGCGGATCCACCGTGAAGGGACGGCTCGAGCTCAACCCGCAGGCAATCAATTCGTCCATCATATCAAAATACGGCTGGAGTATGTTCGCGCCAACAGAAAGCACCAAATGCGGCGCCCCCGCAATCGGCACTAAGCGCTCGGCATGGAAAGCCTCCCCATATAAGACCACCGACCGCATTACTTTTTGCAGCGTTTTCCCATATCTCCCGGCCAGGATGGTCTGTTCTTCAGCAGTTAATTGCATCTTATAATTGTCCATATGCTTTTCCTTTTTCCGGATTTGGCGCAAGAGCATGATATAATTACCATCTCCTCAAGCAAATCCATTTACCGGCTGTTAAAATACGCCGAATCTCGAAGCCGTTGCCCGGCAGTAAAACCTCTGCAGTTTTGGAAATCCGGGGGCGTCATTCCCCGCGCGGAAAACAGCTCCAAGGCCCGACCGAACAGCGCCAAGAAGATGCGCGCTCATTATTTCCCTAAAAATGAAAAAATGCAATTCGCAATTCCTTTAAAATCCGGATAGCGGCTAAATTATTAAATCCCCAAATAAGCTTTTTTAACATTATCGTCATTAAGCAAGGCGGCTGCTTTCCCTTCCATGATAATGGATCCGTTTTCCATAACATAGCCGCGATGCGACAGTTTCAGCGCCATATAGGCATTTTGCTCCACAAGAAATATCGTCATGCGCTGCTCGGAGTTGATCTTTTTGATCATCGCGAAAATCTGATTCGTCATCAGCGGCGATAAACCCAGCGAGGGCTCGTCCAGAAGCAGCAGTCTTGGCCGGGCCATCAGGGACCTGGAGATGGCCAGCATTTGTTGTTCGCCGCCGCTTAAAGTGCCGCCCGCCTGATGCCGGCGTTTATTCAAAATCGGGAAAAGTTCGAAAATATATTCTATATCTTTCCTGATTTCCCGCCGGTCCGTACGCAGGAATGCGCCCATTGCCAGATTTTCCTTTACGGTCAACCCGGGAAATATTCTTCTGCCTTCGGGCACCTGGGAAATACCGGCGGCAACAATTTTATCCGGGTCGCTTTTTTCGATGGGCTGATCGTTGAAAAGAATCTGGCCGGTGGTTGGGGGAACAATGCCGGAAATGGACATCAGGGTTGTTGTTTTCCCGGCGCCGTTGGCGCCGATCAGCGCAACTATTTCGCCTTCGCCCACATTCAGGGAGATGCCTTTGAGCGCACGAATGCTTCCGTAACGTGTCTCCACATCAATTAATTTCAGCATCGTTTTCCACTCCCAGGTAAGCCTTGATGACCACCGGATTGCTCGTTATTTCCGCAGGTGTTCCGCGGGCGATCTCTTCGCCGTAATCGAGAACAAAAATATTCTGCGCCAGATTCATGACCAGTTTCATGTCGTGTTCAATAAGCAGGATGGAAAGATCGTATTCTTCCCGGAGCCGGACGATCAACTTTTCGAGTTCCCTCGTTTCCTGATGATTCATGCCGGCAGCCGGTTCATCCAGCAGCAAAAGCTGCGGCTCACACGCCAGAGCGCGGGCAATCTCTAACCGGCGTTGAGCGCCATAGGGCAGATTTTTGGCCAGGTCATTCACATACATGTTCAGCCCGAAATATTCGAGGATTTCATAACTCCGGCCGACAATGTCATTTTCCTCATCGCGAGTGCCTTGCGGACGGAATATCGCCCCGCCGATACCGGCACGTGTCCGGCAGTGGCGGCCGATCATGACATTTTCCAGAACAGTCATCCCCCCGAAAAGGCGGATATTCTGAAACGTGCGCGCCAAGCCCAGCGCCGTAATTTGATTGATTTTCATTCCGTTCAGGCGGCGGGATTTCCCCTGCGGCGGATGAACCGTAATATCGCCGCCCGAAGGCGTGTAAATCCCTGTCAGGCAGTTAAATAAAGTTGTTTTCCCGGCGCCGTTGGGGCCGATGAGCGCGACTATCTGGTTCTTTTTAATTTCCAGACTGACCCGATCCAGCGCCTTGATGCCGCCGAAATTCATGGTCAGATCTTTTACTTCCAAAACATTATCCATATGCTTACCGTTCAATTTTTGCGGCCGGAGTCCAGCGGGCGAAATTCATATTTTTTACGCATATCGGCCAGAATTCCCTGCGGACGAAAAACCATCATCATAATCAAAGCCGCCCCGAATAAAAGCATCCGGTAATCGGCAAAGACCCGTAGATATTCGGGAAGCAGAATCAGGGCCAGCGCGGCGATAATGACGCCGGCGATGGATCCCATGCCGCCTAAAACAACAATGGATAAGATCATTGCCGATTCGAGAAAAGTAAAACTGGCCGGATTGATAAATGTTGTTTTGGCGGCAAACAAAACGCCGGCCATTCCCGCCCAGGTCGCGCCCAGAGCAAAGGCGGCGAGCTTGGCCTTCGTTTTATCGATACCCATTGCCTGGCAGGCCAGCTCATCTTCGCGCAGGGCGACCCAGGCGCGTCCAATGCGCGAATTTTGCAGGCGATGGATGACAAAAACCGTCAGCAGGCATAATATAATCAATAAAAAATACATGTAAATGGCGGATTGTTCCGGCGTCAGATTCAGGCCGAAAAAACCGGGGCGGGGAATGTTGGATATGCCGCTGGGGCCGAAGGAAAAGCTGTTCCAGTTTTCCAGAACCAGGCGGATGATTTCCGCGAAGGCCAGTGTCACAATGGCCAGATAATCGCCGCGCAAACGCAGCACCGGGAATCCGACCAGCAGGCCGAAGAAAGCGGCCAGTATGGCGCCAACCGGCAAGGCCGTCCAGAAACCCAGGCCGAAATGATAATTAAGCAAGGCGTAGCTGTATGCGCCAACGGCGTAAAAAGCCACATAACCCAGATCCAGAAGGCCGGCCAGCCCCACTTCAATATTCAAACCCAGCCCCAGCATAACATAGATCAGGGCGGTGATCATGATATTGATCTGATAGTGGGAGAAAACAAACGGGAAAAGCAGGGCAAACAAGGACACGATTATCAAAGCAGGGCGGTACAGACGCGGCTCATTCATTAAACGGTGCAGTCGGGACGGACGATTAGGCGCGATCAGGGCGGCGGCGCTTTTCCTTTTGAGGAAAAGCTGCCAGCAAAAAGATAATAAAAATCCGGCCAGACCGACGAAGATGATATTGCGCAGGCGCCAGATGACAGCATTTTCAATTGTATTGACCTGCACTGCCATAAAAGGAAAGGTGAGCAGGATAAGCCACAGGGTTATAAAAAATGATTTTTTTAATTCTTCGGCAAATTTCATCGTTTTTTCCCGGTCTACACCTTTTGCTGGGAGGAACGCCCCAGAATTCCATCCGGCTTTAAAATTAATATCAGAATCAGCAGAGTAAAGGCGAAGACGTTTTCATAATCGCTGGAAATGTAACCCGTGGCAAAGCTTTCGGTCAACCCCAAAACCAGTCCGCCCAGCATGGCGCCGGGAATGCTGCCGATGCCGCCCAGAACGGCTGCGGTGAAAGCTTTAATCCCTGCAGCAAATCCGATATAAAAGTTAATTCTGCCGACATGCGAAGCAATCAGAACGCCGCCGATGGCTGCAAGAGCCGAGCCGATGATAAATGTCCGGGAAATTATCCGGTTGACGTTGACGCCGAGAAGCATTGCCATCTCCCGGTCCTGCGCCACAGAGCGCATGGCTTTGCCCATTTTGGTGAATTTTAAAATCAGGGTCAGACAAAGCATCAGTGCCGCCGCCGTAAAAATGATCACAAATTCGGACGCGCCGATCCAGGCGCCGACCGTTTCGGGCAGTTCAAAACTAGCCAGCAAGTTAGGAAAGGGCAGGAAATCCGGTGTTTGAGCCAGCATGACATAATTTTGCAGGAAAACAGACATGCCGATGGCGCTGATGAGGGGCGAAAGCCGGGGAGCCTGCCGCAGCGGTTTGTAAGCTATTTTTTCCACGGTGAAACCGTAGGCCGCAGAGTAAAGGACAGCCATGACAGTCGCCAGAGCAAGAACTGCAATGCCGGTACAACCCTGCATGGTCAGCACGGAAGCCACGATCAGAGCGACGAACGCGCCGATCATGTATATCTCGCCGTGGGCAAAATTAATCAGCTCCAGGATGCCGTAAACCATGGTATAGCCCAGAGCGATCAGAGCATAAATGCTGCCACGGGTAATACCGCCCAGGAACAGATCCCAAAAATAATTCATCTTTTAATTGCCTCCGGAGGCGGCACTAAAGACTTAAGCGGGAGAATCACTTTCATCATTTAAAATTCAGCAGAAAATGCTGCCGTAAATAAATCAACCATTTCACAACTCTGCTTCCCGCCTAAGCGGTATTCGGAAAGGAGCTTGTTCCCCTTGTCCTTACAACTCCCGCGCGGCATCGCGCTTGCAACCTTCCGCTTGTAATCTGCGGGTCATCAGCTCGGTTTCACCTGCGCTTATTTTATCTCCACGTAGACTCCCTTGCGCACTTGATACATGGAGAAACCTGCACCAATGGCATCCCCTTCCTTATTGAATTTAATTTTCCCCAGGGGTGTGTCTGTCGGATAGGTGCGCAATGCTTTGGCCACCGCGTTATATTCTGTCGATTTGGCCTTGCTCATGGCATTGAGAAGCGACTGAGTTGCCGCATAAGCGTTCAAATAGAACGCTCCGGGCTCTGTGCCGTATGCTTTCCTGTGTTCAGCGATGGCCGCTTGGGCTATGGGATTTTTAGTCGTATCTTTGGGGCCGGAGGCGTAGACTCCTTCCGCATAGGAGGCGGCCACTTTAATAAAAGTCTGGTCTTTGACGCCGTCATCGGAGATAAAGACGGTTTTCATTCCTTTTTTACGCATTTGCTGCACAAGGGAAGCAGCTTCGGGATGATAACCCCCGTAAATAACGGCGTCGGCCTGGGCATGTTTTATTTTCTGGACAATAGCCGAATAATCCACTGCGCCCGGCGTAACCCCTTCATAAAGCACTACTTTGGCCTTTCCTGACTCTTCCACGAATCTTTTGGCATACTCGGCAAAACCTTTGCCGTAATCGCCTTTATCATGAATAATCGCCAGCTTGGCAAATTTCAGCGTTTGCACTGCAAAATCGGCGGCCAGTTTTGCCTGCGCGTCATCGGGTGCTATCGTCCGGAAGAAGTTAGGATATTGCCCCGACAAAGTCAGTTCGGGACTTGTTGCCGAGGGGGAAATGACAATTATTTTGGCGTCTTTGTAAGTGCGCAAAGCGGCTTTGGTAGATCCGCTGCAGATATGGCCGATTACGGCATGGACTTTGGCGGAGACCAGTTTCGTGGCGACATTTGTCGCCAGTTCCGGTTTGCAGGCGTCATCCTCGATAATCAATTCCACTTTCCTGCCGGCAACACCGCCTTGGGCGTTGATATTTTTAACGACCAGCTGGGCCGCTTTAACCGTGGGCAGTCCGTAGGAGGCCAAATCACCGGAATGAGACCCGGCAATGCCGATCTTGATATTGTCGGCGGTCTGAGCCGTTGCGGCGGAGACGAGCGTCAAAAAAAATATTATTCCGATAATATATTTAAGGGTATATTGACTTTTCATATTGGACTCCTCGATAAAAAATGTGGGATTTTAATACTTGAAAAGAAGTATGACGTCAAGGCCGGAATCCATTATTCCGGCCCTGAAGCCGACTTTCGCCGCCATTTTCCCCGGGCGGGCCGGCCTGAACCTGGATAACGAAAGCGGCAAATTAACAGTTGCCTTCGGCATCCCCGTAATAACGTCCGAGGCGCCCGAAAAAGCCGCTGAACAAGACAACATCTCCGGAATGTAACGTAATATCTTGATTTAGCGCAGAAAAAATATCCGGCCAAAAATAAGGCGGGTAAAGGTCAGGGAATTACGGACAAAATCGACAAACGGGCGGAAGTGGGAAATCCTTGATCCATCGGGGGCATAGACAACCCGAACCGGAGCCTCCAGAACAGACAGTCCCTTTCTTTTGGCCTGCACCAGAATTTCCACTTCAAACTGAAACCGCCGCGCTTGGGCAGGCAGAACAATAGTCTCGGGCAAAGGATAAAGGCGCATGCCGCTTTGAGAATCGGCAAGAGCAGGACCACCCGACATCCGGACCCAGAAATTGGAAAATTTCCGTCCGAAGCGGCTTGTCCAGGGCACATGTTCTCCAATCATCCCTTCTCTTGCCCCCACTATAATCGCCCGGGCGCCCGCCGGAATGGCGGCCATGAGATTTGGGGCATCTTCCGGATAATGCTGGCCGTCGGCATCGATGGTGATTGCCCAGTCGGCTTCCACCGCGGCAGCGGCAAATCCGGAAAGCAGAGCCGCCCCCTTGCCCCTATTCCTATCATGGGAAATAATCCGAATCCCCGGAATGTCCTTGATTTCATCAAGACTATTATCCGTCGATCCGTCATTGACTACAAAAACAGGGAAACCAAGTGCCAGCGCCCGGCGGACAACAACCGCCACGGTGCCGGCATGATTGAAAACAGGGATGACAAAGGCGAAACGGCCCTCCCTGCTCGGAGGAGGGGATAGCCTGTTGGCACTGGCACTCACCATAATTATTCCATTTCCGGCAGAAAAGCCACCGCCCATGTCCCCGGGCCCATATGCGCCCCTGATGTCAGCGAAAGTGGTTGAATCACTATTTCGGCCAAAGGGAAATCCGCCGCAAGCAATGGTCGGATGGTATCGTTGACCAAATCATAATTATCGGAATATTCCAGCATAATGAAGGCCCGGCCGTCCCGGGCAAGCGCCGCCGCCATCCTCCGGCGGGCCATCTTTATCTGGTCATCCTGATTACGCACGACGCCGACTTTTTTTGCCCCCTCGGGCTGCGGCGAGATAACAGGCTTCATCTTCAGCATATCGCCAAAAAACGCGCTTGTCTTGGATAAACGGCCGCCGGCCGCCAGATATTCCAGCTTATCCAAAAATACGTACTCCTCGCAGACAGGCACGGCCCTGGCGGCAAAGGCAATTGTTTTTCCCATATCATTCGTCGCCGCTAAATAACGGTTAACCGCAAGCACCAGCACCGCCATTCGGCCCGAGGCGGAACCGGTATCAATGACGGCAAGTCTGTTTTGCGGATCGTGTTGTTTTTTCCATTCGCAAACGGCGTTATAATTGCCGGTATAGACCGAACCGACGCATAAATACAACACCTTTTCAAACCTATCCAGAGTGCTTTCGTAAAACTGATGCCTCTCGAAATTCGATGCCTGCGATGTCGAAACTTTAATCCCCTCCCGCATGGCGGCATAAAGCTCCCCGGGATGCAAATGTGTTTCGGGCAGGCATTTTCTACCCATGGTTACATAACTGTGCAAAAGCGTGATGCCATATTTTTTCGCATCGGCGCGCGTTAAGGAACCGGCGGCATCAGTCATTATATGCAGTTTCCTGTCGGTTTGGGCGAGACGGAATTCATTAATCTGCTGGCTCAGATTATCATCCTCCCAGTTGACCACGCTACCGAACTTGGCCACTTCGTCTTTTATCTTTTCCCGGTCGTTTGTATGCAGATGGATTTTATAAAGATCACCTTCGGGAATAACGATCACGCTTTCCTGATCCCGGGTGATGTTCGCTAATTTCTCTTGCGATAAATTTTGCGCCTTAACAACAAAATCAACACAGTAGCCGTTTTCCCCGTCCTCCCGAAATGCCGGAGAAATATGCAAACGATTTTTGAACAGTTCGGTAATCGGCCGGTATTCGCTCGCCGCTTCCGAAAGCGAGCAGAAAAAGCCTTCAAAAAAAATATACATCCCTAAAGCGCCGGCATCCACGACACCGGCTTTTTTTAATTTCGGCAGCATTTCACATGTATCGTGAACCGATTTTTCCAAACGATGAATTATGGAATCGATAACCGCCTGATCCGGGATAGTTTCACCCGGAGGCAGGGCTTCAGCCAGGGCATTGAACACCGTAAGCATTGTACCCGGACGGGGATCATTTACCGCCTTCCAGGCGCGCCTGCGTCCTTCCTCCGCACAGTCAGCCAGATTTTGCCAGGATTCAACCAGGTAGAATGCGGAAAGAAACCGTGAGGCGATATTGCCGGAATTGCCGCGGGCGGACATGAGGAGATGATGGATCATTTCCTCTTTTTCCTGACGGCCGACAAGCAAAGGCGCCATGCTGATAAAGAGATTGCGGCCCGTATCGCCGTCGGCCACCGGAAAAACATTTATGGAATCGAGTAAATCCGCCCAGGCGGCAACGCGCTCCACCCCGGCGACAAAGGATTTGTGCAATAATTTATCCATTGCCATACCCCAGGGACCGGCGAATATCATCGGGGATGCTGAAGAGCGTTTCCATTTCCGGGAACTTCACCGTCACCTGTTCGGTGCGGCCGCGGGCGCATAGTTTTCCGTCCGCCACTTTGCGAATTTCAAAATCGACAATGAGTTTTACGCGCGCATCCACCAGCGTCGCCTTGACAATAATCTCATCGCGGTGGCGCAAAGGATAAATATGCTTTGTGGAAGTGCGAATGATGGGAAAAATCAAATTATGCCGCTCATAATAGGAATATAAATCAACACCGTAATGATCGAGAAGCGCGGCCCGGGCCACTTCAAAATAGTTCAGGTAGTTACCGTGCCAGACGATTTGCATCGGATCCAGATCAAAAAACGGCACGGTTAGTTTTACTTCGATGTTTTTTTTATTTTCATCCATTATTCTATCCTAAAAAAATCGGTATATCTGACAGCCATGCACATATTTTCAATATCACTGTCCAAAGGTCTGTCGGCAATAACCGGCGGACTGACTGCCCGGATTTTTTGCTGAGTTTTGGCAAGCATCGGCCTGGCCTGCACACTTCCCCGGATATCGCAGGCCTGCGCCGCCGCCAGCAGGTGTATCGACAAAACACGCTCTGTCAAAGTGCAAATTCTTTCGGCATCCCTGGCTGCAATTGTCCCCATGCTGACCTTATCCTGATTATGTGATTCCGTAGAGCGCGAAAATGATGCCGCGGGCATTGTCCCTTTTAAGGCCTCCGCCGTCAGGGCCGATGAAGAAATGGACATCGCCTTGAAACCATGATGCAGCCCGTTCTCTTTTGTGTCGATTCCGACTAAATCGCCCGGCAATCCTCTGTTCCGGTTCGGATCTACCAAAAGCATCGTCTGGCGGTCACACATATCGGCAACGGAAGCCAAGACGGCCTTCAATCCGTCCATGGCAAAGGCAATGTGTCCGCCGTAGAAATTACCTCCCATCAAAACCGCCCCGGTCGCCGGATCGAAGAGGGGATTATCATTGGAACTGTTGGCCTCAATCTCCACCCATTTCTTTATCCAGGAAAGAGCGTCGGACAAAACGCCCAGCACCTGCGGCGCGCAGCGCAGCGAGTAAGGGTCCTGCAGAGTCTCCAGAGCATCATCTTCCAGCCCGCCCGTCGCCCCCTTTGTCTTCAGCAGGCGGGCAATCTCCGCGGCGACAAAAGCCTGACCCGGAAAAGGTTTGGCTTCCGCCAGCACCGGATGATAATGATGAGCGTTGCCTTTTAAGGCATGGACAGAAAGCGCCGTCGCATAAATGGCGGCATTTAAAATGCGGCCGGCCCTCTCCACGGCCAGCGCGGCGATACCCGTCATGGCCGTAGTGCCGTTCACCATGGAAAGCGGCTCTTTGGGCAAATATTTATATGGCTTGAGTCCGGCTTTTTTCATGGCTTTGATCGTAGGCATTCTTTCGCCGCGATAAACAACTTCGCGATCACCGGCGAGGCAGGCACCGATATAAGACATCGGGGTCAAATCACCGGATGCTCCGACCGATCCTTCGCAGGGAACAACCGGAGTTATTCCCCAATTCAGGAAATCGGCCATTTGCTGAAGCAGCGCCGTAGACACTCCCGAATATCCCCGGGCCAGGCATATTATCCGGCACAATATCGCGGCGCGTGTTTCTTCAATGCCGAGGGGCTCCCCCGTGCCGCAGCCGTGAAAACGGAAAATGTTTTCGCAGTTTTTCAAGGCAATATCAATGGGCATGCGCTGGCCGCAGGATTTGCCGTAACCGGTATTGACGCCATAAACCGGTATATTCTTGCTAAGCGATTCCATAAGAATTTGCCGGGTTCTCTCCATCCGGCGGACAAAGCTTTTATCTTTGCCAATCGCCACGGCTGCTCCGTCCCGCGCGACGGCAATAATATCGTCAAAACAAATATTGCTGCCGTCCACAACGACAACGGGCTTTTTGGCAACCTTCTTCATGCTCGAGACTTCTCCTTTCCGGTAAGCGTCATCAGGGGCGAACGCGCGGCTTATATGTATTATCTGCCTTTTCTTTTTCCACCACTTTTTTCAGAAGCTTAAACATCCTGTAATTCTGCGGCTCTTCCTCGTAAAATTTATCCCAGGCATAATAATACAGGGACTGGAGCTGCTGCGGGCTGAGCATCTTGGGTTGAAACACGACTTTACCGCAGGTGTAATCATTCCAGTCGTAGGAAAATATTCTGCCGGCGTTATGCAGATCGTCAAACGTCCGGGTGTGCGGAAACGGCGTGAGCACCGTAAACTCCGCCATATCCAGCTCAATTTCCAGCAGAAAGTCCACCAGGCGCTTGATATAATCTTCCGTATGATTATCAAGGCCCAAAAGAATACTGCCTTCCACGCCGATGCCGTAATCATGATACCGTTTAATGCGTTCACGGATGAAATCGGAAGTATCAAATATCGCCTGATAAACAAACCAGGCTCCGGCCTGCGCCGCCAGATCCAGCACTTTATCGTCATCTTCAATAGGATGGCAGCACCATTTCTTTTTCAGCGGAATCATTTCGCGAAACAGGTTAATTTCCCAATCCTTGTCCTGCGCCAGGGAATTATCGACGATAAACAGTCTGTTATTATCAATACCGGCCATTTCGGCAATGACTTTATCATAAGGGCGAGGCCGGAACCGGCGGCCGCCCAGGAAATTCACACAGCAGGGATAACAATTGAAACGGCAGCCTCGGGAAGCATGGACCAGATCAACCATCTGCACGCCGCGATAATTATACATCTCCCGGTTTAAAATGCCGCGCCGCGCTGTCCCCACACTTTCTATCGGCGGAAAATCCTGCATGTAGTTATATGTTTTTTGCAGCCGACCGTTTTTAAAATCGGCCAAGACTTTTTCCATCCGGCCTTCGGCTTCGCCCAGGAAAACAGCATCGGCGTGCAACTGCGTCTCTTCGGCATGCAGCATGGTGGCGATGCCGCCAAATATTACCTTGATGCCTTTGGCGCGGAAAGTATCGGCGATTTCCCAGCCGCGCTTGGTTTGCACGGTCAGCATCATGGATACGCCGACCAGATCGGCTCCCGATTCAAAGTCGATGGGCTCAACATTTTCATCGATGAATTCCACTTCCACATCATCCGGCAACGCCGCAGCCATCACCACCGGCCCATGTGGCGGCAGGGTGAAACGGGTTTGGCGTTCCAGTTTTTCCCACTTCGGGTATATTAATTTAAATTTCATTTTCCCTCTTGTCTCTCCTGTTATTGCCTTGGCAATAATCAGCCTCATTATTTCGCCGCGGCCCGGGAAAGGCCATGTCCTTCCCGATCGGGTGTGATTTCCTTTGCCGGACTATCCTGCTGCCCAACTTTTTCAAAAATCCTTTTTAAAACCTTTCCCGTCTGATTGCGAGAAGATTCTTCTCCGAATATTAATTTCCGGGGGATTTTACAATGGCCTGTTTTAGGCTGCCGGGCCGCCGGAATACCCCTTTCCCGCCATTGCGGCATTTTCCGGCAGGATAACAACCGCCCCAACAACCTCCCCCGCTTGGCGCCGGCGGCATTTTGATAAGATGCTCAATTTCCGCAGTCCTCCTTGTTACAACTACCAAAAACCAGATAGGCATATGTGCCGCCGGCAGAAATACCGGCCAGCAGTGCATTGCTGATGCTGGCTTGTTCTTGGCGCAGGCGGACAAATGCCAGTGGCTCCGCAGGCTGCACAAGCCCGACGGTCGGCGGCAAAGCTCCTTTTTCCAAAGCCAGAGCCAGAGCGCAGGCCCTCATCCCGCCTCCGGAAAAACTCTCTCCGATCGCGCCTTTGAGAGAAGTAATCAAGGGGCTTCCATTTCCGCCAAACACACCGGCATAGGCGCGGGCTTCGATCCGGTCCAGAATTACGCCTCCGTTGGCTGCGGCGGAAATCGCCTGAATATCCTGCGCGGCAACCGCGGCGTTATTCAGCGCCCGGCCAATGGTCCTTTGAACGCCGGCCGCATTATCCGGCCAGCCGATAGGCGGGCAAGGCGATGAACCCTGTCCCGAACCTTTTATTTCACAATACGGCTTACGACCCCTGGCCCTGGCCGATTCCCAACTTTCGATGCAAATCATGCCGCAACCTTCACCGGCCACCGTACCGTTGCGGTTTTGATCAAACGGCCGGCAGGATTCGCTCTTCCCGTCTAAAGGCGAAAGAGCGGACAACCGGGTCAACGCCTCATAATAAAACTTCGATAAAATGTCCACACCGCCGGTCAGCATGAAATCCGCCGCCCCCCGCCTTATTTCCGACACGGCATAGGCGATGGCCGTTTCAGCCGAAACGGCAAAATGAGTCACGGTGGTATTAACCCCGCGGAATCCCAGTTCGATGGAAGCATGCCCGGCGGGAGCATTCATAACCGTATTCGGCACTAAAATCGGATTGACGAAAGCGGGGCCATCCCGCAGCAGTGTTTCGGCAAACTGAACAGTGACATCGGTGGCGCCAAAAGACGTCCCCAGCAGAATGCCGACGCGGTCACGATTGTTCGAATCGATCTCCAGACCAGCATCTTCAAGAGCCAGCCTGGAGGCCGCCGCAGTCAGCTGCGAAATCCTGTCCATCCGCCGGATGTTTTTTACCGAGATATAATCGCGCGGTTGAAAACCGGCAATTTCCGCCCCCAAATGCGACCGAAACGCAGACGTATCAAAAGAATTAATTTCGCCAATGGCGCTCTCCCCGGCAAAAACCCGGCGGCCGAATTCCTCCTTGCCGATCCCCAGGGGCGTCACGGGGCCGATGCCGGTAATAACAATTCTTGCGTCATGCCCAGTCCGACGGTGCTTATCCATTGTCCCGGCCCCCTTGGTCGCACCTTCCCAGAATCAGCGTCGTATTATTGCCGCCGAAGGCGAAGGAATTGGAAAGCACCACGCGCAAGTCCGCCCTCCGCGCGCCGCCCGTCACGTAATCCAGGTCGCACTCCGGATCAGGCCTTAGGCAATTAATCGTGGGCGGGATAAAACCGTGCTTGAGCGCCAGGATGGAAACAATGGCTTCCAGGGCGCCGGCCGCACCCAGAGTGTGAGCGGTCATGGATTTGGTGGAGCTGACCGGAAGGGAATAGGCCCGCCGGCCAAACACTTCCTTGATGGCCTTGGTTTCCATAAGATCATTGACCCTCGTTGCCGTCCCATGGGCATTGATATAATCAATGTCTTCCCTCTCCAGGGAGCTGTCTTTGAGGGCCGCCTGCATGGAACGTACCGCGCCCGAGGCTTTGTCATCGGGAGCCGTCATATGGAAAGAATCGCAGGTGACGCCGTAACCCAGAACTTCACCGTAAATTTTTGCGCCCCTGTTTCCGGCCGACTCCGCAGATTCCAGAACCATGACGGCCGCCGCCTCGCCCAAAGATAATCCCCCGCGATCCTTGTCGAAGGGATGGCAAACTCCCGGGTCGAGCGATTTCAAGGCGTTAAAGGCGGCGTATGTAATCTTGCACATGGGTTCCACCCCCCCGGCCAGCACAATCCCGGCCTGGCCGTTGAGAATTAAATCCCGCGCGTATCCGATGGCCGTGCCCCCGGCCGAGCAGGCCGTCATAAATGTCGCTTTGGGACCGGATAATCCTAATTGAGAGGCGATGCGATCGGCGGAGGATGCGCAATAGACCGAAGACAGTATGGAAAATCGCGCCCGCCGGTTGTTTTTTTTCAATAATCCGCCGTAGAAACGTTCCGCTTCCAAAAGGCCTCCGGAACCTCCGCCGATGACTACGCCAGTTTCTTCCGTCAACTGCGGCGGCAGAGGATAAAGACCGGCATCGATCAGGGCCTCCAGCGCCGCGGCAAAGGAAAGCTGATCGGCCCGCGACATTCTTTTTAAGGAAAAATCCCGCGGAATGTAATCGCGGGGAGCAAAATTCTTAATTTGGCCGCCGTTATGGCAGCGAAACCCATCGGTATCAAAAAGATCAACCTCTCCAATACCGCAGATTCCCGACTTCAGCCCTTGAAGGAAATCGGGAATATTATTAGCAACGGCGTTTAGTGTTCCCAAGCCGGTAATGACAATCCGTTTCTTTTTCTGCATGATCACTTTGGCGCTTCATCCTTCTGCTGTTTTTTAAGCGGCTGATGAACAATCCCCTGCCTTTGTCGGCTGTTTCCCAGTCCTGCGCTCTCTGGCGCCAATATAGTTGCATGGCGAGGCAAATCTCAAGATATACGGCGCGGTTAGGTATGCCGCTAAAAGTCGCCTGAAGGTAATAAACAGTAGCTGAGCGTTTTTCATAACCCCGCCAATACTTAAATGGCAGGGGTTAAAAAGTCAAACAAATATTGCAGCGGCACTGCCCCGGAGACCCCGTGCCCTTTCCCCCGCCGCCGCAGTATTTTTCTGCGGGCCAAACGGACAGACCGGCATTTCCCTATTATTTTCCAACATCTTTGCCAAATAATTCCCCGGCGGGCGAAAAAGGATCTTCCCCGCTGTTTTCCCTGTTCGGAAGCCACATCCCCCAAGGTCAAATAGCGGCGCGGGAAGTCCAAATAGCTGTTGACAAACCAATACCGCATGGTAGTAGAAACCATCTCCATTGGCAGGAAGCAGGGTAAATGAAGCTTGCCGATGGACGAAATATTCGGCCGGAGCGGGAGTAACCGGGCAGCGGCGGAAACTACCGGCGTCACCATTGGCATCATGCCCCGAAGGGAGAAGGGATTTAATGAAGCTAAAAGACTGGAAAAGGACGGAAGCCGTCTACGAACGCATGTTTCACCCGCGCAGGATCGTCATCGTGGGCGTCTCGACGGAAGGCGTTGGGTTTGGAAGCGGAATTTATATGTCACTGCGGACAATCGGGTTTGCAGGCGAAATCTTTCTAGTTAATCCCAAGGGCGGATCTTTCTTAGGAGCCGATATGTACAAAAAGGTGGAGGATATTCCCGGTGACATTGATTTTGCCATTATCGCCGTGACGGCGCGTGACGTTCCCGATGCTCTGGAGGCCTGCCGCAAAAAAGGAGCTGCGGGAGCGGAAATCATGTCGGCCGGCTTTAAAGAATCGGGCCAACCCGAAGGAATTGCCCTGGAGAAGCAAGTCCGGGAAATTGCCGGCAGGGGAATCCGGGTTATCGGCCCCAATTGTTTCGGGATTTACTGCCCCGAATCAGGACTTACATTCATGCCCGCGCCCGATCTGTCCCGCAAAAGCGGCCCTGTCGCATTCATTTCCCAGAGCGGCGGCATGGCGCTGGATTACGCCCATGAAGGCAAGTCCACCGGGGTCCGCTTCAGCAAAGTCGTCAGCTTCGGCAACGGGGCGGATCTTCGGGAAACCGAGCTGCTGCGCTATTTCGGAAATGACCCCCAAACACGAGTAATCAACATGTATATCGAGGGAATTGAAAACGGCGATGAATTTTTCGCCGTTCTGAAAGAAGTTTCCCGCCAAAAACCGGTAGTTATTTACAAGGGCGGTTTATCCGCCGCGGGCAGCCGGGCAGTCACCAGTCATACCGCGTCCATGGGAGGAAGCCGGGTTATCTGGCCGTCCATCCTCAAGCAGGTCAATGCCGTCCAGGTCGGAGACATGCCGGAAATGATCCAGGCGAGTCTGGCCTTTTCCCTTCTTCCGCAGCGCGTATATAAAAACATGAGCGTCATCGGCGGAGGGGGCGCCCTGGGTGTTGCCGCCGCGGATATGGCCGAATCGTCCGGAATGGAAATGCCCCAGTTCCCGCACGCTATTGCCGATCGCATGATGGCTATTCTGCCAAAACCCGGTTCCAGCGCCGGGAACCCCGTGGACGTAGCCAATCCTTTCGTCCCTCCGAAGACCATCGGGGAAGTGCTGCGGATTGGAGCCGAGGACAAACGCATCGATTTTCAAGTCCTTATTTCTCTGCTGTCCCACTTCAAAAGCATGTCCCTGGCAACCGGCAAGCCCGTCAAGGAGATAACGCCTTATCAGGAACTGGCCAAATATACGGATGAAGCAATCAAGGAAACCGGCAAGCCGGTCATTGTTGTCCTGCCCAATCCCAGAAGGTCGCTGGAATTTATGGATGTAGTCGAACTTATGGAGTTGGCGCGCAATGCCTTCCTCGGCAGGGGCATCCCCGTCTTCGACGATCTCCGCTTAGCCTTGCGGGCTCTCGAACACGTTAATGCCTATTACGGAGGAAGAAACGATGAGTAAGAGAGCGGCGCAAGCAATCATTGATCAGGCAGGACAGGAGGGAAGGAATACCCTTTCGGAACATGAATCCAAGCAGGTGCTGCCTGCCTTCGGAATTCCCGTTACGCCGGAGGTTCTCGTCGGGAACCATTCCGAGCCGGAAAAAGCCCTGCCGGAAATCAAGCGCCCCCTGGTTAGGAAAGGCTGTTTGGCCGGCCGCGCCCATAAAACAGAAAGAAACCTGTTCCGTGTGGATATTCGGGGAATAGACATCAATCCGGTTATCCTGGCGGGAGCGTCCCCCGTCGCAGTGGATGCCTTGATCGTTTTACGGTAGGCGCCCGGACGTTCAATATGAAATCTATCTCGATTATCTACAGTTCGCCGGATACTCTTTCCGGCAAAATGGCGGAATTGATTTTTTGCCGCTTGAACAATTCCGGTTATCCGGTCCGGCTGGTGGACTGCGCCAAGGAAAAAATACCGTCCCAGGCCGTGTTTCATATCCTGGTGATCAATTCGCCCGCCGCTCAGTTTATGGCCGGAGCCATGAATGAATTCAAGCTGCAGGGCCCGGTAACGGCAATCCGTTTCCTGACGCCCGACGAAAAAGCAGTTCCCTGGTCCGCATTATCCTCCCTGACGCCGGTTTATGAGGTCTTTATCAAGACCGATCCTGCCTTCATAGATTCCCTTTCCTCCGGCATCCCGTGGATTCGCGCCCAGGCCGAAAGCGCGCTTACGCAGATTGTAACTGCGCTCTTGAACAACATGCGGGCGAAGAGCCCCGCCGTCCGTTTCAAGCTGGATTTAGGGCGCCTCGGAGGTTTCCTTTTAAATCTGCTTTATAATTTGCTGGGCAATCGTTTCCTGGGCAAGGCGTTTGGCACAGGCGCCGGGTGCGATTCCTGCGGCCAATGCGTTTCAGCCTGTCCGAATAAGGTACTGACGCTGCGCGGCGGCGTTCCCCGCTGGAATATGCGGTGCAAAGGCTGTCTTACCTGCCGCGACCTCTGCCCGCGCCGCGCCATCGGCATATCTCTTGTCCGTCTGGCCGTCTTTACCGTCGGCGCTTTTCTTCCCTATGACGAATGGTTATTTCTGTTTCTGGGACACAGTTATGATTTCCTGACCGTCCCGGATATCTCGAAGGGTCTGGCCATCTGGAACGGAGGATTCGCCCTGTTTGGCGTAACGATCCGGAACATCGTAATCGGTCTTTTAATCTGGAGCGGGGGATTTGCCCTGTTTTGCGTTGCGGCCGATTTCCTGTTATCGTTTCTGGAAAGGTTTGGCGCGATCAGGAAGTTCTTCGGCATCTTTCTGTCGCAAAGGCGTCCGGTTCTATGGGCGGAAAAACTTAAAGCAGTCCGCGCCCGCGCCTTAACCCGGCAATAACCGGAACAGACGCGGACATTTGCACAGCTGCGGCAATAATCCATTCTTGACGGGGATGTTCCGATTAATTCGCCCGGGGTCAGTTGCGGGCAGCGGCATCTTCAAAGATTGATCTGGCCTGATCGGCAACGGCCGATATGGAAAAATCGTCGCCCTGGTAATCAGGGTCCAGGGAACCTATTAATTCCACTTTGATTTCAATAAAATCGCGGGTGTTAAAGGAGAAGGAACCCGGACGGAAAAGTCTATTGGTATCTTTGATGTGAATCAGCTTAAGCGGGGCGTCGCAGTAACGGGCGATACTGAACACACCCTTGTTAAAAGGCGCCAGCCGGCCGTCGCGGCTCCTGGTCCCCTCCGGGAACACAAACAGATTGCCGCCCGCCGCCAGGTGCTTTTTAATGTTTTCCAGATTTTGAATCATTGCCGGCCCCAGCATTTCCGTAGGGGCGGAAGGGATATAGCCGGAATTATATAACGACCAGCCAAAGAAGGGAACCTGGAAAAAAGTACTCTTAACTATCGTCCGCTGCCGCGGCAGGAGCGAAATAAGCAAAATAGGATCAAGATAAGATAAATGGTTACAGACGATGACCGATGAATGGATTTCCCGGACTTCCCTTTGGACTGCAAATTTAGTGCGGGGAACCAATAATCTGGTCAATGTAAAAAAGTTTTTCATATGAATGTGGTTTAATTTCTGAAAAGCAGTTACCCGGTCCCGCGCCCAAACATAGGCCGGCAGGTAAAATAAAGCGAAAAGAAATATCGAGCCGAAAAGGAAGTAAGACCATAAAAGCAGGGTAATAAATAAATCCTTCAGTCGTTGAATGCTTCGTCTTATGGTCATTTTAATCTCAGGATAATTTTCTGATGAGTAAGGCGGTATTGACGCCGCCAAAGGCAAAATTCTGAACAGCCGCAATTCGGACCGGATGCTGGATAATTTTCTGAACATGCTTGATCATCGCGCACCGTTCATCAATCTCTTCCAGATTCAACGTCGGCGCAATAAATCCTTCCTGCATCAGATAAAGAGAAAGAATTGTCTCGATACTCCCGCAGGCCGCCATTGTGTGCCCCATATAGCTTTTTAACCCGATAACATAGGGGGAATTGCCAAAAATATTATTGATGGCCTGGGCTTCGATGACATCACCCATCTTAGTGGCTGTTGCATGCGCACTGATCAAATCGACTTCATCCGGATTAATTTTTGCATTTTCCAGACCGAGCCGGAGAGTATTCGTTATTCCGTCCAGATTGGGCAGGATTAAATCTCCACCGTTGTTATTGCAGGCAAAACCGATGACTTCCGCCAGAATATTCGCCCCGCGCTTCCTGGCAAATTCATATTCTTCCAGCATAACGGCGCCGGCGCCTTCCGCCACCACCAGCCCGTCGCGCAATTTATCAAACGGCCGCGGTGTCCGCTGCGGGTCATTGTTGAAGGCGGTGGAACACGCCAGTAAATTATCGAAGACAGCGACCGTGATTGTATCGTATTCATCGGCGCCTCCGCAGAGCATGGCTTCCTGCATGCCGAATTTGACCGACTCATACCCGTAACCGATGGACTGGCTGCTGGTTGTACAGGCGGTGCCGGAGGAAATAACGCGGCCGGTAATGCCGAACATCTTGGTGATATTTACGGCCGTCGTATGCACCATTGATTTCAGGTAATCTACAGCGCCTATTTTTTTATAAGCCTCATTATCCGTTGCTCCAAAAAAGGTGCGGTAAATATCGCGCTGCGTAATCGGGCTGCCGTGAATGGAGCCGAAGGCGACTCCTAATTTCCCGGAGGTGATAAATTCTTCCCCAAGCCCCGACTCCGCAAGAACTTCTTTGGCCACCTGGCAGGCGTAATAGGCGCAGGGAGCCATTGTTTTGCGGTATTGCCGTTTAAAATCATAATCGATCGCATAGTCAACAGTTCCGTAAACCTTGGAATGGATGAAGCGGCTGATCAATTCATCTTCGCGCAAAGGCTTTACCCCGGAAATGCCGTTTTGCAGACTATTGACTATTTGCTCTTTTCCGTGGCCAATTGGTGTAATCGCCGAAGCGGCTGTAATAACTACCCTGCGTTCCATATATTATCATTTCTTCCCGGGGAGGCTTCTTTGGGAAATAATTCCTTCAATGTAATCGCAAATTTGATTTATCGTGCGAATTTCCATGGCCTGCTTTTTTTCTTCCTGCGTCAGTTCAAAACCCAATAACTTTTCAATTTCCAGGAGAAGTTCAATGGCATCAATACTATCAAATTCATAGGCTTCCCTTAAATTTTCATCCAAGCCCGGATTCTCCACTTCAAATTCCCGCCGAAAAATATTGATAATTTCCTTTTCAATTTCCTGACGTGTCATTCCCGATTCCAATCCTGCATATTTTTTTAGCTTGTTAACAAATATTTCAGCAATTTTCTATAATTATTAAAAGTTAGCACAAAATATCAACGGCGGCAAGCCCGGTCCGTAAAAAACGTCTACCGCTTAAGTTTTTCCAGGGATTGCAATTCTCCGGCCAATCGTCCGGCGCCGGCAATTTTGCCGGCGGCGTTAAACGACCCCAGCATTGTTCCCAAAACCCCCGGAGCCACCGTATTTTGCCCCGCGAGGTAAAGCCCGGTTAAGGGAACGTTGCTTAAAGAAGCTATTTTCATCATTTGACTTGCCGAGCGCATTAAACCGTAGCAGGAACCTTCCGCGCAATGGACATAATCCCGCAGGGTCAGCGGCGTAAAGACATCCAGTATCCGGGGATTCTGGAGATTCCCCAAAACAAGGCCGGCCGCAGTCAAAAGATCACGGGCGACACCAAGCTTTTTCTCTTCATAGTCCCGGCCGCGCTTGCCCGACGTTGTCTTTTCCCATTTGATCCACTCGGCATACGATGATTTGGTAATGATCGAAAGCAAACTGGCGCCGGCGTCGTTGCTGAAACGAAGCTGGTAAAAAACTCCGTCACTCAATTCGCCTTGCTCATTGAGCTGGCTGCGATAAATATTATAGGGCATTTCCGGATGGACCGAAGCAGCAATGCTTACCTGAACAACGATCACGCCGTCCGTTTCCGTAAGCGAAGAAACCCGCTGCCGGTAGGAACTCTTCAGGTCTTCCGGCTCAAGCAATGCGAGCATTGTCTTGGGATGAATCGCGGCAACAACGGCATCGGCAGGCAAAGTGATTCCCGATTTCAGCGCAAGCCCGGTTACTTTACCGGACCGGGATAAGATCTTTTCACAACCATCGTTTAAAATGAGCTTCCCGCCCAGAGAGGTAAAACGCCGCGCAAAAGCATCCGCCATTTTGCCGCCGTTTTCTTTTAACCGCCAGCATGAAAAAAGATACCCGGCCAGAACCATGTGATGAAAAATTACCGGACAAACGCTGAGCGGGACACCGATAAGATGCGCCGGCATTCCCAGTACGGCCCGTAATCCGTTCGAGACACTCAGCTTTTGTAAATACTCACCCATGGGATTAAAATATTCAATATTCTGAAAGGGATCGCCCTGATTGAGCAAAAACGAGTAATCGAGCATGCGCCTGGCAATTGCCCTCAGACTGCCCATAATTTGATCAATCGCCGCTGTTTCGCCGGGGAAGGACGTCTTCAGATTTTTCTCATACGCATCGAGACCTTGGGGCAAATCAAAGATAAAACTATCGAAAATATAGCGGTCGGTTACGCCGTCTTGTCCCATTGGGGCAAAAAGATCATCTACGCCAATACCGAGAATTCCGAAAATCCTGCCTAACGGTTCATTCTCCCCCAATGCCCCGACATAATGCACACCCACGGGACAGTCAATGCCAAAGCGGCGGTAGGAACGCATTAGTCCGCCGGGCAGCGGATTTTTCTCAACAACCGTAACATTATAGCCGAGCAGTTCCAGAAGAATACCCGTGCTCAACCCGCCGATACCCGAACCGATAACAGCTATATTATTGCCGACGACAGTTTTTTTCATTTTACCAAGCCTTTGTTATTTCCGCTTTCAACTCACTTGCTTGCCGGTTCGGCCTCGATCAGCGTCATAATCAGGGAATAATTAAATATCTCCTTAGCCGTAAGCTCAATGCTCGAATAAGCATTTTCCGCAGTGCGGTTTAGTTTGATCTTCCGTTGCCAATTGCCCGCCGCCGAGTATTTATTGATGGCCATACTTGCCGGCTCGTTTGCAATGACATCGATCCAATCTCCGTCTTTCCCCTGCCAGCGGCATATCCTGGCCCCGTCGGAAAGCATTCCCCGTGCCCGGATTTCTCCGACCGGCGGCAGAAAGATCAACTTGATGTCCTCCATCATATTCCGGGCAAAATCGCCAGAGTCAAAAGGCGGCATCGCTCTGATTACTTGCAGCTCGGGAGCCGCCTGGGCTTCAAACAGCACCATGCCTTCCGCAGTCATTATAGCGCAGGAAACAAAAAGGGTGGACGGATCAATCAGCGTAACACCGATTATTGCGCCCTGTGTTTCACCGGCCATCCGGACTTCAATGGCATGAATCAGACGGCTGGGTTCCTTAAGAAAAGGTGACGGGCAAACCGGTTCCGATTGCTGTAAAAGAGGATTAATTGCCGGAAGCGTCGAGCAGGAAGCAAAAAGCGACGTTAATAAGAGCAGCAGCCGGACGCCTTTCATTCGACATCCCGGAATACGGAATCACTGATAGCCTTATTAATTCCGACATCGCTAAATTCAATCACTGTCGCCGCATTTTCACTTTCAATAATTTTAACGGACTTGATGGCCATTGTCTTTTTGGCGACCGATATTTCTATTTTTTCAATCATCCCGGCCATATTTTGTCCCACCGGAATAAGCGTAATTAATGTGCCGGGTCCCTCTTTCAAGGAGGCCCGAAAAGATGCGTTCCGGTCAAACTGGCCTCTCGTCCAGTTAACGACTTCAGCAAGCACAATGCGCATAGCCTGCGCTCCGCTCGATTTATCCTCCGCCATTTTGCCGCCGGACATAATATAACGCTTAGCTTCGCCTTGCCGGGAAATTACTATGCTGCGCAATGGTTTTAAATATTCCCAGCGGAAAGAATCCGGCGCGGCATAAAAAAACCTGCCTTCCGAAATGAGCGGTTTGGCTAATATTTTCATCTGTTTTTTTTGCACAAACCGGGCTTGCACGGTTTTAATATTGGCGGCATCCTTGCGCAATTGGTCGAAATCATCCGCTTTGGCGGCCGCAGTCAGAAAGAAAATGATAAAGAAAGCAAATATGATCAAGGATATCTTTTTCATTAAAATACCATTATCACCAATTGGAATTGAATCGTTCTTACCCTTGTCCTCAAATATTTATTGCGGCAAATTATCCCGGCCAGGCCATTGCGCGATCGGACTAAAGAAGGAAAAGCCTGAGGCTGCATAACCCGAAGGTCATGAGCGCGAGGCCGCACGGGCTGCATCCGCTTCCGGGAAGACCCGGACGGGCATCAAAACTCAGCACATGCCGCCGTTGATGCCTATGGACTGTCCCGTAACGTAGGAAGCATCGTCCGAGCATAAAAAGCGAATCACGCGGGCAACCTCTTCCGGTTTTCCCATCCGCGCCATAGGAATTGCTTTTTTGATTTCGAGAATCGGGGCGCCTTTCGACATATCCGTTTCAATCAGACCAGGAACCACTATATTAACCCGAATGCCAAATCGCGCCACTTCCGCAGCCAGCGTACGCGATGCCCCGATGAGTCCCGCCTTGGCCGCCGAATAATTAGTCTGCCCGCGATTAGGCATTATTCCCGCCACCGAGGAAACAGAAACAATCGACCCGCATTTGTTCTTAATCATCTCCCGCAAAACGGGCTTGGTCATATTATAAAAACCCTTCAGAGTGGTATTGATTACACTGTCCCATTCATCCTCTCCCAGCAAAAGGAAAAGACCGTCGGCGTTAATTCCGGCATTGTTGACAAGGACATGGATTCGGCCATACCGGCCGACAACGCCGGCGATATTTTCCTTTGTCTGGACGGAATCGACAACGTCGAACTGCAGCGTTTCCCCATCCCCCCCGGCATCCCGGACCAACTTCAAGGTCTCGGCGGCAGCCTGCTCATTTTCTTTATAGTTAATAACCGCAAAATATCCGGCCTTAGCCAGCTCCACAGCCGTCGCCCGCCCGATTCCGCGGCTGGCGCCAGTAATTATTGCCACTTTTTTCTCACTCATCTTTAATATAAACTCCTCGCAATTATTTATTTTCTTGCGGCAATCTGGACGGCATGGATAAAATTAAAATGGAATTAGTCTTTTGTTGGATCATCATTCATTCTCAAAGCCTGCAGAACAATTTCCGCGAGTATCTTATCGCCCGTTTTAATGATACCTTTAATTACGCTGTAATTATCAAACGAATAGGAATTGCCCACGCTGGCCGTAAGGCGCGTCCCCGCTGAAATTTCAGCGACATTGAACCGGGCATCCTTAACTCCCACCAACCAGCCCTTTCCGCCGGATTTACCTTGCTTCTTCCTCTTATAGCCATCAATGACCGCTCCGGTCTGGGCGACGATTTCAATTAAGACCAGAGGATTGACCACATTGCCGTCAAACATCGGCCAGGACGATTGCACTATCGCTTCCGACACGGCCGACTCATCAGTTATTTCAAGCACTTCTCCAATCATTTTGAGCCGTTCCCGATGCGGAATCAAACTTTCGATATCGATGTTCAGCATTGGCAATACCCCCTTCAAGAACAAAGTGAATTTAAATTGCTACGTTGAACAATCCCGCATCAAAGGGCCTAACGCGGGCACAATAACCCCTCCGGAATTCAAACCCATAATAATTGTTAGAATAATGAGAAAACTAGACAGAAGTCAACATAAATTGTTTCCGGGTCGGCCCTGTTTTGGCTATAAACGGCCATATTCCTTATAGCCATGAAATTATTGCTATAAATGGCATATTGATTTTTCTAGCTTTTTTGGATAAGAATAACGCAGTAAATAAAATTTCCCAGATAGTGGCCGGCGTGCAAAAAGATCCATTTAACAGCCTATATAAAAAAATCCTGCTTCCTTCCCAGACTCTTTGCCGGAAGGAGTTTACCTATTCCGGCTACAGCTATGGCGAGCTCTTTGAGCTGGCCGCCGGAATCCGGAAAACATTATCGAAGAGGGGTCCGGAAAGAACCCTTTGTCTTTGTACGGAAAACAAAGCGATCATCGCCGCCTGCGTGCTGGCCTCGCTTGGCGGCGCCTGCCGGTTAATATTGCCCTATTCCTTTTCCGCCCATGCGCTTGCGGAAATGTACGAAGCGGTGGGATTTAATGCGGCCATTGCCGATCATCCCGAAGAAATGCCGCCCGGCGTGGAAACAATTACACCCCTGGCCGGTTCCCCGGCCGATATTAACCCCGAGACCATCCGCGATCCCGACTCGCCTTTTCTTTATCTTTTCACCGGCGGCTCGACCGGAGCGCCCAAAGTATGGTCGAAGTCGCCCCGTAATTTGTTTTCGGAAGTTTTCTATTTGAAAGATAAATTCGCCATATCCGATAAAGACCTGTTCGTGGCTACGGTGCCGCCTTATCATATTTACGGATTGCTTTTTTCCGTTTTATTGCCCTTTCTGGCCCACGCGCGCTTGCTGCCGGACATTTACACCTTCCCGCAGGAAATCATTTCGACAACGAATAAACACAAGGCCACCGTTCTGGTCAGCGTGCCCATCCACTACCGGGCGTTGCATGTGGATAACCTGTCCACTCCTTCGCTTAAAATCGCCTTCTCTTCTTCCGGCGTTCTGGATCGCAGCGACGGCTTGCATTTCCATAAAAAAACCGGGGTTGGAATCACCGAAATTTACGGCTCCACCGAAACCGGCGGCATTGCCACCCGCTGCATCAGTGAACAGACGGACAGCTGGCAGCCTTTTGACATTGTCTCCTGGAAGCTGATTGGCCAAAGGTTATCCATTGCCTCGGACCTGGCCTCGCCGGAAATGAAGCGCGACGCCGAGGGCTTTTGCCTGACCGGCGACGAAGCCCGCCCGGACAAGGATAATCGTTTCGTTCTTCTGGGCCGGGCGGACGGAATCGTCAAGGTCGCCGGCAAAAGAGTAGACCTGCAGGATGTGCAAAATAAAATTAGGACACTGCCGACGGTGCGCGACGCCGTTGCCGTCGCCATTCCCGTGGAAAAGGGGCGGGAAAACGTCATCGCCGCCGTTGTCGCCTGTGACCTGACCGAAACTCACTTGAAAAGGCTGTTAATGGATATGCTGGAGCCCTACGCCGTCCCCCGCCAGGTAAAAATCGTTGCGCAAATAGCCAGAACTGCCGCCGGTAAAATCGACCGCCGCCGGATTGAACAATTATTTCGGAAAAGCAAATAATTCACCTGCGCCTTCCTTAGGCTGGCTTTGCCGGCTGCGTCGTTATCGTGCGCCCTGGCCGGGGCGCCAAACAAATTACCCGGCAACCGGAAACAATCGATTATTTGGCCTGGCCTGTATTTGACTGAAGAGACAATGTCCAATCAAGTCTTGTCTTGACAATTATAAAACCTGCCGGCCCATAGTGCTTGGTGATCGGCAAAATTGATGATTAACGGTGAAAGAAACAGAAAACCAGTAAATTGTTTCCAGAGGAAATTCCTTGACAAAGCGCTTCTAGTTGGTTTATTGATAAAAATAAACAGGAATGATTCCTAACTAAAATGATAAATAAAAATGACCTTATTCGTCAGTTAAGAGAAAAAGGTCTAAAGCTTACGTCGCAGCGCCTTGCGGTTATTGATGCCCTTGTTGAAAACCGCCACAAGCACCCTGGTGCCACCTTGATTTATCAGGAGACGCGTAAAAAACTAAAAAGCATCAGCTTGTCTACCGTTTACGCAACGCTCAAGGAGTTTTCTGAACAAGGTCTGATTAAGGCTCTGGAGTTTGATCGAATGGAAAACCGTTATGAAGGCAATCTTTCCGAACATATAAATCTTATCTGTCAAAGATGCGGAACAATTAGTGATTTTGATCTTCCATCTTCTATTGAACCTAAAGATATCATGCGAAAATCCGGTTTTGTGGTAACTGATACGCGTCTGGAATATTACGGATATTGCCGTGATTGCCTGAAAAAACCTTAATAGTTTTACTCAAACTTAATTAAATAATTTTAATAGCAAGTCAAACATATAAAGAGGCAGGCGCACTATATATTCAGGAATGATTCCGAAATAGAAGGGAGAATGTCTTATAAATAATTAACTGATTAGATTAAGAAAAGGAGGAAATATTATGGCTGAAGAAAGCAAGTGTCCGGTAACGGGCAGGATGGGCAAACCAATTTCCGGCGGTGGCGCGTCGAACCGCGACTGGTGGCCGAATCAGTTAAATCTCAAGATCCTTCATCAACACTCTCCAAAGAGCAATCCGCTGGGCGAAGCGTTCAACTACCCCAAGGAATTCAAAAAACTTGACTTGGCGGCTCTTAAGAAGGACCTCTATGCGCTGATGACCGATTCGCAGGACTGGTGGCCGGCCGACTGGGGTCACTATGGGGGACTCTTCATCCGGATGGCGTGGCACAGCGCCGGAACCTACCGCATTGGTGACGGCCGCGGGGGTGCTGGCTCCGGCTCCCAACGCCTGGCGCCCCTAAACAGTTGGCCCGACAATGTGAACCTCGATAAGGCGCGACGCCTGCTCTGGCCGATCAAGCAGAAATACGGCAGAAAAATCTCCTGGGCCGACCTGATGATCCTCGCCGGCAACTGCGCCTTGGAATCGATGGGTTTCCAGACCTTCGGCTTCGCCGGCGGACGCGAAGACATATGGGAGCCCGAGGAAGACATCTATTGGGGCAGCGAGGACAAATGGCTTGGCGACAACCGCTATTCCGGCAAACGGGATCTCGAAAACCCGCTTGCCGCCGTGCAGATGGGCCTGATCTATGTGAACCCGGAGGGCCCCAACGGCAACCCCGATCCGGTCGCTTCCGGCCGTGACGTTCGGGAAACTTTCGCACGCATGGCCATGAACGACGAAGAGACCGTTGCGCTCGTCGCCGGCGGGCACACCTTCGGCAAATGCCATGGCGCCGGCCCTGCGTCCCATGTAGGACCCGAGCCCGAAAGCGCCGGCATCGAAGAGCAGGGACTTGGCTGGAAGAGCAGCTTTGGCAGCGGCAAAGGCGGCGATGCAATCGGCAGCGGCATCGAGGGAGCCTGGAAGCCAAATCCGACTAAATGGGACATGGGCTATCTGAAGGTGCTGTTCAAATACGAGTGGGAACTAGTCAAGAGCCCGGCCGGCGCTAATCAGTGGCTGGCCAAGGACGTGGCCGAGGAGGACATGGTGGTTGACGCGCACGACCCGGCGAAGAAACGCCGCCCGATGATGACAACGGCGGATCTCTCCCTACGCTTCGACCCGATTTACGAACCGCTCGCGCGGCGCTACCTGCAAAACCCCAAGCAATTCGCCGAGGCCTTCGCCCGAGCGTGGTTCAAGCTGACCCATCGCGATATGGGTCCGCGCTCGCGCTACCTCGGCACGGAGGTCCCGGTTGAGGAACTCAGCTGGCAGGACCCCATCCCTGCCGTCAATCACAAACTGATCAATAAGCAGGACATCACCTCTCTCAGGAGCAAGATCCTGGCTTCCAGTCTGTCCGTCGCGGAGCTGGTTTCGACCGCCTGGGCGTCGGCATCCACCTTCCGTGGCTCCGACATGCGCGGCGGAGCCAATGGAGCGCGCATTCGCCTGGCACCGCAGAAGGATTGGGAAGTCAACCAGCCTGCCCGGCTGGCGAAAGTGCTTAAAACCCTGGAGCGTATCCAGAAAGCATTCAACATATCTCAGTCCGGCGGCAAGAAGGTCTCGCTGGCTGACCTGATCGTCCTGGCCGGTTGCGCGGGCGTCGAACAGGCGGCAAAGAACGCTGGTTACAAAGTTTCGGCTCCCTTCACACCTGGACGCATGGATGCCTCTCAGAAGCAGACCGATACATCATCCTTTGCCGTGCTCGAGCCGAAAGCGGACGGTTTCCGCAACTATCAGAAGACCACCTATGCCGTATCGGCCGAGGAGTTGCTGGTGGACAAGGCCCAATTGCTTACTCTTACCGCACCGGAAATAACGGTGCTTATTGGCGGCATGCGTGTCCTGAATACCAACTTTGGCGGCTCTCCGCACGGTGTCTTCACCAATAATCCGGAGACATTGACCAATGACTTCTTCGTAAACCTGCTCGATATGGGTACGGAGTGGAAGGCGGTTTCGAAAGACCCGGATGTGTTTGAAGGGCGCAATCGCAAGACGGGCGAGCTCAAGTGGACCGCCACCCGGGTTGATCTAATCTTCGGTTCGAACTCCCAACTCCGGGCCCTGGCGGAAGTCTACGGATGTAAGGACTCCCAGGAAAAGTTCCTGCGCGACTTTGTAGCGGTGTGGAACAAAGTCATGAACCTTGACCGTTTCGACCTCGTCAGATCGTGACATAAACGTCCTTGAGTGCTTCTGACAGAGCAGCGAAAGACCGTCAACTAAAATAATAATGTACTAATGGGGACGGTTCTATGAAATTTTAAATACCAGCAGATTTGTCAATAAATAGAACCGTCCCGATTTATTCCTGGAAGCTAAACAAAAGATCGGTTGCCGGCATTTTAAAATCAACGAATCAGCGGAAACGCTGAGTTCACCTACAAAGTGTGAGGGTGATACATTTTGTGGAATTGTAGATTACGGGTCGAAGTGTGCATAAAAAAGGCAGAGTCATTACTGACCCTGCCTGTTGTTCAGATAAACCTTGATATTATCCCCTCAACCTTCTCCTGATTCCGGCAAGGCCGATGAGTCCCGAGCCGAGGAGCCAGAGCGCAGCAGGAACAGGAACAGGATTGCCCGCTACTGCTATCAACTTGCCGCCACCCGCCAGATCATATGTCTGGCCATGAAGATAAGCGTTATCCTGCAAGGAAGCCAGATAGTAGATGTTCAGACCGTCAACGCCATGGATATTGGTAATGCCTGTACCAGTACTGTCTATCGTCGCTCCCAGAATCTCGGATACATACTGCGCTCCTCCTGACGTTGAGTTACCGTCAGACAGATCAAGCGTGCCTTGAACAGTCAATGTTCCCCAAGCAAAGTTGTTCGTATAACCCGACATAATCGCACCCCGATCCTCACCGGCCAGAGCGAAAGTGTGCGCACCTGTCCCGGTGAATCCGAGAAGTGCCTTGTTCGTATTCCAGAGTATATTCTGGGAGCTGGCATTGATAAAGTTTGTCCCTATGATGTAACTGTCTCCAACACCGCCAGTGAGATAGCCGTTGGGGGATATAGTGAGTGTCTGGAAATTGTTGGTTGAAGGATCACTGATATAAGCTCCACTGTTGGTGAAGGAACCAGCAAAGGTAACGTTTGTCGCTGTGGTTTTGAAGGTGCCGTTGTTGGTAACGTTGCCGGTGAAGATGGCCGGATTGTAGGCGACTTCGATTCTGCCCGGTGTCTCATTAGTTACATTGCCGTTGACTGTAGTCGTGCTGCCGTTCGTGCCCGTCAGGACAACTTTTCCCGTATTGCTCAGTCCGCCTGTGCTGAAAACACCGTAACCGGATATCTGGCCCGTGTTACTCATGGCCTTCCCGTTATTGTCAAAGGTACCACCCGTCAGATTAATGAGACCGGCATTTACCGCTAGACCCCTGGAAACAAATATCTCGCTGCCGGTGCCGGCCATTATGCTTCCATTAACATAATTGTTAACAACACCGCCCAAATTAAGGGTACCGTTTTTGGCCTGTACAGTACCCGTATTGCCGATGTTATTGCCGATACTACCAAAACCTTCTATCTTTCCGGTATTATTGATTGTACCACCGGCGAGATTGGCTGAGTTTCCCGCCATCTGAACAAGGCCGCTATTACTGAAACCTTTCGTGATATTGATCGTTCCACTCTCGACCAGAAGCAGGCCGCCGGCATTGTCAAAGTTGCTGGAGATGGTGCCTTTACCGGCAATGGTCCCGCCATAGGTGTTAACCAGCGTACCCGTGCCGGTTACGACGGCGCTATTCAGATTGAAGGTGCCGGCGTTGGTGAGGGTCGAACCATCCAGCTTCAGTTGTCTTTTCAATTCGAGGTCCATGTTGCCGTAGTTTACATTGGCGCCGCTGTTGTCCAGCACAATATTCCCCCCGCTTTGGGTGAAAACGGCGTTGTTGACGAAACCGCCGCTGCCGCCGATGGTACCGTAGCCCGCTATATAGTTGTTGTTTACCAGGGGACCGCTGCCGTCGAGTTTGCCGCCGGCAAGCGTAATTGTTCCCTCATTGTCAAGACCGAAGCCGTTGAGGGTGATGGTGCGCCCTGTGGCAATGGCGAAATCCATGTTGTTTTCCATGCCGTTGCCTGCCGTGAAGTCGGCATTGAAGTTGACGGTGCCGTTGTTGATGAGCCTGTTGTTAAATACACCCCCGGAATAGGTGAATGTGCCGTTGTTCTGGAGGTTGCCGTTGATTGTACCACTGGACTGGTTGAAGGCATCGTTATTGACGATCTTACCTGCGTTGAGCACACCACCGGAAAGCTCATAGGTGCCGCTGCCGCCGTAACGGGCAATATAAAGGGTGTCCGTGACGGTATTGGTGCCGCCGCTTTGGGTAAACTTACCGGCCATTGCACCCGGAGAGCCGATTAATTCGACAGTGGCGTGGAGGACGCCGGTGCCGCTTAACTCATAGGCGCCGTTGTAAGTTGCGCCGGAGTTGACTATCAAGGCGCTCACCGTATTGGTCCCGCCTGTCTGCTTGAATGTTCCCGCGTTCCCGGTGCATATATATATGGCATTTGCAATAAGATTTCCGCCGCTTAACTCATAGGTCCCGTTGCTGGAAGCCTCATAGCCGAGGTAGAGACTGTTCGTAACCGTATTTGTCCCTCCGGACTGGGTGAAGGTACCGGTGCTGTTGTATCCGACATATTCGTTGTTGGCCGAAAGGCTGCTCCCCGTACCACTCAAATTATATGTTCCGTTGCCGCTTTGATAATAGCCGAGGACGAGATCACCCGAAACCGTATTGGTACCGCCTGTCTGTGTGAAGGTACCGGTGCTGTTGTATCCGACATATTCATTGTTGGCTGAAAGGCTTCCTGTTCCGCTTAAGTTGTAGGTGCCTTTGCCGAAGCCGGACTGGGCTCCAAGAGAGAGCGTACCGCTCACCGTATTGGTCCCTCCGGACTGGATAAAAGTTCCGTAGCCCAAAATGCCTATTGTTTCGTTAGCGGCCTTGAGAGACCCTGTGCCGCTTAAGTTGTAGGTCCCGTCGCCATTGTCCCCAAGAGAGAGCGTACCGCTCACCGTATTGGTACCGCCTGTCTGGGTAAATATCCCAGTGCCTTGAGAACCGATGTGTTCGTTAGCGGCCTTGAGAACCCCTGTGTCGCTTAATTTATAGGTCCCGTTAGCGAGAAGTTGGCCGGATGCAAGAGAGAGATCACCACTCACCGTATTGGTACCACCTGTCTGGGTGAAGGTACCGTTGCCGTTATCGCCGATGTTTTCATTAGCGGCTTGGAGGACCCCTGTGCTGCTTAAGTTGTAAGTCCCGTGGGACATGTCCCAGGCTCCAATAGAAAGCGTACCGCTCACCGTATTGGTACCACCTGTCTGGGTGAAGGTACCGGTGCTGTTGTATCCGACATATTCGTTATTGGCCGAAAGAGTATCCTTCCCCTGAGAAAAGGTCATGGTGCCTGTGCCAGTCGCGTCGATGGTGAGAGAGCTGAGAATCGCTTTCGGATGCGCCGTATTCACGTAAGAGACGGTTGTATCCACGGTGCTGTTAAGATATACCGTATCTCCATTCTTC
>Ga0364922_10170_pt1 | contig 38725 bp, 34 predicted proteins | sample ExccelJu500001D4_2_FD_206955 | JGI IMG/M metagenome (GOLD analysis project Ga0364922, IMG submission 206955) | Enriched cells from Trout Bog Lake Hypolimnion, Wisconsin, USA - BchlTB.June20.5000.01.D4 | ecosystem: Environmental > Aquatic > Freshwater > Lake > Hypolimnion/Profundal zone | place...
GTTGCGACCAGGGAAGTAGCATTGCCACGCAAGGAGCGGTTGCGGACTACCCGGCCTCCAGCCCATATGTGACCGGTGTCGGCGGGACGACGTTCAGCGCCGACGGAAGCGCCGCCAGCCCCGAGCCTGGAGCGAATCAGTACTGGAGCTACAGCAGTACAACCGACATCGTCAGCTCGGCGCGGCAATACATTCCAGAGACTAGTTGGAACGACACGGCCTACGATCAGTCGCAAAATCCAAGCAATACGCTGACGTCTGGTGGCGGTGGAGTGAGTCTGTACTATGCCATGCCGAGCTGGCAGTGGGCTCCGGGCAATTTCAGCGGGGCGCCGATGCGCTTCGTGCCCGACGTTGCCTTCTCCGCCTCTGCCGATCACGACCCGTACCTGTTGTGCTCGCAAGAGTTCACCTCCGCTACCGACCCGTCGCAGACGGATGGTCCAAGCTGCATCGACGGCTTCCGCGACTCGAACTCTGATCTGATGGCTGTCGGCGGCACTTCTGCCTCCGCACCCTCGTTTGCCGGAATGTTGACACTCCTGGTGGAGAAGTACGGTAAGCAGGGAAACTTCAACCAGATGCTCTATAGCCTGGCAGCGGACCCGACAAAATACGCGGCTATCTTCCACGACATCACGACGGGCAGCAACGCGCAGCCCTGTAGCGCCGGATCGACGGGTTGCGTGGGCGGGCTGGTGGGCTATGAGGCCACCGCCGGCTACGACCTGGTGACGGGATTGGGCTCAATTAACGGCGGCGCGCTGTACGCAGCGCTAGCTCCGTCGACATATACACTGGGCGCATCCTCGAATTCGATCACGATTCCCGCAGGGAGCAACGCGCAGCTGAAACTCAGCCTCACATCAACCAACTACCCGGGAACGGTTTCGTTTGTGACCAGCATCAGCTCGATCAATGCCACGCCTTCGGCTGTCTCAGCGAGCGCGTCTTCAGTCAGCTTTGCCTCCAGCACGATGGGAACCTCCACGCTGACCATCACGGCCACGAAAAGTGCGGCCAACCGTTCGCAGCGGCTTCCGTGGAAGAGCGGCGGGCCGGTGGTGTTCTGTGCGGTGCTGCTAGGCGCTCCGCTTGTGCGGCTCAAAAATCGACCGCTAGCCGTGCTACTGATGGCGCTGGCGATCTTGGCAGCGGGCGTGCTTGTAGGCTGCAGCGGGAGCGGTAGCAACTCGATGCCATCGCCACAGACCTACACCGTGATCGTGACCCCGACTGGATCAGGAACGGTGACGAATCCGGCGGCGATTACAGTAAATGTGACCGTCGAGTAAGATTTGCTTTGAACGAAAGACGTTCTCGCAGGTTCAGAGCAAGTTTGTGAGTGCTGCGCACTTCACACTCTCGTCACTGTGCCGCAACGAGGACAGTAATGAAGGCGATGGTACTCGCATATACGTTGAGGAAAATGCCGAAGATTCCAATAGAGATTGTATGCAGCCAAGTATAACCCAAGCCACCCAACGAGGAAGCAGAACAATATCACGCGGCTATTCAATGTCATTGGCAGACATTCCACGTACACTGCAGATGTTCCTGCGGATGCTATCACCAGTAGTAGGAGTGCCGGCCAAAATGCTTTCTTGCGTGGTGGTGCGCACATCTTAGCCATCTCCGTTTGCCTCCATGTTTTCTGGTAGGAGTGCTTAAAGAGAAAGCCCTTCATGGAAACTGCGGTTGATGTGCCTTGTGCGTACATCGTGGCGAAGGCTCTAAGCTGTGGATTGCCGCAAGCTTTACAGCGGAATGGATTGGCACCGCCGTGTGCCGACCGGTACATTGGGAGGCTCACGTCTCCGGAGCTGTGACGAGTCGCCTCTGATATAGTTCCGTTCCTGCCTGGCAGATCGACCACATTCAGCTTTGACAGCTTTTCACTACGGAGGATCTCTATCAGCCTTTCACTGTATCGCTTGGACATGCAGCTCCTTTGCCCCGCACTTTGTTTTTTTCCACATCCATAGTGTGTGAAATACTGGCATATCACTACTATGCCACCTATATATTCTCATAACACGAATCCGATCGTAGTCACGGCAGATCTCTTGAAGCGAATGGCCTGGGGAACACATTTTCGAGGCCCGCAGCGGCTAATCATGCGCTACGATCTCTACCTTAATGGGCTGCGCAAGTGCAAAGGGGAACTGCTTGAGTGCGGACATATTGTGATTCCGAGCGACGGATCACGGAACAAGCACCGGCGCTGTCCGCTATGCTAGCGGTTCTATGCTGCAAGCTCACCGTAAACGGAGGAGTTTAGCCTCTGAGGAGCTCACCTTATGTTTGGCAAATAGATTTCAGACTTGCGATGGGGGGAAATCCAACAGGGGCTGCTCGATTCGGAAAGCAGCCTTTGTCCATCTTTAGGCAGGGATGATTGTGGATTTCTTAACCTGACCAACGACAGCGAGCTTCTTCAGAACTGCGTAGTAGGTAATCAATACGCGGACAGCCTCGCTTCGATTGTTTGAGCTAAAGAGATGTTTTGCGTAGATGAGGAGCAGAGCATTTTCCTCCGGTGTCCAGTCAAGGCGCAACTGCGAGAAGCGTTGTCCGTTTTCGAAGGAAAGATTACTCCAGACTTCCTGGTAAAACTTTGTGATTTCCGCCAGTTTGATCTTCTTTTCGAGGGCAAGTCCCACGATCATTCTTGCTGCGTTTGCTTTGGTCAAGTGGTCTTTGTGTCTGATCCTCTCAAGTAACGTGAGGGTCAGATCGTCCAAAGAGGTACAAGCCTTGATGAGCGTTGGGGCGGCGGGGTTTTTGGTTCGAGGCATAATTGCGCTTCCTTGCGTCATTCTACTATAAGTATAACAAGTATAGTGTAACTAGTACAACTCTTTAATAATTTGCTCGCGCTGTTTTCGTGTTAGCCGCCCATGTGGGGGAGTCATGAGCTTCTTTCCGTTCAACAATGTAGTGCCGGTCTATGAATTCCAGGGCTCGGTAGGCGGTCTGATTTTGTTCGCAATGGGAAGCGTTTGAAGCACGTCCAGATCCGAAAGCCGGACCAGGGTGCTCATCAGTTGCAACAGGTGAATTTCATCAGACGTGAACGGGAGATTCTCTTTTGACCAAAGGGCCTGAAGTCCGGCTGTGAGTGGTGCAATCAACGCCTCACGCTCTTCTTGAGCAGTGAGCACTTCAGCTTTGTTTACGGCGGCCCCTGACGGATGCTCAGAAGTCCGGGGCGGTTCAATCCTGCTCATTACAGCATCTCTCCTTTTGTGAATGTGCCTGTGACAGTTGATGGACTCACGTGCGCAATTGTAAACAGGAGATGAATGCTTCGTAAGTTACCCGCGTAACGGGAAGCAAGAAAAAGCAAAATATATCAGGCATAGTAACGCTATGCTACATTTACAGATGCGGCCGCTCCTAGCGTGCTTGCCCAGGAAACGTTCATATGAGCACATCAGTACTCTCTTCTCCGCATATTCCGCCGGTCACCACCAGCTGCGAGTCCTCCGGCATTACCCACCACTTCATAATCAGCGGGCATGAGGGCTATATTACGGTCGTTTTGGGAGGCGACGGCAAGCCGATTGAGATCTTCATAACCATGTCGAAGATAGGCTCTATGCTGACCGGCATGATGACCGCCTATGCCGGCGCCGTTTCGATCGCGCTCCGGTATGGAGCTCCGCTGAAGGAAATCTGCGCGGCCGGATATCTAATGCGATTTGAACCGGATGGTTTCACGGGAGACGAGGATATTCCCCAAGCCTTCTCGATTATCGACTACCTCTGCCGATGGCTGAAACTCCGCTTTGTTGACGATCAGCCGGCTCTGAACTTTCCAGCAGCAATCTTGGGAAAGAGGTAGGCCGCCTGCCGTGCATCGTCAGCGAGTGCAAGAAGAGCAGCGGTCGAGGAATTTCTTAACTCAAGAAATTCAGCGGATTCAGCGTTGGATGGTCAGCCGTTCCAAGGAATGGCTCAATCCGTGCGAACTGAAGAATGACGATGACGTATTGTCCATCGCGAGCTTTCTAAGTGAGAAATGGGAGATCGATTGTGCGGTGCTGGAGGCCCTGGAGGCCGCCGATGAATCGGCCTCTCTTTTGTCTGAGCTAAAGCAACTGGACCAAGAACTAGAAAATGCAAAACCTGAAGAGGAAAGGCCATTTGAGAATGAGCGCACCGTGTTGGCGGAGAAGATCCGAGCCAATGAGCATGCAATCATTCGGCGCCAGAGGAAGGTCGAGAAATGCCGGTCCAACCTGAGGCAAAAAATCGAGTCATGCAGCCGGGCCATGGACCTCGCAGGTATAGCTCCCGACGATCCCATTCGATCAGACGTGCCAGCGGCCGTCGTATGCTGGCTCGATTCAGAACTCGATGGTGTGGATGGCCGGGTTCGTCTATGGTCGCGCAAACTCAAATCACGTACCTCGCGTCCAGCGGAGCAGCCCGATGTGTCCACTCTGCTGTCCTACTTTGACCATATCTCTGAAGAAGTCCAGTACGCACGTTTAGTGCAAATATTGACGGACGATATCGACAAAGCGGTGATTTGGGTCCGAGATGCAGGTGCATATGAGTTCTTCAACATTCCAGAATTCCAGGGCCTTCCATTTTTTCTCAAGTTGAAGGAAAAGAGGGAAGCGGAGGCAGCCGCCAAGCTCCCGAGTGCCGTGTTCGATTCCTCGGTGAATCGGATGCTGTCAGAGCGCTATCATCATTCGCAGAAGATAGCCGATATCCGGCAATGGATCGACGTTCGCTCCCCTTCCATTATGCGAGCTATGGACCGCCTGGGAGTGCCGACCACCGACATCTTAAGGAGAAATCTCCAACCTGTGAGGGGCATAGCCGAGAAGGCATTGGATACCGTGCAGGACGAAAAACCACAGAGGTCCACCGCTAAGGTTGAACGCGCTCAGGCGGAGGAACGATTTAAATCGTTTGCTGGCCGTTGGTGGAACAAGACCATGTCCGCCCAAGAACCGTGCGGGAGGAAAATCTGCAGTAATGACGACTTGATACGCATGGGACAGGAGTTCGACGCCCAAGGCTTCGCTCCGTCTGACGAATACTTCAAGAGATTTAAAACATGGAAGCAGATCAGAACCCACAACCAGTCGCATCAGAGGTGCACAATTAAGACCTACACCGACCTCGCCGCTTTCCTAACCCGGAAAGGCAACCCTGGCGACAGGAAGACAGATCGGGGCGAAATGCGACGTGAGTTCGGTAGGCTCCTGTCCAGGCTCGCAAATCCCAGAACAAGGTAAAGAACATAATGGGCTGATTCTGGTGATAGTTTGAACGCGTCCTAACTCAGATAATAGACCTTCGGCTTTGTCCCCTTCTCGACCTGGAGCTGCACGCTTCTTCGTGACGCGAGCAATTTTGCGATGGAGCCGGTAGGATCGTCGAGGTCTCCGACGACGCGGGCAGAGGCTGGACATGCCTGCACGCACGCAGGCTCTTCGCCAGCGTCCATCAGATGGACGCACAGGGTGCATTTTTCGACTGTGTCCACCTTGTGCGAGGCCGCGCCTAACCGCTCCTGCGGGCTCGCGCCGTAATTCGGGTAATAACTTTTGTAGTCGTCGAGAAAGGTCCTGGCCCCATATGGACATGCGCTGACACAGAGCTTGCAGCCGATGCACTTGTCCTTGTCTTGAATAACAATGCCATCCCCTCGCTTGTAGGTCGCGCCGGCCGGGCACACTGGTACGCAGGCGGGGTTGTCACAATGCATGCAGGCGATCGGCAGGGCGGAGAGCTTTGCGTTGGGATATTCGCCCTCTTCTTTCGAGAGCACCTTATTCCACCACACTCCGGAGGAGGTTGTGTTCTCAGCCTTGCACGCCATCGCGCAGGAGTAACAACCCACACACCTGGCGAGATCTATAGCCATCCCATAGCGGGCCATCTTCGTACCTCCGTTTCTCTGTTACGTACTGATCAGCCGCACTCGCGTCGTCAAGTCGACCCCGCCGCGCACTGGGTCGAGAAATTCCTCACTGAGCTTCAAGAGCGAGTTGAAGTGGGGCCCCTTGCGCGCCCACGGGTGAATATGGGCTGAGCGCACACCCCAGGCACCGCCGATGGCTACGACGTCCGGTCTCACCAGGTTTGTGAGCTTCACCTGTCCCTGCGTCTTGCCGCCAGTGAACGACTCAATAACAACCTCGTTGCCATCCTTCAAGCCCAGCTTCGCTGCTGCTTTCGGATTAACCAGGATCGCAGTAGCGTAAGGGTCCATCGTCCGGGCGAGTTCGTTCAGCCACGGCTGATCAATATTGCCGTAGTGGAGCTCCATCAGCTTGAAATTGATCGCATAGAACGGGAACTTGGCGGGCGCAGTGTGCTCCGGATGCGGACGCCAGGATGGCAGCGGTCGGAAGCTCTCCAGCACAAACTCGTTGGAGGGTTTGAACTGAAGGTTCTTGTCCTGAATGTCCTTGGCGAGGCGTTCGCGCCAACCAACGAACTCTTCGAAATAGATCGGGTACCTTGCTTTGGGGAACTTGGCCGCAGCGTAGAACTGCCCAGCTGTGACCGGCTTGTCGACCAGAAGGCCTGTACTCTTAAACCAGTCGAGGCCGCGGTCGGCGCCGTGTTTGGACTTGAGCGCGCGGTCGACAATGTCAGCCCAGCTGATACTGCCGGATTCCGGCAGTGCGTTCTCGTTGCGAAGGCCATAGTTACGATTAATGCGCGCATAGAGACCGTTTGGCCCCTCCGCTATGCCTATCTTTCGCGCCAGCTCGAGCCATATATCATCGCCACTCCTGGTGTCGAACACATTATCGACAACGGGCTGGTAAATCGATGTTCCGATGCCGGCTTTCCGATCGAGCTCACTCAGACTGCCGTGCGGCGTGACCGCTTGGAACGCATAGCGTTCGAGCCAACTCGACTCGGGGAAGACGATGTCCGCCTGCTCAGTCGGATCGTCGAACACGAGCGAGACGGCAAAGATGAACTTGAAGTTCCTGAACGCAGCGTCGAACACCTCCGGGTCGGCGGCGAGCTGTTGCGGGTTACCGCCTTGAAAGCCTAATACCTCGGGGGTATAGGGCGGTGCGTAACGCTGGGGATCACTCATGGTAAGGAAGGTCCACATTCCGGGCCATTCAGCGGTAGGATAGAGGCCCCCACGACCGATGCCGCGCAATGGGAATTCGATTGGTTTGTAGCTGAAAGCGGAGGCGACCAGGCCGTCGGCGGGGTTGGTGCGCAGCGCAGGCGGCGCGGGTGAAATCATTGCGCCCGGGACGCCGATCGCCCCCACGAGTTCTCCAAGCAGATAGGCGGCAAAGACAATCTGGTCATTATCGATGTGGCCTTTCGCTCCCCCTTCGGCGACAGCCGCGACCGGACGATACGGCAACGTGACGCCGTCGATTGCTATTGTTTTGCCAATGCACGCGTTGTCTGCCCACTCCTTCGCCAGCCGTCGGATCGTCGTGGCAGGAATGTCAGTGATGGCCGAAGCGGCATCGGGCGTGTAGCTGCGGAGGTGATCTTTCAAAATTTCAAATACGGGTCGCGCCGCCACACCACCAACAGTGAAGCTTCCTTCCAAGGCAACTTCGCCGATAGTCGGATCGTCGAATGGCTTTGCCTCGCCGGTTGCCACATCCCACACTAGAGGCTTGCCGAGCTTGGCGCCGCGCGCGGTGTCATCGGCTGTCGCGGTGACGTCGCGCACATACTTGCCGTCCGAACCAATCAAGTAAGGAGCGTTCGTCTTGGTCTTGAGGAACGCGGAATCGTAGGTACGAAGCTCGTGAACCAGCACATATGCCATTGACATGCAGAACGGCAGAGTCGTCCCAGGTTTTATCGGCACCCATTCGTCCGACTTGGCAGTCGACGCTGTTACCATCGGCGCAACATTGACGATTCGGAGGCCTTGATCCTTGCCGCGCAAATAGTCGGCGAGTTGCTTCGGCGTTCCCTTAGCTCCCTGGATCGACTGGGCTCCGAAGGAAATAACGAATTTTGCGTACGGCATGTCCGGATAGCCGTGACCCTCGCCAAGGAGGTAGGAGGCGATCGTCGAACTGCCGCCGCCGCAGAACACGGCGGTGCCGCCGAATGTCACATTTGGCGTTCCATACACGTCAGCGAAGGGCCTCAACAGGTTCGGCCCGAGATGCCCCGGCATCATCACCAGTTTGCCGGGGTTGTCCGCACGCAACTCGCGCAGCTTCTTCGCCACCGTGTCGAAGGCCTCATCCCAGCTGATCTCCACCCACTTGGGGTCGACGCCAGGGCCCTTCCGCGGATTCGTTCGCTTTACCGGAAACTTGACCCGGTACGGGTTATAGAGCTGGGAGATCATCGAGTTGGCGCGCGCACAGTTCTTGCCTTGATTGAAAGGCGCTGCGGGATTACCTCGCAGGCGCAACGCCACGCCATTGACCCGATGCACAAAATGGCTGCATTTCACGTGCGGCGCGCATCCCAGGCACGTCGTTGGAATCCAATGGTCTTCTTGCGCTTTGACTGCCTCCGTCGCAGCCATCGCCGCAAGCACTTTTCCACCAGGTACGCCCGGCAATGCGGTTGTGGCCGCGGCCAAGGCAGAGGCGCGCAAAAACTGGCGACGGGAGAGCGGAACGTTAAAGACATTATGCATGGATCTCAGCTCCCATAATTGATGTTGTCCCGGAGTCGGAATCTTCTCGATTGCCCGCTCCGGGATCGAGCAGTTGCTGGAGGTACTCTATCTCCATCTGCAGATGCGTTTCGGTCAGCGCAAGCATGGCGGCCCAGAATCCGCTCGAGGCTTCGGAACGAACCGCTGCTTGCAACGGTCCGATCCACCGTCCGATATGGTCGTTGAGGAAAGCGAGTTGAGCTTCGGCGAGCGCCAGGACAGAGCGGCCGTCGTCTTGCTGCCACGCTTGCGCCTCCCGGCTGACCAGGAATTCCAGGAATCCCAGTTCGTTCCCCAGAAAGTCGGGTGGGACATTTCCGTCTGCGACGAAGCCAGCACTGTTGTACTTTTGCAGCAGCAGCGCGCCTGCGCCATCCACGTTGGACTCACCGTTCTCGTGGCTCGGCCGGTAGACGTACTCACACGCCGGCGGCAGACCCTGTCCCGGCCTTATTCCGCGCAGTAGCCGCGTTCGTTCGACGGCAATATCTTTGACGATCGACGAGCCGTCACCGGAGTCGCCAATTAATGCTCGCAACGAGGCAACTGCCTGTTCTCCGACGCGGCTGCCCGTAGCCGCAGCATCAAGAAGAGGGCTGCTGGCCAGCAGCCGCAACCTCTCGGAGGACGGGAGACCATTGAACGTTTCTCGCAGCAGATCGTAGACTTGTGATCGTCTGGACGCGATTTGCGAGAAATCCAGCCTTTGACACGATTCCGTCACGGGGATCTGCGATTTCAATTCCCAGTCTTTCAATGCGGCACTCCACTCTGGAATGAGAGCGCGATTATATCCGTAGTTCGCCTGCAAGCAATATATTAAATATATATAAAACATAAAACAGAAGGGGTGGTCCTATCAGGATCGCCGCCGAAATGAGACCGCATTCAAGCAAGCCGAGAAGGCGTATCGGGATATTTCAAATCTGAATCCGCTCTCCCCCTAAAGTTGGGATTCACCCCTGAGGCACAGCAGTTCTTCAAGGCCTGGATCGAGTCCCTCGTGACGGGCGACTTGGAAGACGAAGCACGGTCCCTGTCATAAACGTTGCACTTATCGAATCGAAGTATCGGATCCTGATGCCGTCAATTGCTCTGCTCTTCTCCCTTTCTGATTCGTGCTTCGGTCAGATTGACCTGAAGTACGCGAAGAGGCGGCGGATTGGTGCAGCTATTTGAGGAAGCATGCTGAGAGGATGTACGCCTCTCGAGGAGATCCTCTCTTGGAGGTGTCAGCAACTCGCTCTGTCAGTGGCGCATACAGCAGACCAGAAGTTTCCAGCAACTTGAACGAAGCCGACGATGGTCGCGACACAGATTTGCTGCTCGACCGCTCGCTTGCTGCGGCTCGGGGCCGTTTTCAGCCCAAAAACTGCAAACGCAACTGGACGCAACCGCGACGCAACTAGGAACCGCCTAAAACCCGAGCCAGACATCGTTGGCGTCGGCCCAGTCGTAAATTCGCTCCAATGAAGAAAGCGCGCCGTCGTTCGGGTGCGGCACTCGCTTCGGGCCTCCGCGCCACCCCGTCCGCCTATTCAGTGATCACCCTGGTGATGCAACTGTTCCGAGCAGCGCCCCAAGCGGCTTCTGTTCATAAATATTTGTTGACAAAAATTCTCATGCAGATCAAAGTACCGCGAAACTAGGTGTGCATGCATAGCCGATAAGAGAGGGAGCTATCTCTTTCTCATCCCACCGTTGTTGCGAAAACGGACGGAGGTTCGAGCCAAGCTTGTTGTTCACAGAGAGTGCGGTGAAAGGTACTGTCATGAAAAACGAAGCAGGTATTCAAGAGTTTAAAACCGTAGCTTGGTCGGCAGGACCGGGATGCCACGGCAGCTGCGGCCAAAAAATCTATGTCAAAGACGGCAAGATGATCCGGATTGAGGGCGATGAAAACAATCCCTGGAGCCAGGGACGCTCTTGCCCTCGCGTGTTGGCTCTAAAGCAATACATGTATCATCCCGACCGTATCACGGCCCCGCTGAAGCGTGTTGGCGGTCGCGGTGAAGGTAAGTTCGAACGGATATCGTGGGATGAGGCCTTCGACATTTGCGAGAAAAAGCTGCGCGGAATCCGCGACCAGTTCGGAGCTGAAGCGGTCGTCTTCGTGCAGGGCACCGGTCGGGACGTGGGCGGACCGATTTCCTTCCTGGCGTACAGTTATGGAAGTCCCAACTGGGTGCAACTCGGCTTGTCCGGACAATCCTGCTACACGCCGCGGCTGTCGGGCATGAAGGCCACGCTGGGAGACTTTTGCGTCGCTGACTGCTCGCAGTTCCTGGAAAAACGCTACGACGATCCGGAGTACAAGTTCCCCAAAGTAATGATGGTCTGGGCGCAGTACCCGCCCGCCACCTGTCCTGACGGTTTTTATGGCCATTGGATCGTCGACTGCATGCGTAAGGGAGGGACACAGATTATTGCCATCGATCCCCGTCACACTTGGATGACCTCACGCGCAAAATATCACTTGCAGTTGCGCCCGGGCACTGACGGCGCGCTCGCGCTTGGGATGCTTAACGTGATTATCAACGAGGAGCTCTATGACAAGGAATTCGTAGAGAAGTGGACATTCGGGTTCGATAAGTTGAAGGAGCGCGTGCAGCAGTATCCACCTGCTAAGGTCGCCAAGATAACCTGGGTGCCCGAGAACCTAATCATCGAGGCGGCTCGCTGCTATGCCAAGGCAAAGCCAGCCGGTCTACAGTGGGGACTGGCAGTGGATATGGCTCCCGAAGCAACGTCTGTGGCCCAAGCCATCACACAGCTATGGTGCATCACCGGCAATGTGGATGTGCCTGGCGGCAACGTCTTTGGCAAGCCGTCGCATGGCGTGACTACCTATCCGTACGCAACCGAGGAATTGGTCGCGCTATATGGCCAAGAACTCGTGACAAAGATGAATGCTAAGCGAATCGGGGCGGACCGGTACCCGTTGGTCAAGGGATTTCGCGGTTGGGCACAACCTGACGATGTGATCGACCAGATAGACTCGGGGCTCCCTTATCCCATCAAAGGGGCTTGGATTCAAACCGCCAATATCTTAGGTGGACAAGCGGCCCGGATGAGGTTCCACTACGAAGCCCTAAAAAAGCTGGACTTTATTGCGGTAGTCGATTTGTTCCACAATCCGACTACTATGGCGCTAGCCGACATAGTGCTGCCTGCGGCGACCTTCGCCGAGAAGGACGGTTTTCGCTCTTGGTGGGCGCCGCTGGGAGTAATTCAGAAGACGGTCCAGGTAGGAGACTGCAAGTCTGACTACGAGATCAACCTGGAACTGGCCAAACGCCTCAACCCCGAAGTCGGCAAGAAATTTCCCACGGTCAAAGACTTGATCAACAGTCGTTTGGCAGTGGCCGGAACTAACTTCGACGAAATGGTTGCCAAAGGATCGTGGGCAATGCCGGCCGATGGCCCCTACAGGCCTTATCGCCGGCACGAGCGTGGTCTTCTCCGACCCGACGGGAAGCCTGGTTTCAACACACCCAGCGGCAAGGTCGAGTTGTGGTCGCAATTCTATGAAGGGTTTGGCATAGATCCGCTGCCGTTCTACCTCGAACCGGCACAAAGCCCTATCAGCACACCGGAGCTCTATCAGAAATATCCTCTGATCATGATTTCGGGGACGCGGAGTCCGCTGTTTTTCCACTCCGAGCACCGCATGATTCCATGGCTGCGCGAGAAGATGCCGGAACCGTTGGTCGACATCCATCCTGACACCGCAAAACAACTGGGAATCCACGATGGAGAGTGGGTCTATATCGAAAACGATATGGGCAAAGTTCGACGCAAGGCGAAGTACAGCCTTACGGTGCATCCAAAGATGATCAACACCATGCATGGTTGGTGGATGCCAGAGGAGGAAGGTGCGGAGCCCAACCTTTTCGGCGTGTGGAAGTACCAGATCAATCAGATCATCCCTGGCCCGCAACACAGCAAATCGGGTTTCGGCGGCGGTCAATACAAATGCACGCTGGTCAAACTTACGAAGATGCGGGACGGAGAGGTATAGCTATGTCCCAATATGGACTGCTCATAGATTACGACTTCTGCACTGGCTGCCATACGTGCGAAGTTGCCTGCCAGCAGGAACACGAGTATCCAGCCGGCAAGTGTGGTATCAAGGTAACTGAATTCGTCACTCCGGGACTTCATAAGCCCCTCTGCATTGATAATGTTCCGTTCCCAACCGATCTATGTGACCTGTGCGCCCAGAGGACGGCGCGGGGGGACATGCCATCATGTGTAAAGCACTGCCAGGCGGCCTGTATGTCTTATGGTCCGATCGCTGAACTCGCACAGCGGATGGAGAACCAGGCGAAGACGGTTTTGTTCCGGCCGAGATGAGGGATCATGTATCTGAACCATCTTTCTTGAATAACGCCCTTCGCTTGGCTAGGGACAGAGGTGAGCGTAGATTCTTCACCGTCTTGACTATGCGTGCTTGAAGTCACCGCCCGAATCAGGAAGAAACAGCAAGGAAACAAGTGTTGGAAGCACACTTCCATCCAGTCTGACCCAATCGAGCGCGAACCCTTCCCCATATCATTAACAGCTTTCCAGACAGCAACCTGCAGGCATTTTCCGATTAACGAACGCTCCAATCAGTAGCCCCAGGAAACTAAGCAGCGCGGCAGCGCCAAACGCTGCCGACCAGCTTCGGGCACCCTGAACGATGGCTCCGAACGCTACCGGCCCGATCAGCATGCCCAGGTTCGTCCCTGCGAACACCATCCCTGTAGCCATGCCTGCAAGGCGAGGATCGTCCACACTCTCGACGGCAGCCTGAACTATGGGGCTCGGAACCAGCCCAGTAATCAGTCCCACTGCGATGATGATCAGCAGGAAAGCGCTCTGCGGAAGCCAGACCAGCAGTGGGCAAAGGATTCCGAAGGCCGCGATGCCAGTGAGAAACAACCCCTTTCTATTTCCCAACTTATCGGACAGCAGACCAGCCCCAGGACAGGAAACAATGTTGATCAGCATCATTAGACCGACCATGGGGGACGCGACCTGCATTGGGATGTGTCGGACGGTGTTCAAGAATGTCGGCGCCCACGTAAGGACAGCTATGGTCGATCCGCTGAAGCAAGCAAAAGTGGCGGACAGGAGCCACAGGTTGCGATTTCCTAGTACCAATTGGATCGAAGCGGGCGATTCCCCGTTCCGTTCGGCTACAAGCGCCGGAGCTGGCCGAATTGCAACCAGAAACATGATGGCGACCAGCACCGCGAATACAGTTCCCGCCCACCATAAGCAGCGCCATCCATAACTCGCGGCGACACCCGCGCCAGTGACCATCATGATGGTGGAACCCACAGGCATGTAGGTCATCCAAATGCCGAGAGGTAAGCCACGCTTTTCTGGTGGAAACCACGTGCCCAGCACTGCCGGTCCCAGGACGAACATCAGAATCGAACCGATACCCTCGATGACTCGGCTCAACATCATCGACGTTGGGCCAGTGCTGAAGCCGCCCATGGCGGAACCTATGATCAGGGAACCGACGGCGAGCAACCCCATCGCACGATACCCGAAGCGCTTGAAAATCAGTCCTGCGGGGATCGCCAGTATCACGCCCGTTATGTTGAGCACGGACATGAGCGACCCGGCACTACCCACCGACATGTGTAATTCATCCATCAACACGGGCATGATCGGCGGAACCTTGAATTGGACGATGGAAGCAGACAGGCTGAATAGCCACACCAAACCAACCATCCACCAGCCACGCCGACCACTAAACTGAACCCCGACCTCTGTCATGAAGTTCCCTTTCCTGCCCCGGCCATGCTCTCTGCTGCAATCCGTTTTGCGTCCGCAAGCTCTTCCTGCTTCAGCATCGAATCCCGCAGACGCTTGAAGGTAGGGCCGATGAGCCGGTTAAATGCACGGAAGGTAGGAGACTTCACTTCGAGCTCGGCCTTCATGAACCGAACACAGCCTCGGCACTCGGAACTGTGTACCGCATGTGTCCAGGCATCGATGCTGTTCCACCATGCCAGAATGCGCATACAGACGATCAATGGTTCGCGAACCAAACGGAACCACCAATGCCGCGAGTAACAGCGCCGGATCAGGAACAGTACACAGTTCTTGCACACGACTGTTGGAACTGGCTGGGCTGCGTTACTCACGACTCCAATATAACTGAGGCCGAAGCAAAACTAGACCAGTTGGCAGCCGGATCTTGGTTTCAAGAAGCAGTTGTCGCGAGTTACTGCTTTTTGAAACACCGAAGGGATGTACACAGTGGCGGTGCCGGATCGATAGATTTTCCAGCCCGTAATCCAGCCCGTAGCGGGCCGGTGTTCTCTGTATTGATTGGAATGACGAACAAAAAATGAAAACGCAACTGGACGCAACCGGGATGCAACTAGCCTAAAAATGCCCCTGCAGATAAAGTTTTTAGAGGCTTGTAAGCGATAGAAGCATAAGGGAGTTGTTTGGTGGCGGCGCGTGGACTTGAACCACGGACCTACCGATTATGAGATCGTCGCTCACGGAGTGTGTCCGAAGCATTCGACCTCAATAGGCGACATCAAACGTCGGATATAGCAGCAAAGTCAGTTTGATTTCCACTTGTCTGCCAGAAGATCGCAGACGAGAAAATAGCTGACCATCCTCTACGCTCCAATCGCGATTACCCGCCACATTTCTTGTCTGCGCTCGTCTGCGGACGTTCCCCAACAGCTGGCGTTCTACTTCTAGCAATGGAATGCTGTCGCCGATCGCCAATGCGAATGCGTCAGGCGAGGCAACCTGTATTGAGTAAATCAGAACGGGGTCCAATGGAAACGATATCAGTGAGACGAGCTGCCGCGGAGCTGCGCTGCACCATCACGTACGTGTACCAACTGCTTTGGGCGGGAAGAATCGACGGAGCGACCAAGGTGGGACGGCAATGGAAGATTCCGTCTGAAGCCATCATCAAGAGAGTGTCCTCAAGCCAAGCGATCGCGGACACGATCGCCAGCCCAAAATTGAATACCAAAAACCGCGCACCGCGCCTGGAGGTTCTATGACCGCAACTGCAACCAAACTTCAATTAGTAAGCACCAAAGAAGCTTCTGAAATCCTGGGCCGTTCGCCAGCCACCCTGAAGCGATGGCGGTATGAAGGAGACGGGCCAAAGTATGTAGAAATCCGGCGCAGAATCCGTTACGATGTCTCCGTTCTTCAGGAATATATCCGGATGAACACACGAGTGCCTTCCGTGCGGGCTGCAATGGAGGAGATTCGTGGAGGTTTTTAAACAAAAGAAGTCGAAGTTTTGGTGGTATGACTTTGCCGTCCATGGCACAAGATATCGAAGGTCCACGGGCGAGACAAACAAAAATAGGGCGGAGAGAATCGCGTCCTTGAAGTTGGCTGAAGTCTGTGAGCACGGAGATCCTCTTCCAAGAAAGGCTCCCACCGTGCTCGAAGTGTCAAAGCGTTTTTTGGAGTCGGTGGACGCTGCCCGGCTGGCTGCAAAGTCGAAGCAGTATTACCACGATGGTTGGCGCCTTCTGTCAGCTACGTCCATCACCGGACTGCGTCTGGACTTGGTGACGAACGAGGTTGCCGGAACTCTCAGGTTCGTAGGATCGGCGGCAAACACCAACTGCGCATTGCGTACGCTCCGAAGGCTGCTGCACCGGGCTGAAGAGTGGAAGCTGATTCGCAGGGCGCCGAAGATCAAGCTCGTCCACGAGCAGGCGCGCGGCTTGCGGTTAGACGAGGTTGCCGAAGCTAAACTGCTGGAAGGTGCGGCTCTTTGCAAGTGGAGGAGCAAGCGCACCCTAGAGAGGTTTACACAAATCTTAATCTTGGCGCGCGATACCGGAATGCGCAATGAGAAAGAGCTCTACCGGATGCGCGTTGAAGACCTTTACTGGGACCAGCGGCTCATTCATGTAGTGGATAGCAAGACGGTGAACGGCATCAGGTACGTACCCATGAGTGACAGGGTTTTTGCAGTGCTGAAGACACTTTGCGGCACCCGGATTGAAGGCTGGGTATTCGCGTCCAAGCGGTCCAAGTCCGGTCATCTGACTACAATGGGCAAGAAGTTCCGCCAGGCTCGCGAGAAGGCTGGGCTTCCCAAGAAGCTGGTGCTGTACTGCTCCCGGCATGACTTCGGAACTCGAGTTCTGGAGAACACCGGGAACTTAAAGCTGGTCATGAGCGCTATGGGACACGTGGACGTCAAGACCGCGATGAAATATCAGCACCCGGAGCTTGGCATCGTGCGTTCGGCGCTCAACGACAGTAATCATGCGGTGTTGCCGCCAAGTGCGTAGCCAGAATCGGCTACGTCATACTTTACGTCATACCGTTCAATATCCATTTTGTAAGTTATTGATTTTATGGTGCGCCCTGAGAGATTCGAACTCCCGGCCTTCTGATTCGTAGTCAGACGCTCTATCCAGCTGAGCTAAGGGCGCGTTCCGAAGCTTTGCACTGCAATTTGCCGCAGTTGCCGTGGCAGCAACCAATCTCAATATAACATATACCTTCGCGCGCGCTGCAAGCCTGTGCCGGTTGTTGCTTCAGAGTTTCTGCCGCAGCGTTTGCACTTGGCTGTGCTGGCTTGCGGCATGTCGTTCTTACCCATCCGCGCAAAGATTTCCGGCAACGCCCGAGCAGGTCTCCTATAACTCCCTTATTTCGGGCGGTGGTTGGTTTGGCATGATATATGCAATCGATTTGGACAACAAGAAGTGGCGCATGAAGGGGCTCCAACTCAGAAACAGCGGGTGGAGCCCCTTCTAATTCAGCTATGAATCGCAAAATGTAAATCTGGCTCGATGCGTTGCAATGGGCTGCACTGAAGATGATTCACTTCAGTACACATTGATTTAGCACCTCTGTTTCAAGTCGTTCTATTTCAGGTCGAGGCCCGAGCGGCGCAAAAGGCTGGCCACGATTGAAGGATTCAGACGAGTCGCATCGTACTCCACGGCTACACTGCGCAAATTCTCATTAAAATTCAATCGACGTATCCCATAGACTTCGCGGATGTTGTCGATGCTCCGCATCACTGCTTCATCTGGAGACATCCCATAGTTGTAGCTGATTTCAACGCTTGTCATTGCTGTCCTCTGCCATCATGGCCGCAATGCAGGTGCATTTTGGCGTGCTTAGGTCTTACTATATCAGTGACTATGTGCATTGTGCTCTTATCCGATAACGGATTTTACACATGTGCTGGAAGGGAATTCATCCTTGCCGGAATCAAAAGCTAAAGATCCTGTCTGTGGAATGAACGTTGACAAGGCGGCCCCGCGTGGAGGTTCTCACGTTTACAACGGCGTGGAGTACTTCTTCTGCAATCCGAAGTGCAAGGAACGCTTCGTTGCCGAGCCCGAGAAATACCTTTCGCCCGACTACAAACCCGGCGGAATGATGGGTACCTCGCCGATGGTTCAGCTTGGCGGTGTTGGCCCGGTTGCTGCGGCAGTCATGCCGGAGACGAAGTCAAAGGATCCGGTTTGTGGAATGAGCGTTGATAGGGCGGCCCCGCGTGGAGGTTCTCACGCTTACAACGGCGTGGAGTACTTCTTCTGCAATCCGAGGTGTAAGGAAAGCTTCCGCGCCGAGCCTGAGAAATTTCTTTCGCCCGACTATAAACCCGTTGGAATGATGGCCGCCTTGCCGATGGTTCAGCTTAGCGGCGTTGGTCCGGCTGCTGCGGCAGTTGCTGCCAGTGCCACCGGGCAGCAGGCACCAGTTTCCACGGCCTATGTTTGCCCGATGTGTCCGGAGGTTCGCTCGGCGGTGCCGGCGGCTTGTCCCTCATGCGGGATGGCGCTCGAGCCCGAGATGCTGCAATCGGTTTCCCGCACCGAATATGTCTGTCCTATGCATCCAGAGGTCGTGCAGGATCATCCTGGAAGCTGCCCAAAGTGCGGCATGGCGTTGGAGTCGCGTACGGTGTCTGCCGGTGAGGCCCCCAATCCTGAGCTGATTGACATGGTTCGGAGGCTGCGGGTGAGTGTTGCCTTCGGTCTTCCGTTGCTGGTGCTGGCCATGCTGGAGATGGCCACACCGATGCAGCACTCGCTCAACGCGCATAAAGTCGCATGGGTGCAATTCCTGCTGGCTTCGCCAGTGGTTCTCTGGGGAGGCCTCCCATTCTTTCAGCGCGCGATCGCTTCGATCAAGTTCCGCAAGCCCAATATGTTCACTCTGATCGGGATGGGAGTTGGTGTCAGCTACCTCTACAGCGCGATCGCAACATTTTGGCCGGAGCTGTTTCCCCACTCTCTGCGCGGGATGCAAGGGCAGCCAGCGATCTATTTCGAGTCCGCCGCCTTCATCGTCATTCTCGTGCTTGCCGGCCAGGTGATGGAGCTTCGCGCCCGTGGGCAGACCTCGAGCGCCATCCGAGCCCTGCTTGAGCTCTCGCCCAAGGTTGCGCGCGTAGTTGAGGCGGATGGTCGGGAGCGGGATATTCCTCTCGATCAGGTCGTGGTGGGCCAGTCGCTCCGTGTCAGGCCCGGTGAGAAGGTTCCGGTGGACGGGATCGTGCTGCAGGGACACACGGTTGCCGACGAGTCGCTGATTACAGGCGAGTCGCTTCCGGTTGAAAAGAATCCCGGCGACCGTGTCATCGGCGCTAGTGTCAACGGCAACGGCTCCCTCCTGATGCTGGCTGAACGCGTCGGCAGCGAGACGGTGCTGGCCCAGATTGTCCGCCTGGTCGGAGAAGCGCAGCGCAGCCGGGCCCCAATTCAGCGGCTTGCCGATAGGGTTTCCGCAATTTTTGTTCCCACAGTGGTCGGGGTCTCGGTGATTACTTTCTTCGCATGGCTGGCGTTCGCACCGGCGCCCGCTCTCCCTCATGCGCTGGTCAATGCAGTGGCGGTGCTGATTATTGCCTGTCCCTGTGCGCTTGGGTTGGCTACGCCGATGGCGATCATGGTTGGTACAGGACGCGGCGCACGGGCCGGAGTGCTGATCAGGAATGCCGAAGCTCTGGAAGCGATGGAGCGGGTTGATACGGTCGTGATTGACAAGACAGGCACGCTTACCGAAGGCCGTCCTACGCTTGAATCGGTTATTTCGTTCACCAATCACAGCGAAGAAGACCTGGTGCAGTGGGCTCGCAGCCTTGAGGGGATGAGTGAGCATCCGCTGGGCGCAGCTATCGTGCGTGCGGCCGAAGCGGCGCAGCTTCGGCCGCATCGCGTTGAGCGATTTGAGTCGCGCACAGGGCGCGGTGTTCTAGGTGACGTGGATGCCCGTTACATTGCGGTTGGCAACGCTACTCTGATGCAGGAACTTAATGTTGCCATTCCTGAAGACGCTTCACTGCGCGCTGAAGCGATGCGCAAGGATGCGCAGACTGTTCTCTATATTGCAGCAGATGGCGTTCTCTCGGGATTGTTCGGCGTGACCGATCCAGTGAAGGCTACCTCGGCGATGGCTCTTGAGGACTTGGCTGGGGAAGGCCTCAAGGTCATCATGCTCACAGGAGACAGCCAGACCACGGCCGAGTCCATTGCCCGAAAGCTTGGTATTCACGACTTTGAGGCTGGGGTTCTTCCCGAGCGAAAGTCCGAGGTGATTAAGCGTCTCCAGGAGCAGGGAAGAGTGGTTGCCATGGCTGGCGACGGCATCAACGACGCACCGGCACTAGCCCAGGCACAGGTGGGCATTGCCATGAGTACCGGCACCGACATCGCCATGCACAGTTCGGGAATCACCCTGCTGCGCGGCGACCTGAGGGGCATCCTTCGTGCCCGCCGACTTAGCCAGGCCACGATGCGTAATATCCGCCAGAATCTCTTTTTCGCTTTCGTCTATAACACCGTGGGAGTGCCGCTGGCTGCTGGAATACTTTATCCGTTCACAGGATGGATGCTGCCCCCGGTCTTTGCCGCCGCCGCAATGAGCCTCAGTTCGGTTTCAGTGATCAGTAATGCGCTGCGATTGAGGAATGTGAAGTTGTAGGGAAGAAGGAAACCTTTGAGCCGTTGAAATACAGTTGCTCATAATCAGGCAGAGACGAACTAGAAGCCGACCTGCAAAGTGAAACACACCAATTCGTTCACGCAAGGAGACTCTGTACGATGAGAAGTGCTCGCCATCTTCGCCGCGTAATTCTGGTTATCCTGCTAGCTCTATTCTCCGTCGCGGGCTTTGGCCAGTCAGATTCCTACAAGCCAGGTTCGCCGCTGCTGATGTGGAAGGTTTCTTCAAAGACGAACAGCGCTTATGTTCTCGGCTCCGTTCATCTTGGTAATGGGTCCATGTATCCGCTTCCGCAGGTCATTGAAAACGCCTTTGCCGCCGCTTCGGTTCTGATCGTTGAAGTGAATATGAACAAGGTTGACAAGGCGCAGCTGCAGCAGTTCATGATGGCCAGTGGCAGCTATCCGGCAGGGGACGACCTCTTCAAGCACATTAGTCCTGAGACCCACGCAAAACTCAGCGCCTTTCTTGGGAGCTATGGAATCCCGCCAGAAGCTTTCGCCAAGTTCCGCCCATGGATGGTCAGCCTGACGGTGTCCACGCTGCCCTTGATCAAATCCGGCATGAATCCCAACGAAGGTGTCGACAGGTATTTTTTGAACAAGGCCGGCAGCAAGCGCGTTGAGGAACTCGAAGATGCTGAATGGCAGATCAAGCTTCTTGCTGAATATCCCGAGTCAGACGCTGACCGAAGCCTTTTGCACGCTATCGATCAGGCGAAGACCGCGAACGAGACTGCGAGTAAGCTCGAGAGCCTCTGGAGCCACGGCGAAGCCGACGAAATCAAGAATCTGATAGCAAGAACGAGCGAAGGCGAGAGCAAAGAAGAGAAAGCATTCCGTCATCGCATCATTGAGGGTCGAAATCCTCACATGGCCGACCGCCTCGAAAAGTGTCTGCAGTCAGCTTCGGAGTCCTGCTTTATGGTTGTCGGTGCTGCCCATGTCATCGGCAGCGAAGGCATTGTCCACCTGTTACAAAGCCGCGGATATAAGGCGGAGCAGGCCGTCGTCGGAAGTCCAACACATTAACATCAGGCAGGCCACATCAGCTTCGGTTAGCAGATGCGGGCATCACCTTGCACGTGAGCGTCGATGCTATAGTTTTAGAAGCTATTTTCAAACAGTACAATGCTGCGGGCGAGTGCGTTCCAAAAGGGGCAGATACCGAAGATGAACCATATCGTGTTGGATAAGAACCTGTGCAAGAAAGATGGGATGTGCGTAGCGGTCTGTGGGTTTCAGACACTGCGGATGAACGCGGAGGGATTTCCCGAGGAGATTCCGGGCAAGGATTGCATTCAGTGCGGCCACTGCGTCGCCATCTGTGCGGCCGAGGCGTTGAGCCACACAGGCCTGCCGCAAGAAGCTCTGGTTCCCGTTGCGAAAGAGCTGCCCTCTCCGGCGCTGATCGATGGATTGCTGGTAAGCCGACGGTCGGTGCGTGAGTTCAAGGACCGGCCAGTTAGCAGGGAGACATTGGAAGCGTTGCTGGACGTGGCGCGGCGAGCTCCCACGGCGAAGAATAGCCAGATGCTGCACTGGATCGTCGTAGACAATGCGGCGAAGGTGCGGGGCCTTGCTGAGGAGGTCCTGAAGTGGGGCCGGGATACAGGCCTTGGCGCGGGTGCGGCAGGATTCGAGATGTGGGAAAAAGGCTATGACTGCGTATTGCGCGGCGCCTCGGCGGTAGTAGTGGCTTGCGCACCAGCGGATTATGGATGGGGAATAGAAGATTGCGCCATCGCTTTGACCTTCTTCGAACTGGCGGCAGAATCGCGCGGCCTCGGTGTGTGTTGGGCTGGCTACCTGACCCGTGCGGCCTCGGCCCATGCGCCGATCAGGCAGGCATTAGCGGTTCCTAAGGGCTACGTCGTATGCGGCGGACTCATGCTCGGAGAGCCGAAGTACAAGTATCGGCGTGTGCCTCCCAGAAAACCGCTTAGCGTGAACTGGGTGTAGGCTCGCAGCAATTTAACAGCGCTGGATATGAAGTTGAGGTAGAGTGTGTGCTTCAGGTCTCGGCTTTTGAATTTCTCCACGCGCTCGGCGGAGAACATGTTGCAGCCGGTCAACTTGAGGCACAAAATACTTCCGTGCCTCTCCTAGAAAGCCTTCCCAACGCACTTGCATGCGCATTTAGCACTTCCGGCGCGGGCGCAGGAGTGTTTTGCCATTTCTGGATCGTTACGAACGCCCATAACCATCAGGGTAGCGGTCAATGCTCCGCAGAGCTCTCCCATGCGTTCTGACATTGCCATCTTCAAGGTGGCGATCAACCCACAACATCATGCACGGCAGGCTAAAGATGCCGACTTCACCCTCGCAAACGACCTTGCCCAAGGGGAACAATCTTCCGGCATGCCTCGTTTGCTGGAGACCGCCTTATATCGTTACACTGAAATCAAGATCATTTCCCGCGATGAATAACGAACTTGTTGACCCCGTGAGCCCATTGGATGGTGTATCTCTACCTGTAGACGCGCCGATGCGGCATATAAAAGCCGCCGGTTCTCCCGCGTCTGCACGAGGCCTGGCATTGATTTTGGGCGCTCTTTCGTCTGGTTCGCTCGCTGTCGATATGTACCTTCCGGCTTTTCCCAGGATTGCCAAAGAGCTTGGCACCTCCATCGGAATGGTGCAATTCACGTTGGCGAGTTTTGTACTCGGTCTTGCAGCTGGACAAGCCTTCTGGGGAACTCTGAGCGATCATGTGGGGCGGCGGAGACCGATCTTTGCTGGCTGCGCGCTCTTCAGTTGCGCAGCCGTGGCTTGTGCGATTACGCACAACATTCACACGCTAATCACCGTACGCTTCCTGATGGGATTTGGTTGTTCAGCCGGCATCGTGGTCTGCCGCGCCATCGTGCGCGATATGTTCGAGGGGGTGGAGGCCGCCAAATTTTACACAATGATGATGGTCGCTATGGCCGTGGCTCCCATTGTGGCCCCATTACTTGGAAGTATGTTGCTGACCTACTTCAACTGGCGGGCGATCTTCTGGTTCCTTACGATCTTTGGAGTCTTGTGCCTGGCTGGAGTCCTGCGATATTGTCCGGAAACGCTGTCGAGGGAAGAGCGGATGCGGGGACATGTTGGTGATGTCTTCCGTGGATACGGACGAGTTCTGACGAACCGCTGCTTCGTCGCACACGCAATGGCGTTTGGATGTACCTCCGGAATACTGTTTACCTATCTCTCAAGCGCCTCCTATCTTTTTATCGAACTGTTCAGGGTTCCTGTGGCCGGGTTTGGATTGCTCTTTGCCACGAACTCCATTGGGTTCTATATCGTCAGCCAGTTGAATCACTTGCTTCTGCGAAGATTCACTTCCGGGCGGCTTGTGCGTGGTGCAATTTGGATCATAATATTCGGCGCTATGTTACTGACCGGCTGTACGTGGACGGGATTTGGTGGGTTCCCTCTGTTTTTTGCAATCTTGTTCATTTGCTTTTCTTCCCTGGGGATAATTTTTCCCAACGCCGCAGCCATCACGATGCAGCCGTTTGCCGCCGAGGCAGGCAGCGCCTCTGCTGTGATGGGCATTGTCCAGTACATGATTGGGTCGATCGCAGGCTCGTTGGTGGGAGTATTTCAAAACGGGACCGCATTGCCTGTGTCGATACAGATTCTCTGCTTTGGTTTGGCAGCACAGGGAATATTGCTTCTGTACCGCGCTGCTCCTGGCAGTCGATAGCCACAACGCGGCAGCGTTTGCCGGATAGTGCCGGCACGGGTACACTGAAATTCAGATCCCCCAAATAAATGACGGAAACCTGTTGAGTCAATGACTGAGTTGGATGGAGTGTCCCTGCCTTCGGGCAAACCGAAGAGACAGACGAGTGTCAGTCAATCCCCTGCGTCAACGCGAGGATTGGCATGGCTATTGGGAGCTCTGGCGGCATTTGGGCCGTTTGCTGTCGACGCATACCTTCCGGCTTTTCCGAGGATTGCCAAGGATCTTGGTACATCCATCGGAACGGTGCAAATCACGTTGGCGGTCTTTCTGCTCGGACTCGGAGTTGGCCAGGTCTTTTGGGGAACACTGAGCGACCATGTGGGACGGCGAATACCGTTACTCTCTGGCTGCTTGCTCTTCAGTGGCACAGCCCTGGTGTGCGCTATGACACACAATATTCATATCTTGATCGTTGCCCGCCTCTTGATGGGAATTGGCGGTTCCGCAGGAGTGGTGGTTCCGCGCGCCATCGTCCGTGACCTGTTCGAGGAAGCAGAGGCCGCGAAGTTTTACACATTAATGATGTTTGTCAGCGGTGTGGCTCCCATTGCCGCTCCTTTGTTGGGAAGTATATTGCTGACGTACTTCAACTGGCGGACCATCTTCTGGGCGCTCGCCGTCATGGGAGGCATTTGTACGGTCGCCTGCTTGCGGAGTTGCCCGGAGACACTGGCACGGGAAGACCGCATGCGAGGACACGTCAGTGATGTCTTCCGGGGATATGGGCGAGTTTTGGTGAACCGACGTTTCCTGGGGCCTGCAATGGCTCTTGGCTGCGTATTGGGAATGCTGTTCACTTACATTGCCAGCTCCGCGTATCTCTTTATTGAACTGTTTGGGATTCCGGTGGCGTTGTTCGGAATCCTGTTTGCCGCAAATTCCTTCGGGCTCTACATTGGCACGCAGTCGAACCACTGGCTGCTGCGAAGATTCAGTTCCGGGAAGCTTCTGCGTAGCGCAATGTGGATGAACGTTGGCTGCGCGTTGTTGCTGGTCTGCTGCACGTGGACAAAAATTGGTGGTTTTCCACTATTTTTCGCCATCCTGTTCCTATGTATCTCTACATTGGGATCGATCTTGCCCAACGCGACCGCCATCGCAATGCAGCCGTTTCCCGACGAGGCAGGCAGTGCTTCTGCCGTGCTGGGAATCTTTCAGTTTGTTTTGGGCGCCATCGGTGGTGCGGTGGTAGGAATATTCCAGAATGGAAGCGCATTGCCGGTTGCGATACAGATCCTCTGCTTCGGGTTGGTGGCGCAGGGAATGCTGCTTCTGAACCGCACGGCGCATCGCAGTCGATAGCCACCAATTCGGCCGCGTTTGCTGGACAGCGGCGGCATAGGTACACTGGAATCCAGATTCGCACAACGAACGACGAAACTTGTTGACCCCATGACCCGGTTGGATGGAATATCCCTGCCTTTAGACAAGCCGTCGCGAATGAGCGATATACCGCGTACACCTGCATCAAAACGAAAATTAGCGTGGACTTTGGGCGTGCTCTCGGCGTTTTCTCCGTTTGCCACTGATACCTATCTTCCCGCTTTTCCCAGGATTGCGAAGGATCTTGGGACCTCAATTGGAATGGTGCAACTTACCCTGGCGATTTTTCTGGTTGGGCTCGGAGTTGGCCAAGTCTTCTGGGGAACTCTCAGCGATCGTGTGGGAAGGCGGATACCACTGATCTTGGGTTGCGTGATCTTCGGTATCACGGCAATGGTTTGCGCGACTACGCACAATATTCACACGTTGATTGCCGTCCGCTTTCTGGCGGGCTTTGGCGGTTCCGCCGGGGTGGCGGTCTCACGCGCCATCGTACGCGACTTGTTTGAACAGAAAGAGGCCGCGAGATTCTATACGATGATGATGGCTGTGATCGGCATTGCCCCCATCGTGGCTCCTGTAATGGGAAGTATGTTATTGAGCTACTTCAGTTGGCGGATCATCTTCTGGACCCTCGCTGTGATTGGAGTCTTATGCGTAGCCGAAGCCGTACTGAATTGCCCGGAGACACTGACGCTAGGAAAGCGGATGTCGGGAGATATTGGTGAGGTCTTCCGGGGATATCACCGAGTCCTCACGAACAGGCGCTTCCTTGGATCTGCGATGACGCTCGGCTGTACTCAGGGAATGTTCTTCACTTACATTGTCAGCTCTTCCCATCTCTTTATCGAAGTGTTCGGAATTCCAGTGACGGTTTTCGGGTTTCTGTTTTCCACGACCTCCATTGGCCTCTACATTGGTATCCAGTCTAACCGATGGCTGCTGCGAAGATTTACTTCGGAACGGCTATTGAGGAATGCACTGTGGGTAAACCTTGGAGCGACGATTTTACTGAGCGGATGTGCATGGGCGGGTCTTGGCGGATTTAAGCTTTTCTTTGCTGTCCTGTTCGTATGCATCGTTACACTGGGAATAATCTTCCCCAACGCGACGGCCATCGCAATGCAACCATTCCCAAACGAGGCAGGACGCGCTTCATCCATGCTGGGCATCTTTCAGTACGGTGTAGGCGGCATCAGCGGCTCGTTAGTAGGGTTATGCCAGAATGGAAGCGCATTGCCTGTGACCTTGCAGATACTCTGCTTAGGATTGGCGGCGCAGGGAATACTGCTTCTGACTAAGAAAAGAGCGTGAGAAGCGAGATAACGTAGGCCCTCCGAATTCCCCAATTCCACACCGCGACGCTATAATCAATGCAACTGCCTTGCACGCTTTGCCGACGGATTTTCGACGGGGCATTGCGCGGAGTCAAGCATAATTTAGTTGGAGGAATGTTCCTTGGGATCTCAGCTCACGCCCGTCTTAGCAGATTTTAAAGTTGCCGACCTTTCTCTTGCAGAGTGGGGCCGCAAGGAAATCTCCATCGCCGAGTCGGAAATGCCCGGCCTCATGACCATCCGCAGAAAGTATTCCGAGGAAAAGCCGCTCAAGGGTGTGCGCATCACTGGATCGCTGCATATGACGATCCAGACCGCCGTCCTCATCGAAACACTGGTTGAACTCGGAGCGAGCGTGCGCTGGGCGAGTTGCAACATCTTCTCGACTCAGGACCACGCAGCGGCAGCCATTGCCCGAACAGGTGTTCCGGTCTTCGCCTGGAAAGGCGAGTCGCTCGAAGAGTACTGGGATTGCACCCTGCGCGCGATCAGCCATCCGGAAGGCAAGGGGCCTGAGCTTGTAGTGGACGATGGTGGCGATGTGACCCTGCTCATCCACAAAGGTTATGAGCTGGAGAACGGCTCGGGGTGGGTCAACACCCCCTCGGGGTCGCACGAAGAGAAGGTCATCAAGGACCTGCTGAAGAAGGTTTACGCCGAAGACCCGCAGCGTTGGCATCAGATTGTTGCAGCGTGGCGCGGTGTCTCCGAGGAGACCACCACGGGCGTGCATCGCCTTTATCGCATGAAGGAAGAGGGCACGTTGCTGGTTCCTGCCATCAACGTAAATGATTCGGTGACCAAGTCGAAGTTTGATAACCTCTATGGCTGCCGCGAATCGCTTGCCGACGGCATCAAGCGCGCTACGGATGTGATGGTCGCGGGCAAGGTCGCCGTTATTTGCGGGCATGGAGATGTGGGGAAGGGTTCCGCACAGTCGTTGCGCGGTCTCGGCGCACGCGTCATTGTCACGGAGATTGATCCGATCAATGCATTGCAGGCCGCCATGGCCGGCTACCAGGTCACGACGATCGAGGAGACGCTCGGCATCGGCGATATCTACGTCACCTGCACCGGCAACGTCGACATCATTCGACTTGAGCACATGGAGCGGATGAAGGATCAGGCCATCGTCTGTAACATAGGCCACTTCGACAACGAAATCGAAGTCGATATACTCAACAATGCGCCCGGTGTGGTTCGCACCAACATCAAGCCTCAGGTGGATATGTACACCTTCCCCGACGGGCACTCGATCTTCCTGCTTGCCGAAGGCCGCCTTGTGAACTTGGGTTGCGCTACCGGACACCCGAGTTTTGTTATGTCCAACAGCTTCTCAAACCAGACGCTGGCGCAGATCGACCTCTGGAAGAACCGCGACATTTACGGAGTAGAGGTTTACACGCTTCCCAAGAAGCTCGACGAAGAGGTAGCCCGGTTACACTTGGAGAAGATTGGCGTGAAGCTGACGACGCTTACCCAGAGGCAGGCCGACTACATCGGAGTGCCGGTCAGCGGGCCGTACAAACCGGATACCTATCGCTATTAGGCGATGAAAACCAATAAACTCATCAGGGTGCCCCGTTCAGGCTTGGCTTGGGCGGGGCTTTTGAATTAAGGAGGCTTTCACTGTGCATCACATTCTTTTTTATGATGTTGTTGACGATTATCTGGAGAGGCGAGGTCAGTTCCGCGAAGAGCACCTGCAACTCGCGCGCAAGGCGCACGAGCGCGGCGCACTGGTCTTGGCCGGTGCATTGGCAGATCCGGCGGATTCCGCGATATTTGTCTTCCGGGGCCCAACTCCGCAGGCGGCCGAGGCTTTCGCTAAGGCCGATCCATACGTGATCAATGGTTTGGTAAAGGCCTGGCGGGTAAGGAAGTGGATGACCGTCATCGGAGATGACGCTTCAGGCGCGCCCTCCAAGTAGCGCAAGGCGAGTGTTGTTGATGCAGGCGGAATCGCAACCTCACCTGCGCCAACGAACGGCTTAAATGGGACTTTGCCAGTTGGGTTGGCTGCTCTGGCCGCTGCGGTGTTACGATTTAGTAATCTGCCATGGACATAAGTTTCTGGAATTCCAAGAGAGTTTTCCTTACCGGGCATACGGGGTTCAAGGGTAGCTGGCTCGCCCTCTGGCTGCTGTCAATGGGAGCAGAGGTGTGCGGCTACTCGCTTGACCCGCCCACCGAGCCAAGCCTTTATCGCTTGATCGATTTAGACCGGCAGCTCCGCTCGGTTCGAGGAGACATTCGCGATCTCGACGCCCTCGAAACGGCGATGCGTGACTTCGCTCCGGAGGTCGTTTTCCACTTGGCTGCGCAGCCACTCGTGCGGCTCTCCTACCAGAACCCGGTGGAGACTTACGCCGTCAATGTTCTCGGCACGGTGCATCTGCTTGACGCGGTTCGCCGCACCCCCAGCGTTCGTGCCGTTGTCATCGTGACGAGCGACAAGTGCTATGAAAATCAGGAGTGGCACTGGCCTTATCGCGAGCTTGAGCCGATGGGAGGCCACGATCCATACAGCAGCAGCAAAGGCTGTGCTGAGCTGGTAACTGCCGCCTATCGCCGTTCCTTCTTTCCTCTCGACGGGTATCCGCAGCATCAAGTAGCGGTGGCATCCGCGCGCGCTGGAAACGTCATTGGCGGTGGTGATTGGGCGCTGGACCGGTTGGTGCCGGATATCATGCGAGCGTTTTCCGCTGGTGTGCCCGCCGTAATCCGCAATCCGGAAGCGGTGCGCCCGTGGCAGCATGTATTGGAGCCGCTCGCCGGATATCTTGCCCTTGCCGAGCGCCTTCATGCCGACGGACCAGCCTTCGCCGAGGCATGGAATTTTGGCCCGGCGGATTCCGATGCACGCACAGTGCGATCTCTGGTCTCCGCACTGGCAAAGCTTTGGGGAGACGCTGCCCGCTGGGAATGCATCGAGCCAGAGCAACTTCATGAGGCGCGCTTGCTGCGCCTGGATTCCTCGAAGGCCCGCGCGCGTCTTGGCTGGAGCCCACGCTGGAACCTGGATCAGACCCTGCTACATACGGTCGAGTGGTATAGGTCCTTTCACTGCGCAGAAGACATGCGCGCCGTCTCTCTCAAGCAGATCCAGTTATTTATGCGGCAATTAGAAGTCGAAACTGTACCGGATGTGAGTCGATGACAACAGAAGAACTACGCGAACAAATCCTCCAACTTGTCACCGAGTACACGCGGCAGCGCCACGCCCCGCGGACCTTCGTTCCCGGTGAAAGCGTGGTACCACCGTCGGGGAAAGTTTTTGGTGCAGAGGAAGTTTGTAATGCGGTGGATGCTTCGCTTGACTTCTGGCTCACAACCGGACGCTTCAATGCAGACTTCGAGCGGAAGCTGGCAGACTTTCTCGATGTTCGATGGGCTGTGACCACCAACTCTGGTTCATCGGCGAACCTGCTTGCGCTGGCTTCACTGACCTCGCCCAAGCTTGGCGAGCAAGCACTGCACCCCGGCGACGAGATCATTACGGTAGCCGCTGGCTTTCCAACCACAGTCAATCCGGCGGTGCAATACGGCCTTGTCCCGGTCTTCGTCGATATCAATATTCCCACGTACAACGCGATGCCAGCCGCCATTGAAGCGGCCATTACGCCCAAGACGCGGGCCATCATGCTGGCGCACACGCTCGGTAATCCCTTTCATGCCAGTGAGGTTTTGCGCATCGCCCGCGAACACGATCTGTGGCTCATTGAGGATTGCTGCGACGCGCTCGGCTCGCGTTACAACGGCCAACTCGTCGGTTCGTTCGGAGACATCGGCACACTGAGCTTTTATCCCGCCCACCACATCACGATGGGTGAGGGCGGAGCAATCTTTTCCAATGACAACCAGCTCAAGGTGCTGGTCGAGTCTTTCCGCGACTGGGGTCGCGATTGCTGGTGCGATCCTGGTAAGGACAACACCTGTGGCAAGCGCTTTCAATGGCAACTCGGTGATCTTCCTTTCGGCTACGACCACAAGTATGTTTACTCGCACATCGGCTACAACCTTAAGATCACCGACTTCCAGGCTGCCGTAGGAGTGGCTCAGCTCGCGCGCGCCGAAGGATTTATCGCCCAGAGGCGCGCCAACTTCGCATATCTGAGTGAATGTCTCAGGCCTTTCGAGGAGTTTCTTGTTCTTCCCGAGGCGACGCCTAACTCCGAGCCCTCTTGGTTCGGGTTCCCCATCACGGTTCGTCAAGAGTCGCCGTTCACGCGCTTGGAACTGCTCACTTACTATGACGAGGTCAAGATTGGCAGCCGCCTCCTATTTGCTGGAAATCTGACTCGCCAGCCCGCATACAAAGATGTTCCTTACCGCATCTCCGGCGCACTTACAAACACGGACATCGTGATGAACCAGACCTTCTGGCTCGGCATCTATCCCGGCATAACAGCCGCGATGATGGACTTTGTCGCGGAAAGAACAGCAATGATGGTCAAGAAGGCCAGTGCTCGTTCAGTGAGGGTCAGGTAATCCTGGAACTGAGGGGTATGGGACGCATTTAACACCTTCCCCGATGCTGCAAGCTGATAGCATGAGAACTGACACCTTTTTAATGGGAACTGTGACTTGGACGTCCTGACCACTACTTCATCGCGCAGGCTTGCCTGGGCTGCGATATTTGTCTTATTTCTGGCCGTATATGTCGGCTCTGCCTTCTCGCCTGCGCTGCAGGACGACGTCGATACCTCCCACGCCGAAGCCGCTCGCGAGATGATTACTCGCGGTGACTATGTAACCCTGCACATCAATGGAGTGCGATATTTGGAAAAAGCACCCATGATGTACTGGCTGGTCGCCGGATCTTATCGCATATTCGGCGTCAATGAATTTGCCACACACCTGCCAACCATCATCGCCATGTTTCTGCTCGTCCTGCTTGGGGTGGTTTGGGGAAGCCGGGCCTTCGGGCGGCGTGCCGGGATCTACACCGGGCTTTTCGCAGTCACTGGCCTGGGATACTTTCTTTTCACTCGTGTGCTCTTTCCGGAGGCGATTCTCAGCCTGCTCATTGCGGCCGCATTTTATTGCCTGGTTTTGGCCCTGGAAAGGCCCGACTCGCGATGGCCATGGTATGCCGGATACGCGCTGCTTGCGCTTGGTGTGCTCACCAAGGGGTTGGTCGCCTTGGTTGTTATCGGCATAACGCTCATCGCGTATCTTGCCATTACGGGCGAGTGGCGTCGCTGGCGAGAGTTTCATCTCTTCTCGGGGATGCTCCTATTTTTCGTCATCGCCGCACCGTGGCACATTCTTGCCGGTCTGCGAAATCCCGGCACTCCGGACCACCACGGATTTTTCTGGTTCTACTTCGTCAACGAGCACTACCTGCGTTTCCTCGGCAAGCGCATTCCAAAGGATTACAACAAGCTCCCCGGTTATCTCTACTGGGCGCTGCACCTTGTATGGCTGTTCCCTTGGAGCCTTTACCTGCCGCTAGGGTTCCGCCGCCTGATTGCAGATTTGCGCCGCTCTCGCCGGGACCATACGCAACTCGATTTTCGTGTCCGCACGCGCTTGATTGCGATCCTCTGGGCCTCGGTAACGCTACTCTTCTTCGCGTTCTCCACCAACCAGGAGTACTACACTTTTCCGGCCTATTTTGCGCTCTTTCTGCTGCTGGCTGCAGCCGTGGCCGGAGAAGAGGATGAAGGCCGTCAACCCTGGCTGGTGGCAACCTCAGCAGTCAGCGTTGCGGTGCGCCTGATTTTTGCCGCTGTCCTGATCGGCGGCCTCTGGTCGTCGCGCCACGTGCCTTTTGTTCCCGACATCGGCGAGGTTCTGGCGCAGACCAACCTAGATACGGATACGCTCTCGATGGGCCATATCCTTAATCTCACTGCGCAATCCTTTGCCGCTTTGCGCTTCCCGACCATCCTCGCTGTCGTGGCTCTTGTCTTCGGTTCTCTGGCTGAAATCATCCTACGCGTGAAGCGGAAGCAGTTCGCAAGCACTTGGGCGCTGGCGATTACAATGGCGGTCTTCCTTCTTGCGGCGCACGTCGCGCTGGTCCGCTTCGATCCGTTTCTCAGCTCGCGCGTGCTGGCCACACGTATTCAGCAGCAACTTCAACCTGAGGATCGCCTTGTCATTTATGGCGATCAGTCGTTTGGTTCCTCATTGCTGTTTTATATCCGCCGTCCCATTTTTCTGGTCAATGGGCGCAGCAGTTCCATGTGGTTTGGATCCACGTTTCCCGACGCTCCCCACATCTTTCTCGAAGATGCTGATCTGGTCCGCATCTGGAATTCCAGCACACGAGTTTATCTATTCGTGCCTCAGCACGAGCGACCGAAAGTGGAGGCACTGTTGCCCGCTCGTCAAGTTTTCGCAGAGAGTTCCGGCAAGGTGGTTTACATCAATCACTAGGTGGGGTCCACAGAATGTGTGCTCCTGCCAGGTCAAAAGAGGCATCGGTCACAGGACGCGGAGATACACTTCTGTTTCGGCAGTTTGGTAACGTACCTCACTTAAACATTTTGGATGTGTACGACATTGCCGTCGCGGTCTCGCATCCGCACTCGTCCGTCTTCGATCAGTTCAAAGCGTCCGTCGCGCCAGCTTATCTTGCGGCTCACGTAGCTAGCCGTCCATATGGCAAAGCCCAGCAGGTCACGAATCACGTACTTAAGCGGGCGCACCAGACAAGTGCGGTCCCGGGTGATGCCCCATCCAATCACGAGCGCCTCGATGCATCGATTGAGCACCGACCAGCCAAGGATTGCCGTGCCCAGCAAGGGATGGCCCAATAAGACCCCAGCGAGCAGCGCCAACAATCCATATGGCACCGCATAGACCAGCCCTGATCCCAGATGCCCGAGAGGACGCGATCTTCTTGTTCCTGCCGCCCATCGCACCTGCCGTTGCCACATTCGTTTGAAGCTCATTGGCGGCACGACGTGAGAAATAATGTGCCGTGAAAGGGCAATCTCGAAACCCTTCTCGGCGATGAACTTTCCAATTACAAAATCGTTCGAGAAATATTCACCGACAGGCACGTAGCCGCCGATAGCAGCGAGCGCGTCGCGCCGCACCACGATGGTTGGCCCCAAGCCAAACTTCATCCCTTCCATCCAGTTCGCGATCACCACCCCGGCGGTCATCTCTACGCTCATGCCAATGGCGTCCATTGACGACCAGAAGCCACCGCGGTTGAGTCCGCGATAGACGCACGTCAGCATCCCTGTGTTCTCGCTCAGCAGCGGAGGAACCACCTGCCGCAGGTAGTCTCCCGCAACGATGACATCGCTGTCGCTGGTCACAAGAATCTCTCCGCGCGCAACTTCCGCCATGCGGTAGAAGGAATATGCGGGAGGATTTGCCCACGGCGGTTCGCCGTTTACCACAATTTGTGATGTCCGCTCCGGGTGGCGTGCCATCACCCGACGCGCCACCTCAATCGCCGCGTCGTCTTCGTGATCTACCGCAAAAAGCACTTCGAAATCCGGATATTGCTGAGTGAAGAAGCTCTCCAGATTCTCTTCGAGCTGAGGTTCCAAACCATGCAGCGGCTTCAGCAAGGAAACAAAAGGAAGTTGCGCATCGCTCAGTGTAGCTTCAAATGCCTTCTGCTCTCTAGCAATCGCGTGAAAGCGCCTCGCGCCGATCAGAGCCAAAACCAGGAATACGCTGGACGAGACCGTGCCTATACCCGCAATGGCAGCGATCAGAATTGCCAACAAATGCATAACCTTTATTATCTTTCCGCTGCCGGGTTGTTTTGCACAATAAAACGCGCCGCCGCCGCAAGGTCGTCGAATACATAATCGGGGGCGGCATCGTAACGCAGATCGCGTCCGCCGATTCCGGTACGCAATAGCACCGAGCGCATCCCACAATTATGTGCAGTTTGCACGTCGCCGGTGCGGTCACCAATCAGCCAGCTTCCTGCCAAATCGAGGTTCAACTCGCTCACCGCTTGACGCACCATGCCGTCCCCTGGTTTGCGACAGTCGCAATCAAATTTCAGCTCCGACCGTTCGCCCACAAATCCACCGTCCGGATGATGCGGACAATAATAGATGCCGTCCAAAAACGCATTTTCGCGGCTCAACTCCATCTCCATGTAATCGTGAATGCGTAGCAGTCCAGCAGTGGTAAGGTCGCCGCGCGCAATCACCGGTTGGTTTGTGACCACCACAATCCGGTAGCCTGCGTGGCGTAACTGGTGAATTGCTGCTGCCGAGCCCGGTATCAACTTCAACTGCTCAGGGCGCGTTAGGTAGGAGATTTCTTCATTGATGGTGCCGTCACGGTCTAGAAAGATCGCCGGACGCTTCACGTCAAGGCTAGCGCGCGCAACCACACCTGAACGTACATCCGCGCCAACGTGCTGCAAACGCTCCGGCGTTCCCGCATCCTTGATGTACTCCGGGCTGCGATATCCGTGCAGATGTACCTGCTCCTTGAGCAACTGCGGGAATAGATGCTTCGCAAAATCCAGTGGAGCCTCCGGTACAGCGATTCCATGCAGCGCGGAAGCCTTCATTACATACAACGCAGCATTGACCTGGTTTGGCAGCAGCTCGCCAGCCGGGTGGGGATATCCGTGAATGGCGATGACACGGCCATGCTCGTCGGTCTCAACCAGATCGGAATCCTGCGGGTGATCGTTGGGATGAAGAAACAGGGTAGCCGAGGCTCTGCTGGCTGCGTGGGCCGCGTAGAAGCGCGTCAGATCTACGTTTACCATGGTGTCGCAATATAGCACCAGGAACTCGTCCGGCAGTTGATGCAGCGCCGCCAGTACCGCGCCCGCAGTGCCCAGCGGCGCCGCTTCATTGATGCACTTAATCCGCAGCCCCCAACGCGTGCCGTCGCCGCAGTACTCGGCAATCTCTGCTGCGCCATAGCCACACAGGAGCGTGACTTGCTCTGCTCCGTGCCGCGCCAGCAATTCGAACTGGTACTCCAGCAGCGGCTTGCCGTTTACAGGCACCAGCGCTTTCGGCAAACCTTGGCTGAGAGTGGCCAGCCGGGTGCCTTTGCCTCCGGCTAGTATGACTGCTTTCACTTCGGTACCTTTCTGTTTTCGTGCCCGTCTTACAGGCCGGAGTGGGTTTGGAACGCTTCATCCCCGCGCTCCGGGTCCAGCGTCGTCGGGTTGTAGAAAACAATCTTGCTTCCTTCGCGCTCAAAGCTGAAAGGAACTCGCCGCAATTGGCTCAGTGACTGTTTCACCGCCGCCTGATGCTCCCGTGTCACATAGAGGAGCAGAAAACCGCCGCCGCCCGCGCCAAGGATTTTTCCGCCGAGCGCGCCAGCCTTGCGCGCTTCCTCGTACCAGCCATCGATGGAAGCGTTTGAGATTCCGTTCGTCAGGCTGCGCTTCAACAACCAGCTTTCGTGCAGAATTTCGCCTACACCGTCGGGGTTGCCACTCTCCAGTTCATGCCGCACGGCGTGCGCGTGCTCCACCATGCGATTCATCTTCTCGATCGCCGAGCGTTGCTTGCCCAGTACTTGAGTCTGCTCTTTAAGTATCTCCGCCGCGCTGCGGGTAATCCCCGTGTAGAACATCAGCAGGTTGCTTTGCAACTCTTCCAGCGTCTTGGTGCGGCAGATCAGAGGTTCTACCTTCACCGAACCATCAGGATGAAAGTGGTACATGCGCAGATCGCCGAACGCCGCTGCGAACTGATCTTGCTTGCCAATGGGATCGCCGCACAGGTCGATCTCTACATGGCATGCCTGTTCCGCCAGGGCTTGCGGCGAAGCGTGCCGTCCCTGGTAGGCGTAAAGCCCGTTCAGCAACCCCACGGTAAACGAACTGGACGAACCCAGGCCGCTGCCCCTGGATGGAATGTCTGCATGTGATGTAATTTCGATTCCTTGGCGAGGCCCCAGCATCTCCAGGCAGTGACGCACAATCGGGTGGTGAATTTCGCTGACATTTTCCACTTCCTCGGTGCGTGAATAGCCAATCCGGATGTGGCGGTCGAACTTGGTTTGCAAGGTGAGGTAAACGTATTTGTCGATAGTGACGCTGACCACGGCTCCGCCGTGCTCGCGGTAGTAGCTCTCAATATCGCTGCCACCTCCGGCAAAGCTCAGGCGACATGGCGTTTTGCTGATGATCATGCGTGCCTAGCTCACAACCTGCGGGCGCGCTAGCGGAGCAACTGCGCGCTTTAAGTCCACCACTGCGTGAATCAGCGCGGTGTGCGCCACTTCTACAATCCCGTATTCGGAAACTCCCACGTAAAAATTCACATCACCCAGAGCACGCAAAGGGTTATCGGCCAGGAAGCCGCTTATGGTGATTACATGGCAGCCAATCTCACGTGCAACCTCCACGGCTCGAAGAATGTTTGGCGATGAACCCGAGCTGGAGATGGCAAACAGCGCATCGCCCCGGCGCGCGTGAAACTGCAACTGCTTCGCGAATACCTCTTCATATCCGAAATCGTTACCCAGGCAGGTGAGGGCCGCTCCGTCGTTGAAGCACAGCGCCGGCATACCGCCGTTCTTGCTGAAATCGATTGCCATGTGGCTGGCAATGCCGGCTGAGCCGCCATTGCCGACAAACATCAACTTACCGCCTTGCCCTGTTGCTTCCAGTGCTATCTGCAACGTGCGCTCATAGGCCTGGGCGCGGTCAATCACTCGCCCTTTTGGCCCGGTGCAGTGCATCTTCGTCAACGCCTGATTTAGCTCTTCGAAATAGAGGTCCGTGTGACTTTTCAAACGCAGCCCTCCTCGGGCTTCTCAAACAAGGATTTCCAGGCCGTTCTATTGGAGAATTATACAGTAGGCAATAATTCCCATCGATCAGAATACCGTTGTCATACGCGCCTGAAAAAGAAAGGGCCAAGGGGCGTCGTCCCTTGGCCGCAATCGTCGTTTACTTTGATTTACGCGAAGATCTCGCCCGGCAAGCTGTTCAGTGTGCGTGACTTCAACGTATTGGTATTTTTCCGCGCTAGCGTGATCGGAATCGGCATCTTGCGCTGCTCTGACGCCTGCATCTTGCCCAGGTCCTTGCGCTCGATCTTGAGCTTGAGTGTCCGTTCAAAGCGCCGCAACTCGATCATCTCGGCTCCGCTCACAATGGTCGTCGCCAAGCCCGAAAGTCCGGCGCGGCCGGTGCGGCCAACGCGATGGATGAAGTCTTCGGGAATTGCCGGCAGATCGTAGTTGACCACGTGGGCAACATCGTCCACGTGAATGCCGCGCGCGGCCACATCGGTCGCTACCAGCACCTGGATCCTGCCTGCTTCAAAGCCGGCCAGGGCCGCTGAACGCTGGCTCTGAGTGCGGTCGCCGTGGATCATCGAGGCGGCAAAGCCGTCACGCAAGAGGTCCTTGGCAAGGCGCTCCGTGCCGCGCTTGGTGCGGGCAAAGATCAGTGTTTTGCCGCGCTCGTTGTAGAGCAACTCGCGCAGAACATTCCCCTTCTGCATCAACGGGACTTCATAGGCCTGCAACTGCACGGATTCCGCCGGCTTCAGCACATTGCCCAGCGAGATGCGAACCGCTGCACGAGTGTTCCGCACAACCAATCCCTGTACTGACTTCTCCAGGGTTGCCGAAAAGCAGAGCGTCTGGCGTTCTGCTGGCAGCGTGGCTAGGATGCGGCTGATCGCGGGCAGAAAACCCATATCCAGCATGCGGTCAACTTCGTCCATTACCAGAATCCGTACGCCGCGCAGATCGACGATCTTGCGGCGCATGTAATCTTCCAGCCGTCCGGGGG
>Ga0364922_10181_pt1 | contig 37701 bp, 39 predicted proteins | sample ExccelJu500001D4_2_FD_206955 | JGI IMG/M metagenome (GOLD analysis project Ga0364922, IMG submission 206955) | Enriched cells from Trout Bog Lake Hypolimnion, Wisconsin, USA - BchlTB.June20.5000.01.D4 | ecosystem: Environmental > Aquatic > Freshwater > Lake > Hypolimnion/Profundal zone | place...
TAAATAAGACCTAGTGCAACCAAAAAAGTAAGCGCTGCAAAAATCTGCTGAAGATGGGCTCCATGAATATGTTTAACAAGTTTCTTGCCAATCAATAGTCCTATTGCTGATCCTGCAATAAACGGCATGGCTATAGCCCATTTCATGCCCCCTGATGCTATTGCTAAAAAAGCACTCCCCGTAGAGACAATGGTTAATACCCCCAAAGAGGTGGCAACTATGGATTTCATTGGTAAGTCTGTAAATTTTTTTAAGGCGGGCACTAAGATGAAGCCCCCGCCAACCCCAAGTAATCCCGAAAGAAAACCAGCTAATGCGCCAGAGAACATCAGTGATCTTGCGCAAGGCACGGTCCATATTAATTTCCCAATTGATTGATGGAGTTGGCAATGTGGTGGTCGGCGCTTATGCTTAATATTGCCCTTAAGTTCATGAACGGCATTCATGTAAGTGCGGAAGGCGACAAGCATTAAAACGATGCAGAACAAGAATATTAATGGCGTATTGGGAATTTTATGTGAAAGCCACAAACCTAAGGGCGATAAAGTTAAGCCAAAACATCCCATGAGGACTGCAGCCTTATAGCGAAGAATTTTTTCTTTGAAGCCTAAGATGGCGCCAAGCCCTGCAGATATAGCGACAGCAGTTAATCCAACTGGAGCAGCCTCATTTACCTCCAGTCCAAAGAAAAAGATCAGTAGTGGCACTGAGATTATTCCACCGCCAGCCCCAGTTAGGCCCATTAGAAGTCCGACAACTACCCCTAAGGAGGGTGCGATTAATAGGTGGATATCCATTGATTTATTATATATATAAATATAATATGATTAGGTAAATAATAAAATTGAACGGAGTTCTTAGTTGAAGCCAATAGTTAAAGGTTTTTTTGATAAGGATACATGGACAGTAACGTATGTAGTTTATGAATCAGTTGGTTCGCCAGCAATCATTATTGATCCCGTATTGAACTTCGATCAAAAATCTGGCCGTACCTCTAAGGGGTCGGCAGATGAGGTCATTAAATTTGTTAATGAGAATCAACTAAGGATAGTGTGGATTTTAGAAACGCATGCACATGCTGATCATCTGACTGCTGCCCCATATCTTCAGGAAAAGCTGGGTGGAAAAATTGCTATTGGAAAAAAAATACAAGAGGTGCAAAAGGTTTTTAAAAGTATTTTTAATCTTGAGGAGTCTTTTAAGGCAGATGGTTCCCAATTTGACATCTTGCTGAATGAAAATGAAGAAATTAAATTTGGCAACTTAAAATTTAAAGTAATTTTTGTACCTGGACACACTCCAGCTTGTGTTGCTTATGAAGTAGGTGATGCTATTTTTGTCGGTGATACGATTTTTATGCCAGATGTGGGAACGGCGCGATGTGATTTTCCCGGTGGAAATCCAACGGCTTTGTATCGCTCAATTCAAAAGATTTTGGATAGACCGGCTGAAACTAGGTTATTTATGTGTCATGACTATCCTCCAACTGATAGGCTAATTTCGTATGAAACAACTATTGGTCAACAAAGGGCTAAAAATATTCATATTCACGACGGAATTAGTGAAGCAGAATTTGTTGAGATGAGAACGGCGCGAGATAAAACTTTGGATATGCCGATGCTAATACTTCCTGCTATTCAAATTAACATTAGAGCGGGAGGAATGCCACCACAGGAAGATAATGGCAACTCTTATTTAAAGATCCCACTCAACGTATTGTGAGCATAAAAGCAATGGCAATAAACCCCCGAAAAATGGAAAAATCCCTTGCAAAAGCTTATAGCCTGACTAGGGCAATTGCAAATAAAAATCGCATGATTTTGCTGTGCCAACTTAGCGGCGGGGAAAAGAATGTGGGAGAGCTCGAGGAGGCGACGGGTATACGGCAGCCAACCTTATCTCAGCAAATAGGGGTGCTAAGAGAGGGGAAATTGATTTCTTCTAGGCGTGAAGGAAAAAATATTTATTATTCAATTAGCAATCTCGTTGCTTTGCAAATAATTGAATTGTTATATGCACATTACTGCAAACAATAAATTTAAAATAATTTTTAGCCCTCTAATTTAATGAGTATGAAAAAAATCGAGATAAAAAATGCATGGCAAGGAAATAGTGATTGCGAGGCTTGCACCATTCGTAGTTCGGTTTTATTCGCCGATCTAAATGAAGAAGATTTTTCTAAAATCCATGCGCCTATAGATGATTTAAGTTTTGAAGCAAACGCTGAGATTTATTTGCAGGGAGATGATGCTCAGTATGTTTATACCTTGCGCGAAGGATATATTAAGTTATTACATAGCAATCCTGATGGAACCTCGCGTATTGTTCGCCTGGTTAGGCCTGGGGATCTATTTGGGATGGAGTCATTGCTGAATGATCGCTATAAACATGCAGCTTTTGCGTTGACCAATGCTAGGGCCTGCAGGATTCCTAAAATTATTCTTACAGACCTGGGAGGGGAATCGCCTCGGTTACATCGCCAAATAGTAAAGAAATGGGGTGAGGCGCTTTCTCAGGCTGAGGCTTGGTTTTCAGAAATTAATACCGGAAGAATTGAAATTAGATTAGCAAGATTCTTTCTTCAATTGGCTAAAAAACGTGATGCATTTATTGTCGCTCCGCTTTTTAAACGTGAAGATATGGGTTTGATGATGGACGTTAAGTTCGAGACAATTAGTAGAGCTTTAGGATGGATGGCTGAACAGGGATTAATTTCTAATGTGACAAAGCTCTCAATACAAATTCCAGATCTAGAGTCTCTTAAGGACTTTGTTAAGCGGGGTATGTAAAGAGGGTAAATTTCAGCTGGTATTTACCTCTGGATAAGAAAGTTGGCGCCTAGGAAGAAATCCTGTTTTAGATAACCCCAAAGCCCTAGCTTTAGATATTTGGGACTATTTTTTTAGCAAAGATCGGATTTATTCCTCAATATTCAAAGTAATTGCCGTGATGTTGTCGGTAATTGAAGTCCGGACCCTATATTCCTTGTAAATCAGAAAGTTACAAAAAATCTCGCAAAGAGCTTATTCCTTAAATCCGCAAGGCAACTTGAGATTATTTGTTAAAACTCATGTAAACTTGTACAACATATAAGACAAGTATTGGAGTTAGCAATGAGAGTGATTAATTTTTCTGACGCAAGAAATCAGTTTAAGCAGGTAATAGATCAGGTGGTAGCTGATTGCGATGTAGCCATTATTTCTAGGAGAGATGCTGAAGACGCCGTTGTTATGTCTTTAGATACCTATAACAGCATGATGGAAACATTCCACCTTTTAAAATCCCCGGCAAACGTAAAGCATTTAGAAAGATCATTAGAGCAGTATCGCAAAGGACAAGCTAAGTCTAAGGCCCTAGTAGATGCGAAGTAAGTTGGTTTGGACAAATGCAGCATGGTCAGATTACCTTTATTGGCAAACTCAAGACAAGAGGACGCTAAAACGAATAAATTTACTCATTAAAGATGCCATGCGCGACCCTGAGGCCGGTATTGGAAAGCCCGAGGCTCTAAAAGAAAATTTGTCGGGCTTGTGGTCTCGGCGTATTGATGATGTTAATCGATTGGTCTATGCAATTGAAAAAGACCAATTGATTATTATTGCTTGCCGCTATCACTATTAAAGCGCTTAGCGGTTAAGTCCCAAGTTGCTCTGCAAAAATCTCAAGTTGGGTTACGGACGACCCAAGGATATGGTCCCGAAACTCATCTGCCCCCATCTTGGCCCTAAGGGTGTTGGCAATATCCAGAGTTGCTGTTGGAGTTGACGGCGTTGTTCTTCGGACATGGATGGATGCTTATTTACTAAAAGTACTAATGGTACAGACTGCTGTCTAATTAGCAGGGATCTATTAGTAGTTCAAAAGTTAAAGATTATTAAAAATGCTTTGCGTAAATGTTGATTCCACCTAAGTGCCTTGCTTGGTCCCGGCCAGTCATTTTTTGGAAAAGATTACCCATAATTTTTAACAAACAAAAGAAATTGCTCTGAGAGCCATGTGCCAAAGGGAGTGCAGGGTGGTCGCAGTTATTTCCTGCAACTTAACTTGAGATTATGAAAGTCAATAGAAACAATGGCTTATGAAAAATCTCGCAATGAGTTTTACTTAATCTCCATTAATGTTCTGGCGTGCATATTTTAAAAAACACAAAATGTGGAAATTTAGTCATTTTGGAGGGGGTAAGTTTCACAGCAACCCGCCAAGCCATATAGTACTCAGTGGTTGAATCTCAAGTTGCTCTGCCAAAATCTCGACTTGCGCTGCCGACGACAGTTGATTCGACTGTAGGAATCTTCTTAACTACCCGTCCGCAGTATAGATAGGGGCCAATTCCTTAAAGAATTTATGGCGATTTGCCCCTTGAAATCGCGGAATTTAGACCTATATAATCAGCACTCTCTCTATGTGAGTGCTAATACAGGATATAAATGCATTTATTTCCCCTAGTATTTGCATGAAGAGGATTCAAGTCATTGATTTATATTGATATTTTATTTAGTTAACACTTACTAACTTAGGAGAAGGAATGAATCTGCGTCCTTTACATGATCGCGTAATCATTAAACGTTTAGATCAAGAATCAAAAACTGCTTCCGGAATCATCATCCCTGATGCTGCTGCTGAAAAGCCTGATCAAGGTGAAGTATTGGCAGTTGGCCCAGGCAAGCGTGATGACAGCGGTAAGTTAAATGCACCTGACGTCAAAGTTGGCGATCGCGTGTTGTTTGGTAAATATGCAGGTCAAACAGTTAAAGTCGGCGTCGACGAACTTCTCGTTATGCGCGAAGAAGACATCATGGCTGTTGTTCAGAAGTAATTGAGCGTTTAAGAAAGGAATTCAATCATGGCAGCAAAAGACGTTGTATTTGGAGATAGCGCCCGTACCAAGATGGTTGAGGGTGTAAATATTCTCGCTAACGCAGTGAAAACAACTTTGGGACCAAAAGGTCGCAATGTAGTGATGGAGCGTTCATTTGGCGGCCCACTCGTTACTAAAGACGGTGTAAGCGTAGCTAAGGAAATCGAACTCAAAGACCGACTTCAAAACATGGGTGCTCAGATGGTTAAGGAAGTTGCTTCCAAAACTGCTGACATCGCTGGTGACGGTACAACTACCGCTACTGTTTTGGCTCAGTCTATCGTACGTGAAGGTATGAAATATGTAGTTTCAGGCCATAACCCTATGGATTTGAAGCGCGGTATCGACAAAGCAGTTTCAGCGGCAATCGAAGAGCTCAAAAAGATTAGCAAGCCTTGTACAACTACTAAAGAAATCGCGCAAGTTGGCTCAATTTCAGCTAATAGTGATTACAGCATTGGTCAGCGTATTGCTGAAGCAATGGAAAAAGTAGGTAAAGAGGGTGTAATTACTGTTGAAGATGGCAAGTCATTGGAAGATGAGCTTGAAGTTGTTGAAGGTATGCAGTTTGATCGTGGTTACCTCTCTCCTTACTTTATTAACCAACCTGAAAAACAAGTTGCTGTATTGGAAAGCCCATACATCCTTTTGTTTGACAAAAAAGTTAGCAACATTCGTGATTTACTCCCAGTACTTGAGCAAGTAGCAAAGTCAGGTCGTCCTTTGTTGATTATTGCTGAAGATGTTGAAGGCGAAGCCTTGGCAACTTTGGTTGTAAATAACATTCGCGGCATCATCAAAACTTGCGCTGTTAAAGCTCCAGGATTTGGCGATCGTCGTAAAGCAATGCTGGAAGATATCGCTATATTGTCTGGCGGTACTGTAATTGCTGAAGAAATTGGTCTAACACTCGAGAAAACAACTCTTGAGCACTTAGGTCAAGCTAAGCGTATCGAAGTGGGCAAAGAAAACACCATCATCATTGATGGCGCTGGCGATGCTAAAGCGATTGAAGCTCGCGTGAAGAACATTCGTGTTCAGATCGAAGAAGCTACTAGCGACTATGACAAAGAAAAATTGCAAGAGCGCGTTGCTAAGCTAGCAGGCGGTGTTGCAGTGATTCGTGTTGGTGCCGCTACTGAAGTGGAGATGAAAGAGAAGAAAGCGCGTGTTGATGATGCGTTACATGCAACCCGTGCTGCTGTTGAAGAGGGTATTGTTCCTGGCGGTGGCGTAGCATTGTTACGCGCTATGCAAGGTATCAAAGGATTGAAGGGCGATAACGCTGATCAAGATGCTGGTATTAGCATCGTATTGCGCGCTATGGAAGAGCCACTTCGCATCATCGTATCTAACGCTGGCGACGAAGCAAGTGTTGTTGTGAATGCGGTATTGGCTAGCAAAGGCAATACCGGCTACAACGCAGCAACAGGTGAGTATGGTGACCTCGTAGCACAAGGTGTGATCGACCCAACTAAAGTGACAAAAACTGCATTAGTTAATGCGGCTTCTGTTGCATCATTATTGTTGACAACCGATTGCGCAATCTGTGAGGCTCCAAAAGATGAGTCATCTGGTGGCGGTATGCCTGATATGGGTGGAATGGGTGGCATGGGTGGAATGGGCGGCATGATGTAATTGCCATATTTCCTCGGCTAACTAGCTGTAGAAACAAAAACGCCTGGTTCAAAAGACCAGGCGTTTTTTATTTGTGACTTAGATATATGAAGTAATTAGGCTCAATCATCAAAAGAGTGCAATTTAAAAAGGCTTGCCTAGTAACTATAGCAAGCCTTTTTAGTAATTAGAGCCTTACATCCATTGGCTTTAATCTTTATTCAACTGCTTTGACCATCTCCTCAACGACCTTCTTCGCATCACCAAAGACCATCATGGTTTTATCCATATAGAAGAGTTCGTTATCTAAAGTCATATAAGAATCATACGCTTACAGCAACATAAAAATTACCAATCCATAACCTGTTAGTTAAATAACAAAATTACTGAGGTGTGATTTAAACACAAAACAAACAAAATCTGAATGCTAAATGGACCAGAGATGGACGAGATTAACTCTACCCTAAACTAAGGAGGTGTAACTGAGTAATTAAATAGGCAGCCCGGAGTGTCTGACCAGTATGAAGGTTTCTATGTACTGCCATGAAGGGGTATAGCTCTAGGGGGTGGGGTGGTGGCCAACGGAACCACTAAGGGTGGGGGCTATGAGACCCACTACATGTAGTGCGAATGGTATTTTTTGTGTATGCGTATATTCGCCACACCAGCCGCGAAGAGTTGGTCTCAATGCCATCAACAGTAGGGGAAAATGACTGGTTGGATTTACTATTATTTTCTGTCTAGAAACGCCTGTAAGCCCTCTAGATAATCCGCTGGTGTTATGAGCCCCTTGTCTTTTTTGACGATCTTCAAAGGTAGATTTGATAGTTTGAGCGCTTCCTTGGGTGCTGTCTTTTGTATTTTGTCTACCACCTCTGTCTCATCATGGTTCTCCAGAATTGCCTTGGTATTCGATTTACAAATGATTGGGTTATATATATCTGACTTCATAAGTCTTCCCATTCAAGGTGAAGTCCTTCTGCATCAAATCCTTTTTTTAAAGCTTCGTTGCCCAGTTTTTTTGATCTCATTAAGCAAATCCTTCATGAGTTGAAGCGCTAAGCTTATCTCTGTTTCCGTTTTCAAGGTACAGATTAAGTACTTCAGTGAATCTGGCGACCCTACCAGGCAATGAGTGACTAAACCGTATGTCATCGTTCAACTGTAATCTTGCATGAAGAGTATCGTACCGCCCTGAAATCTTCGACTCGATCTCATCTTTTAGAGCTTTTTCTTTTAAGTGGGGGTCATCAGGGTCAGGGGCAAAGAAAGCATCAATTTCAGCTTGTGTAGGAATGCGTAGCTCTCTTAATCTAAGTGGTTTTGAGGAATGAAATCTAATCGGGGTAGCCTTTTCTAGCTGTGCCTCCCAATATTCATTGTTGGCATAAATCATTTCAAGTTGAATAATCAACTGTAGGTCTAGCAAATTTAGCAGTCGAATTTTAAGTTCATCCGTCTCTAATTGACTAAATGCATTAACTAAACTCCTTTTGTAGTCACCTTGGCGTTTGGAGAGATCTCGAATATCAAAATACTCCCAAAAATTTAGCCATTCAAATGGCCGCCCTGTTGATTGATCATTATTTTCCATATAGGTTCATTACTCCGTCAAAATTTCGATTGTTTTATTGTCTAGCTCACCAAGGTATAGTTTTTTAAGTGCCGAATTTAGGAGGTCTGAGCTAGGAGTTGCTTCTAGAAATAAAGTGATTGAAGAGTGAAGCTTTTTGGCATCAACCGATCCTAGGATATTTTCAGGGCTATCTCCAGCGCTAAGGATCAGATCTAAACACTCAATATATCGCTTTCTAAGTAACGCGTTGCTCCAGTAGGATTTAGCCTCAGATTTCCCATGGATCCCATAGTATTTTGAGAATTGACTAAACCCAAGTCCATAGACTTGAGGAAAGATGTACCAAATCCAGTGCGTGGTTTTCCTCCCGAGGGATAGTTCATTGATAACTTCTTCGTGGCACTTATCTTGAGCTTCGATAAATCGTTGGAGCGAGTACTCGTTTGTTGCTTCATTTTGGGCCATATTTTTTTTCAAGTTTTGGCTGTATCTGATTCATAAGAGGATCAATCAAAGGTTTCACGGCAGCGAGTCTTTTAGCTATAACCCCATATTCCTTGGAATCTTTTGAAAAATCCTCATACATCTCAAGTAATTTTTGGAAATAAACAGCATTCACCGCAAAAGATATTTCAAATTCATCTTGATTGTTTATATTAAGTTTTTTATTTCCAAATCTGTACTGACGTAAATCAATACTGGATTTACTTTCAATGATTGCTGCTTGCAAGCTATTAGTCCTAAAGTTAATCGCTAAAATTTCGATCATGTCATAAGTTCTGCTCCAATTTTGTTTTGTTGCGAGAGGAGCCTGGCTATCAGTTTCTTTAAATATTGTTGTGATACCTGCAATTTCGTGTATCTGATCAGCAATATTCATTATTTGCATGCTTTTATTTGCCTGGGCCGAAACTGCGGAAACATATATGCACGCAATGCTGAAAATTATATTTTTGAAGATTGAAGGGATATTCATTTAGCGTCCATAAGGTTGTATTGGTTGAAGTGGCTGAAGAGGTTGAATCTGCTGCAGAGGCTGGATTGGTTTAATTGGGGCAGTAGCAGTTCCCTGTGGCATACCATATTGATTATTAAAGTATGTAGTGTTTCCTGACTGGGTGGCTGTACCTTGTGGCATTCCATATTGATTGCTGAAATAGGTGGTATTGCCCGATTGTGTTGCAGTGCCTATTGGCATCCCGTATTGGTCATTTAGATAAGTCGTTTGTGCCTGCACCATCATTGGAAGAGCTAGCGTGACTAAAAGATATAGTTTTTTCATATAAATACTATTCCTCTAAAAATGTTTTTAAATGGTTACGTCTAAGTCCGCTTGGGAATCCAGCAGTCATGTGAAAAATCCGTCGCTCATCCTCAAGCTTCAATACCTTAAAAAAGGCTACGCATCTTTTTTCCTCAATGGACTTATCAAGATCCTCTTGGGTGATACATAAATACACACCTTTGTTGCATGTATTGCAATGCTTCACTCTGTTGCTAGATGTTGGTTCTAGTTCAAACCAGTTTTTAGAGCACTCAAACTCCATTTCACAGTTAAGAAATCCTTGCTCGTCTTTATAGTTTTCCCTCATATTCATAGTATTTCCCCCAAAAGGTCTGCTGGAGCAATTTTCTTAGAGGCTAGATTGATACTTAACTTCAGCAATGCCCGAGCCTCAATTTGTCTTACACGTTCTTTGGTTAGATCCATCATGCCAGCAATTTCTTTTAGAGACAGTCCGCCTTGGGCGCATTGCTGATTTGTTGGTCTTACGGTCCTCAATTATTTCCTCCTCTAGTACTTATAAAAATTAGTGTCTATATCTAGCATGACATACTTGCATTCCACAATATGAAATTAATGGAAAAACTTTATATTCATACATGCAGCCCCAAGAGGTCGGATTGATATAAATAGGGATCCTTACTATCTACAGGGCAGGGGTTTAGCGTCTTAATGATTAATTCTGGAGCCCAGAAACACGTTTTCAGGCCTTTAAATTAGAGAAAGCCTAAAAAAGTTTGGTTATATTTAACGAGGCCTATGATTAAAGCCAAAACTCCCAAGCGCCTAGATGGTATGGAGGAAATATTATGAATAGTGAAATAAGAATGTCCTTTGATGGCGTGACAATCACTGCAAGCTTTGGTGCTGGTGATGGAATCGACTACTCTCCTGAAATCCTTGCCGGTAAAGAAATTGCAAATCCTCAGGGCCACTACGTCTATGGTCACTATGACGAAAGGGGAAATCTTTTCTATATTGGCAAGGGCCTTCGTTTAAGAGCTTGGGACAAGGAAAGAAGACATGTAGTTTGGCACCGCTATGTCGAGAACCATTTAAATGGTAAGTATTCAGTACGCATCATTCTTGACTCAATGACTGAAGATCAGGCTCTTAACATGGAAGCAGGTCTAATCACTAAATATGGCATAAGGTTAGTCAACTGGGAAAACTCTGGAAGAGGGTTTGACTTTAAAGTAATAGAGAAGTTTCATGTACTCCGTAATGCAAACCGAGCTTTGATTGAATCAGCAAAAGCCTACGAATCTGCTGAGCCCAATAGGGCGATAGAAATTTACCGACAAGCCATAGAATCCTCTAAGAAGTATGAATTTCTAGACCATGAACCCGTTGGACTTGTAGGGCAGTTGATAAGAGAGGATAAGGAGGAAATCGGGTACAGCGGGCCGCTAAATGTAATGGATCGGCTCTCAATGCTTCTATGTAAATTAGGGAGAGCCAAAGAGGCGCTTGTTGAGGCTAATGATTATTTTGCGCTTTATAAGCGGGATCTTGGTTTATCCACTGGGCCAAAAATACAGAAACGTATTGAGAAAGCGCTAACAAAGTAGGGATTTAGCAGTTTTTATTCAATGATTGAGGCGTCCAACTAATCTGCTGGCATTGATTGGGTATCTATTTCGCTTTGTTGGTTCAATATGAACGGCTTATTAATAAGAATTAATATAAGGTTTAAAAATGCCTGCAGACAGAATATTCGGTGAAATACTTGGTTATCCAGAGGGTGCCGAGTTCGAGAGCTATAAAGCCTTAAATGCTGCTGGTGTTCACCTGCCCAGGCAGGCTGGTATTTCGGGGTCTCAAGAGGAGGGTGCTGACTCTCTAGTTGTTTCGGGTGGCTACGAGGATGACCAAGATTTTGGTGATGAGATCATATATACAGGTCATGGGGGTAGAGATGAAAGTGGTCGGCAGATTGCCGATCAAACTCTCACACGCGGCAATATGGCCTTAGCTAAAAATGAGATAGATAATTTACCTGTAAGGGTTATTCGGGGAGCGCACAAAGGTAACTCTTTTGCCCCAGAATCAGGCTATAGATATGACGGTCTATATAGGGTTGATAGTCATTGGCATGAAGTTGGTAAATCAGGGTTTAAGATTTATCGCTATAAGCTTATAAAAGCCACCGCCAGTCTTCCCAAGCAAAAAGGATCTACTATCAGGCCTGAGTCGCCAGTTGGTAATCAAAGTCCTAGAAGAGCTGTTGGTACTATTCAAAGAATTGTTAGGAATCCAAGACTGGGTAAGTGGGTTAAATCTTTACATGACTATAAATGTCAGGTTTGTGGAATCCAAATTAGTACTTCGGCTGGTTATTATGCGGAGGCAGCTCACATAAAGGCAGTGGGTGAACCACACAATGGACCAGACACCACTGAAAACTTACTATGCTTGTGTCCAAATCATCATCTAATGTTCGACAAAGGAGTCTTCGTTATCAATGATGATCTTTCTCTTTCTGGAATTGATGGAAAAGTCACGGTTAATCAAGGTCACCCAATATCAATAGAATTTATTCAGTACCACCGAAATGTATTCAAAGATGATTAATGCAATGTCCAACTTCAAGCAATCTCATGTTTATGCATATTACGTAGTTTCGCATCATCTAATTAAGGTGGGCTATGGTGATAATCCTAGGTCGAGAATGGCTTCATATACCGCTAGCTATAGCATCAAGGCAGATGCACATTCACTCCGAACTTGGGATTTTCCAGCGGCTGGTATTGCTTCAGTTATAGAGGGTGCCATTCACGAGGCGCTGATAAATTCAAATTTTGAACGCCACGTGCTATCAGGGGGTGATCAAGAGGCCCAGGAGTTATTTGCCTTGGGGGAGCATACCTACCAAGATGCTTTAGTAATTGTGATTGAAGCAATAGAGGGGGCTGCTAGAGCAATAACTGAGGGATTAAAAAGCAAAGAGATTCTAGTAACTTCGGAGATGGAAAGTCAGCGCAGACTAGAAATCAGACAAGAAAAGACGGATGAAAAGCATCGCAGACAGGAGGAAAAAAAGAAAATTCAGGATGATCTAGTTAGAAGAATGACATCCAGGGCAAGAGCTAATTGGGGGGAGGAGGTTCAGCCTTGGATAAATTGTCATCTTAGATCAAATATTTTGATAAAAAAGAAATCTGGTCTTATAAAGTTTTCAAGTTTTTTAACTGGTCGAGATAAGGTTGACGAGTTAAGAAAAAGAGATATATACCCAGAGGTATTAAAAATGATTGTCGAGATGTTTCATCTAACACGCCGGGCTCGAGTTTGGCGTCATAAGCTTATCTCCGAGTTTCCAGATGTTCGTCCCGATGAAATTGACTTGCAATTCCCTGGGGAAATTTTTTTACCTGAGGATTCATTGCATGATCATATAGATAAAGAATCTGTTGTTGAGGTTCGTATAGCTATCCAGCAGGTGACTGGATGGGGCGGCGATGAATCTTTGGAGCTTATGAATAGAGACTCAAATGCATTTAATAGCCTAATCGATTTTGCAAAGAGGGTTCCATCAATTGAGCGAGAAACTGGTAGAACTTGGTGTAAATACTCACCAGTCGGGAGGTATGCCAAATTCTGATTGGTATGAATGATGAATCCAAAACCTTCTATTTCTTGAGTCTTTTTTGTAACTCCTTTTTTGATTAAAGCCACACTTATAAAGCGCGGTAGCAACCATCTGCTTTGCGGGCAACTCTTTGTATCTTCCCTTAAGTCCTGCCAGTTGAATAATTTCACTAATTCCATACATACGTGACCGCTGATCTAGCACCATACCTGCCACCCAATCCTGAATAAGTATTTCTAGTGAAGGGGTTGATTTGGAGGGCTGTGGAACCTTTGTGACATCTTTACTTGTATTGACCTCCACTTCTTGCTTTAGAAGATTGATTTGCTCTTTAAGATGAGCTCGGATGAGTGGTGGCGGCATTAGATGCCTCCTTTTGCTAGTCCATTACCTGCGAAAGACGACACGTGCAAGTAAAGAGCACGTTCGTCCGTAAGGACGTTGGAAGAAAATACATGGCCAAGAGCCTTGCTGGATAAGGGCGGACGTCGTGATGTGGCAGGTCGTTTTTTACATGACCCGTAATACCTGCTCATACCCCACATGGAATATGGGTCGTGGTCATGCATTGTGGTCATGTGAAATGTAACGCATATGTGAAATTTAGACTCCATTTGCCACCGCCAGTACGCCCTTGAAATTGGGTGTTTTCTTCTTGGTATAGCCACTTGATGGATCAACGTATACCAGCATACCTTTATCCAGTAGTTCATTGATGGTTGATCTGACGGATAGATCGCTCATCCCCAAATCACTGTTTTTCCCTGACTTAGCCCTGAGATCACTCAGGCTGAGATCTGGATGCACCCTGATGTACTTAATGATCTTGGCTTCTTCGGACGTATCCCCAATACGTGTAGTTATTGGTTTAAATAGGTCAACATACTCATGAGTTGCGACATGATGGTTGGGACACGATACTTTCTTAAACCATCCAACCTTGCCTTTAGGGGAATAGTTTGATTTAACGGACTCAAAATTAACGTAGTTATTCCTATCGTCCTCGCTGATACCAAGCTTCTTGGCTTCTGCAGCTGTCATGCCTTTAATAATAGCTACATACCTTGCGTTATCAACTAGCGCACTAGAGCCAGCAACATCAGCCTGGGATATTTCGTGGTCAGCTGCCCCAGCACTTTTCGGACTATGAGCTATCAAGACAACAGCAATTTCAGCTTCTGAAGCTATTTGGTGAAGCTCTCTGGTTAATATAGTTACTTGAGCAGCATCGTTCCAGTCAACCATAGCTACGAGTCTTGCATGGTCAATAACCAACATTGCTCTATTTAGCCCCGTAAGTGCTTTTAGCTCAATCATCTTTTGGATAAGCAGATCAGCATAGCCTGTTGACTCAGGAATACGACCTTTAAGTTCAACTAACTGGAAATCAGCACCTATCAGGCTGATCGCGCGAATATTCTTCTCTACCTGGGCTCTCTGCTGGCCAGAATAGCCCTCCATCGTTGCTGAAAACCGAGCATTTATTTCTTCGCGACTATCCTCAAACCCCAAGAGCATGCTACACGTCGGAATAGATGGCCTATTAGCATAGCTTTGCCCTATTGCAGCAGCTACCATCATCTGGATCACTGCTTGCGTCTTGCCGCCCCCTCCGAGACCAGCAAGAATACTTACAGTATTCATTGGGATAACATCATAACCAAATAAGAATTGTCGTCTAGGTGAGCTTGAAACATAGGTTAACAGCCCACTTTCTAGGTTCAGTTTGATCGGTGCTGAATCAACAAACTTACTACGACCCCTATCTCTTATTTCCTTAAAGATGATCTTTTTAACCTCATCATCAGATAATGGCGGCTCATTAAGATTTTGGTTGGCTCTTATTAGTATTTCTTCCAACTTATTATTTTCGATCCCGTCGCTGAGGAGGTCGCGCAAACAAGCCAGCGTAATTGAATGAGCAGTTTGTACTGGCATGATGAATCCAGCGGCATCTCTGTATGTGGGCTGATCAAATAGCATTATTCGTAGCCTCTTGGCGCCATTTTTCTATTAACTTGAGGGCTGATGGCGGCAATACTTTGATCTCACTTTCAATACCCGCCTCATCAAAACCATTATGGTAGGTTGAGCCAATGGCTATTACTCCACCATAACTAAAGATCGACTTATGTTTATCTTCAAATGGCGCTATTGGGTGCCCACTTAGCCCAAAAAAATAATGTCTTTTCCCGGTTGGGCTTAAACCATAAAGAGGATTGCCAAGGGATGCCATATCAGCTAAAAATAACTCGGATTCGGACTTTGTAAAATGAAAATCTTGATCTGCGTAGTCCCAGTGCAACTTAGTCTTGCAACTATCTTTATACAAGCCTGCCACTAGGAAGTAATCCTTGCCGCCTATCTGGGTTATTGGCTTTGGGGTGTTAGGTAGAACAAGACTTACACCGTCATAAGTTGAGTCTTTTCCGTCAAGATATACCCACTTTGCAGTGCTGTGTGACATGGTTTGGTGGAAAGCGGTTAAGGGGTCAACTTCAAACCCGCTAAGGTCAACAGTGTGTGGCTCCTCCCCCAGACATACATTACGGCGATTCATAATATATTCCCCATTTTGGAGTGGATCTTCAACTCGCATCTCTGACTGCTGATGAAATTCCCCATGCCTTAAGAGACCTCTATATCCTGCTGTTACTTTGGTATTTAAAAAATCTTGATATGTTTTCACTTTGAATTCCTCTTTTTTTGGTTGTTTAGAGGTATTCAGTGTGCCGGGGGGATTTTGGGGGTACAACCAGATTTTTTTGTCTTAACTCATTGATTTAATTTGGATTTTTTATTTGGTAAAAATATTTTTTTGATTATGTTGTCCCTCCAGCCTTATTTGAGTCCGTGTAAATCTTTTTTATGGTGTCAGGTAAGGGCGGGTTACGCCCTTTTCTTATTTCCTCCGCATAGACCCTTTGGGATGCGGTGCGTAGTGTGAGCCCATCACTTTTTATTAGTACTTTCATTTTTGAAATTAGACGATTATTTCTATTGGGCATCCCTTCATCAAGCAGTAGCTCCCGTGTGGCCATTATCTTTTTTATAATCGTTTTGAGCTCGGCTTTAAGCTGACCAACTTTTTTAGTTTTATGTTCTTGCTCGGAAAAGGAGGTGGTAGGTTTGTCGAGTAATTCATCAATCTCGATCATGCGCTCAAGCCCCTCAACCAATTCATCATTTCTATTAAGCAAGTCGGATATTAAGGTTTGAGATGTTGCATTCAAAGTTAAGATTGCGTTAACTGCGTCGCTAATTTTGAATTTGGTGGAGATATTTAAGATTTCATCCCACTTAAGTCTGGCTTCTATTTCAGCATCCCTTATTGGTTTGGCGCTCGCCTGAGTTTCACGTATTTCCATGTGGAGAGCCTTGATTTCCATGGCTGAAAAAGTTTTATTTTTAGAGATTTGCATGGCTCAACTTTAATTCAATCGCCATGGCGGGTATAAGTTTTTACCCCATTTTTTAGTTCTACCCAATTTTTTGTGCAAGCAGCCTGGGGTTTGCATGGTAATAACGTTTTAACATTGCCAAACTTTTATGTCCCGACACTGCTGATAGTTCAATCAAGTTCGGAAGTTTTTCTGCAAGTCTTGTTATGGCCATGTGCCTCAGATCGTGGAAATGAAAGTTCTCTAGGTTTGCTTTAATTCTAGCCCTATCAATCGCTGCTGAAAGCGTGGCGCCATTCAATGGAAATACTCTGCCGTCTAAATTTCTTGGAAGTCCTTTGAGTATTGCAATTGCTGCAAGGGATAGGGGTACCGTTCTACTCTGACCATTTTTAGTGAGCGGTATAAAAGCGGTTTGCTCAACAAGGTTAATGTAATCCCATCTTAGCCCCAATATTTCCCCTCGTCTCATTGCTGTTTCTAATGCAAATTTAGTTAACGGCAATATCCAGTGATTTGAGCTTTTAATCTTTGGTGCAAGTGCAGCATAGAGTCTACTTAACTCTTCTTCACTCAAAATTCTGCTGCGTCCTTGTGGACTAGCCGGTTTTTTAACTAGAGGAACGGGATTAATCATCTCGATTCCCCATTCACGTCTTGCATGATTGATGATGGAGGAAAAATAAGAGAGCTCCCTTATTACGGAGGCCTTTGAAACAACCTTAAGACGCTCATCACGGTATGCCGCTACTTTGATTGGAGTTAGTCTAATCATGCTTAGCTTCCCAACAGGATGCCTTGCTAATGCTCTCAGGCGATAGGTATCTTCCTTCATGCTGCGAGTCTTGAGGGTCACTTCTTGAATATATCGCTCAATTACTTCGGAAAAAAGAGTTTTCTCAGCCAAGCCTATATTGATAAAACTCCCCCTATCCATCTCCGTTTCGGTTTGCCTTGCCCAGCGCTCAGCGTCCTGTTTAGTTTGAAATGATCGGGCGATGTGAGGTTGCCCCTGGCGTGTAATTCGGGCCTGCCAAAGGCCGTTACGACTGCGTATTGATGACATGATTCCCGCTCCAAATGGACAGGAAATGGACCGAGTGATTTTTTGTGCTAATTTAAACCAATGAAAAAGGACGGATGTCAGTGTTTAATTACCCACCAACTACCGTCCTATATGACTTGCGTGACTACTAGATCACGCAGAAAACTAAGCTAACGAAAGTCAATCTACTGCTTTGACCATCTCCTCAACGACCTTCTTCGCATCACCAAAGACCATCATGGTTTTATCCATATAGAAGAGTTCGTTATCTAGACCTGCATAGCCAGCAGCCATAGAGCGCTTGTTGACAATAATCGTTTTGGCTTTAAAAGCTTCCAAGATAGGCATGCCAAAGATCGGGCTGCCTGGCGTACGCGCTGCTGGGTTAACCACGTCATTTGCGCCAAGTATTAACACTACGTCAGCCTGTCCAAAATCACTATTGATATCTTCCATCTCGAATACTTGGTCATAAGGAACTTCAGCTTCAGCCAAGAGAACATTCATATGGCCAGGCATGCGACCTGCAACAGGATGAATCGCGTATTTCACAGTCACGCCGTGATGCGTGAGTTTTTCGGTGAGTTCTTTCAGGGCGTGCTGGGCACGTGCAACTGCAAGACCATAGCCAGGAACAATAATCACAGTGTCAGCATTTTCCATCAGGAAGGCAGCGTCTTCTGGAGAGCCGGTTTTGTAATTCTTAGGGCCACTATCATCGCCACCACCAGCTGAAGTTTCAGCACCAAAGCCGCCGAGCAATACTGCCACGATTGAGCGATTCATCGCCTTACACATGATGTAAGAAAGAATTGCTCCAGAAGATCCTACACAGGCACCAGCAATAATCAATACGGGATTGTTTAATGTAAAACCAATGCCTGCAGCAGCCCAGCCAGAGTAGCTGTTTAGCATTGATACAACTACTGGCATATCTGCTCCACCAATTGGAATGATTAATGTCACACCCAATACCAAGGCAACAGCACACATTGCTAGGAAGGCTGCGTGACTGCCGGTTAAATAGTAAGTTACGCCCGCGCCGACCATCGTGATGGCTAAGATGAGATTGAGTAGATGCTGTCCGTTAAAGCTCACGGGTTTACCACTGACCTTTCCGGATAATTTACCGAAGGCAATCACAGAGGCGGTAAAGGTGATTGCTCCAATAAATGCGCCGATAAAGAGTTCGATCTTTTGTGCGCCAGTGTGGTCGTGTGCAGGATTAAATACTGCAGCTACTGCAATTAATACAGCAGACAAGCCTACAAAAGAATGCATTAGAGCAACAAGCTCTGGCATTTTTGTCATTTGTACGCGCTTTGCAGCAATAGTCCCAATAATCGCACCGGCCACAATCGCACCGATGATCAATGAGAAAACAGGCTTGAAGTCAGGAATTGCGAAAGTCGTAATAACGGCAAGTAACATGCCGATCATGCCAAAGGTATTGCCTTGACGAGAGGTGGTTGGTGAGGATAGCCCACGCAAAGCGAGGATAAATAACACCGAAGAAATAAGGTAAGAAATGGCTGTGATATTTAACATAAATTTGGTCTCAGTATTGGTTTTTTTCTTTTTTATTTAGTTCCAGCCGCACCAGCCTTGGGGGCTTTTTTCTTGAACATTTCAAGCATGCGCCGGGTAACCATGAAGCCACCAAAAATATTGATCGAGGCTAGGAAAACAGCGACCGCACCAATCACGCTGGTAAGAGTGATTTCATCTCCACCAATTACTTCAGTCTGTAGAAGTGCGCCAACAATAATAATGCCGGAGATTGCATTGGTTACGGCCATGAGTGGGGTGTGTAATGCAGGGGTGACATTCCATACCACGTGATAACCAACAAAAATGGCGAGCACAAAGACGGTGATATTTTGGACTGTGAGGATGCTTTGAAAGGCGGCGAGATCCATGGTGTTTCCTTCGTATGAATTTATTCTATGAGTTTTTACGGATCGCTTGACCATCACGACACATTAAGCAGGCAGTAACGATGTCATCATCACTTGGAATAACTAACTTTGCCTCTGGATCAATAATGAGCTTCATAAAGTCGAGTACGTTACGTGAGTAAAGTGCGGAAGCATCTGCTGCAACCATGCTGGCTAAGTTGGTATAGCCAACAATTTTTACGCCATTGACTTCAATCACTTTATCGGCTTCGGTGAGTGGGCAGTTTCCTGATCCGTTATCCCCACGTCCTGCTGCTAAGTCAATAACAATGGAGCCAGGCTTCATCTTGACTACTGTGTCGCTATGCAAAAGAACCGGTGGTTTACGTCCGGGAATCAAGGCGGTAGTAATGACAATATCAGCTTGTTGCGCTCGCTCTGCAACTAATGCGGCCTGACGCTTCATCCAGGCTTCAGGCATTGGGCGGGCATAACCTCCAACGCCTTTGGCGATCTCACGTTCTTCATCCGTCTCGTAAGGCACGTCAACGAATTTCGCGCCCAAGGATTCAATTTGCTCTTTGGCAGCCGGTCGCACATCAGAAGCTTCAATGACTGCGCCTAAGCGCTTTGCAGTTGCAATCGCTTGTAAGCCAGCAACCCCAGCGCCTAAAATTAAAACACGGGCAGCTTTTACTGTGCCAGCAGCAGTCATCAGCATGGGCATGAACCGTTGATATTCGTTGGCGGCGATCATGACCGCTTTGTAACCGGCAATATTTGCCTGAGATGACAGAACGTCCATGCTTTGTGCGCGAGTTGTTCTGGGAGCCGCCTCCAAAGAAAAGGCGGTAATACCCTGCGCGGCCATAGCTTCGATATTGTGGTTATCGAATGGGTCAAGCATTCCAATAAGGACACTGCCATTTTTAAGATGTTTAAGTTCCGCAGCTTCTGGTGCGCGAACCTTGAGTACGATTTCCGCGCCTAAGGCGTCAGCTGCGCTCCCAATGCTTGCGCCCACTGCCTCATAGGCTGAATCTGGTTGACTTGCTTGAACACCGGCATCCTTTTGAATGACTACCTGGTGACCTTGGCCGATGAGTTTCTTAACGGTTTCAGGGGTGGCGGCTACGCGAGTTTCCCCGTGTCTGATTTCAAGTGGCACTCCTATGCGCATGGCATATCTCCAAATGCTAATTTTTTTAAAAATCTATTTTAGTGAAATGGGTCAAAAAGCACCTATTTACTTACCCTTATATCCATTACGCAAATCTTAGCGGTATTTTGGTTAAAGTTTGGCTAAGACTTCTACAATGGGGTTTTCAGCTTATATCGAATTCTCGCATTTTTTGATGATCCCGTTAAATTCTTCTGCAATTTCCCCCGTAAAGCCATCCAAAGTTGTGATTGGGATGTCTGGAGGCGTGGATTCTTCCGTGGCAGCTTGGATGCTAAAGCAGCAAGGCTATGAAGTTATTGGTCTTTTTATGAAAAATTGGGAGGATGACGATAGCGATGAGTATTGTTCCTCTCGTCAAGATTGGTTAGACGTTGTTTCGGTAGCGGATCTCATTGGGATTGATGTCGAAGCGGTCAATTTTGCCGCTGAATACCGAGAGCGGGTATTTGCGGAGTTTTTACGTGAATACGCTGCAGGACGCACCCCCAACCCAGATGTTCTGTGTAATGCAGAAATTAAGTTCAAAGCATTCCTGGATCATGCGATGAGTCTAGGGGCGGATGCTATTGCAACTGGTCACTATGCTCGTGTGCGCCATGAAGATGGTCAGGTCCAACTTTTAAAGGCTGTTGATGCGAGCAAAGATCAAAGTTACTTCTTGCACCGCTTGACTCAACAGCAGCTAGCCAATGTTCTCTTTCCTTTGGGAGAGATTCCTAAAACTGAAGTTCGGAAAATTGCAGAAGACATTGGTTTGCACAATGCGCGTAAGAAGGACTCGACTGGCATCTGCTTTATTGGTGAGCGTCCTTTTAGAGAATTTCTAAACCGTTATTTGCCGCGCACTCCTGGGCCTATTAAAACCCCAGAAGGCAAAATAGTCGGCGAGCACATGGGTCTAGCCTTCTTTACACTTGGTCAACGCAAGGGCATTGGCCTGGGTGGCAGTCAGGATGGTAATGGAGATGCTTGGTATGTAGCTCGTAAGGATATGTCCAACAACACCCTATATGTTGCTCAGGGGCATGAGCATCCTTGGCTTTTAAGTAATACCCTATCGGCCATTGATGCCAATTGGATTTCTGGCCATGAGCCAAGCCCCGGAAGCTATTCCGCTAAGACCCGTTACCGTCAGGTTGATGCACCTTGTGAATTTTTGCTGGGGTCCAATGGACCTTTGAGTTTTCAGCTGACTTTCCCAGAGGCTCAATGGGCTGTAACCCCAGGTCAATCGGCTGTTTTATATGATGGCGATATTTGTCTGGGCGGTGGAATTATTTCCGCCTAAAACCCCAAGAACAAATAGCCCAATGCAAGACTTAATAAATTAGGCCGCTGGTGGATCGGTTTCGATAAACGAGGCTCTGTGCATCAATTTTTGATACAGGCGATCCAAGTTGGGGTGTTGAGTTTGCCATTCAATAGCTGGGAAGCGGAATAATAAGTATCCCAAAGCACAACCAACAGCAATATCAGCCAATGTCATTTGGTTGCTATGGCACCAAGCATTTTCTCCAAGCTCCTTAGACATTTGACCAAGTCCCGCGTCAATTTTGCCCATTTGGCGCTCTATCCAAGCCGGACTTTGTTGTTCCGCAGGACGCCATGTTGCCTCTAAACGGGCCAAAATACTGGCATCTGTAATTCCGTCGGCTAAGGTTTCCCAGGTCTTGACGGTTGCGCGCTCTCGGCTGGAGGCTGGAATAAGCTTTCCAACAGGGCTTAAGGTATCCGCATACTCAGCAATAACGCGGGAGTCATAGATAGCCTCGCCATCGTCCAAAACCAGGCAAGGAACCTTCCCTAGGGGGTTTGCAGAGTTAATTTTGGTATCTGCGGCCCAGACATTGTCTAGTTCTAGATCAACATCGACCTTTTTTTCAGAGAAAACAATGCGTACTTTACGTACGTAGGGGCTAGTGAGGGATCCGATAAGTTTCATAGGGCTAAGTATAGCTACCCAAGAAGGAAAGGGTTGGGCCAGAGAACACATTAAAATCAGGCTTTATCGAACTAATCAATATAAAGGCACTATCCGTGAGTCAGCCGCTTTCTACTCTTAATGCACTTTCCCCTTTAGATGGCCGCTACGCCGGAAAACTGGATGCCCTCAGGCCTTGGTTGTCCGAAGCTGCCTTTATGCGCCAACGCATTTTTGTGGAAATTCATTGGCTATTAGCGCTATCTGACGCTGGACTGCCCGATGTGCCAAAAATTAGTGCCGCCGATCAGCAGTTCCTTCTTTCTTTGCCTGAGAATTTCTCTGATGCAGATGCTCAGCGCATCAAAGATATTGAAGCCGTTACAAATCATGACGTGAAGGCCGTTGAGTATTTTTTAAAAGAAAAAGTATCTGGTCGCCCAGACTTGTTAAAGGCAAGTGAATTTATTCACTTTGCTTGTACTTCAGAGGATATTAACAATACGTCTCATGGCTTAATGTTGCGCGGTGCACGTGATGAAGTGCTATTGCCGCAATTAAACAAGATTCTTGCAGTTTTAAGTGACCTGGCTATTGAAAATGCCAAAGTGCCATTGCTTTCACGGACTCATGGACAACCAGCATCCCCAAGTACTTTGGGTAAAGAAATGGCAAACATTGCCAAACGATTAGAGCGTGCCATTGCCATGATTGCCGCCGTTCCTTTATTTGGAAAAATGAATGGTGCTGTTGGTAACTACAATGCCCATATCTCTGCTTACCCCGAGTTTGATTGGGAAAATTTTTCAAAGACGGTGGTTGAAAAGCGCTTAGGTCTGACTTTCAATCCCTATACGATTCAAATTGAGCCGCATGACGGCATGGCTGAATTGTTTGATGCCATTGCTCGTGCGAATACGATCTTATTAGATATGGACCGTGATTTCTGGGCCTATATTTCAATTGGTTACTTTAAGCAACGCACCAAAGCTGGCGAAATTGGTTCTTCAACGATGCCTCATAAAGTTAATCCTATTGATTTTGAAAACTCCGAAGGGAATTTGGGTATAGCTAATGCTTTATTGCGCCATTTAGCTGAGAAGTTGCCTGTCTCTCGCTGGCAGCGGGATCTTACCGATTCCACAGTATTGCGTAATCTTGGGCCAGCATTTGGTCACAGTGTTTTAGCTTACGACAGTGCACTACGCGGACTGGGTAAGCTGGAGGTAAATCATGCTGCTATTGCAGAGGACCTAGATCAATGCTGGGAAGTGTTGGCAGAACCAGTGCAAACCGTAATGCGACGTTTTGGTATTGAGAACCCATACGAGCAACTCAAAGAGCTCACACGCGGCAAAGGCATTAATCAAGCAGATTTACAGACCTTCATTCGCGGTTTAAACATTCCAGAGGATGCAAAAGCACGCCTGCTTGAGATGACCCCATCGTCTTATTTAGGTAAGGCGGTTGAGTTAACTGAACGTCTTAAAAAGTGAGCTTGAATCACGATTCAGGATACGGGGCCCGTCCCCGGTTCTGGTTTGCTGTATATCAGTTGTTGTGGCACCTCTTACTGCCCTTGGCATTCATTCGCTTAGCATGGCGCGCACGACATTCAGTTGATTATTTAAGTTATCTTCCTGAGCGTTTGGGCTTTGGTTATAGAAAGCCCATTACACAGGGCGCGATTTGGATTCATGCGGTATCAGTAGGTGAAACGCGAGCTGCACAGCCCTTGGTTGAGGCATACCTTGCGCGTGGAGAGTCTATTGTGTTGACGCATATGACGCTCAATGGACGTCGCACAGGCGCGGCTTTGTTTGCCAATGCAATGGCTTCTGGTCAAATTCAGCAAGTCTATATACCCTATGATCTTTGTTGGTCAGTGAGCCGTTTTCTTCGAACTTTTAAACCTAAGATGGGTTTGTTTATGGAGACGGAAGCCTGGCCCACGATTGTTTTTTATTGTGCGCAAATTGAGCTGCCTTTGTTCTTAGTGAATGCCCGCTTATCTGAGAGAAGTGCTCGTCGGGTCAATCGATTTGGTAAAGCAGGGCGTGCATTGTTTCAGGCATTTGCTGGAATTTTGGCGCAAACAGAATTTGATGCGCAGCGTTACCGTAGTCTTGGCGTAACCAATGTAGAAATTGTGGGCAACCTCAAATTTGATGTTCCGCTTGATGAGATCCTCATCAAGCAAGGAAAAGTCTTCAAGCAAGCAAATCATGCTGAAAAACGGCTGATGGTTTGTGCTGCTAGCACGCGCGATGGCGAAGAAGCCATCATTTTAAAGGTGTGGAAAGATTTACTTCTAAGCCATGCATTTGAAGTGGCGCCATTGTTGTGTTTAGTACCGCGTCATCCTGAGCGCTTCTCTGAAGTTGCCGACCAAATTAGAGCTTCTGAGCTCACGTTCCGCCGCCGTACTGAATGGTCTGAAATCCCTAAAGATATGGTTGGGTCGGATATAACCGAGCTTGAAGTGTTGCTAGGTGACTCCATGGGGGAAATGCTAATGTATTACAGCGCTTCTGATCTTGTAGTGATGGGCGGTAGCTTATTGCCGTTCGGTGGTCAAAATCTGATTGAAGCCTGCGCGGTAGGTTGTCCTGTTTTGCTAGGCGAGCATACCTATAATTTTCAACAGGCAGCTCTTGACGCTATAGAAGTTGGAGCTGCAAAACGCATCAAGGGTGATTTACTTTTGGGCGGGTCAATTGCCTTAATGGAGGCTTTAAAAGCTTTGCTATTAAATCCAGCGGAGCTGGAAAAGATGGCGATTGCCGCAAAGACCTATTCTGTTGAGCATCAAGGAGCGACTAAGAAGATATTAGCCGCTCTTGATCAACAAAACGCTAGTTTAAAAATTACCGCTTAGACTAAACTTTTGCCCCAAAGTTAGGGTCATCATTACGCAAATTATCATCGGGCTTTTTGTCACCCTTGACCAAGTCTTCACGCGTGACACCTAACCACATCACTAATGAGGCGGCAACGAATACGGAAGAGTAAATACCAAATAAGATGCCGATGGTCAGTGCTAAGGCAAAGTAAAAAAGAGTGGGTCCGCCAAATACGAGCATTGCCAGAACCATCATTTCTGTACTACCGTGGGTAATGACTGTTCTGCTGATTGTGCTGGTGATAGCGTTATCAATAATCTCACGCGTATTCATCTTGCGGTATTTGCGGAAGTTCTCGCGAATACGGTCAAAGATCACTACGGATTCGTTCACTGAGTAACCTAGTACCGCAAGTACCGCCGCCAATACTGATAAAGAAAACTCCCACTGGAAGAAGGCAAAGAAACCCAAGATAATCACCACATCATGCAAGTTCGCAATGATGCCGGCTACAGCAAACTTCCATTCGAAGCGGAAAGACAGATAAACCACGATCCCAATGATCACGAAGATCAAAGCTTTCAGACCATCAAGGGCGAGTTCTTGACCAACTTGTGGCCCTACGAATTCAACGCGTTGTAATTTGGCCCCAGAAGAGTTAGGATCCAATGCGTTCATCACAGCAGCGCTTTGATCTGCTGAAGAAATCAGCTTGCCCTCTGCGTCTTTTTGCAGGGGTAGCCGAATCATGACATCACGGGAGCTGCCAAAGTTCTGAATTTGGGTATCTGCATAGCCTAATTTTTCAACATTGGCTCGAATCGAGTCAAGCGGGGCAGTTTGTGGATAGCTTACTTCCATCACAGTTCCGCCAGTAAATTCGATGGAGAGGTGCAGACCGTTATGCCAAAGGAAGAAAATAGCAGCTAAGAAGGTGATGAAGGAAATTGCATTGAGCGCCAACGCATGGCGCATGAATGGGATATCTTTTTTGATTCGGAAAAATTCCATGACTTATTTCTCTCCTGGACGCCAAACTTGGCCAATAGCGAGTTTATGAATCTTCTTCTGTCTGCCATACCAAAGATTAACGAGGCCGCGCGAGAAGAAAACAGCGGAGAACATTGACGTCAGAATACCTAGGCAATGAACTACCGCGAAGCCCTTAATGGGGCCAGAGCCAAATGCCAATAATGCTAAACCAGCAATTAATGTTGTGACGTTGGAGTCTAGAATCGTTGCCCAGGCTTTCTCAAAGCCAATAGCGATAGCGGTATGAGGTGCTGCGCCGTTTCTGAGTTCTTCCCGGATACGTTCATTGATTAATACATTAGAGTCAATAGCCATACCCAGAGCCAAAGCCATCGCAGCAATGCCTGGAAGGGTAAGTGTTGCTTGCAGCATTGATAAGACGGAGATTAGGAGTAGTAAATTGACAGCCAAAGCAACTACAGAGAATGTGCCAAACAAAAGGTAGTAAGCCACCATGAAAATAGAAATTGCTGTAAATCCAATCAAAAGAGATTTAAATCCCTTTTCAATATTTTCAGCGCCTAAGCTTGGTCCAATCGTACGCTCTTCAATAATTTCCATTGGTGCTGCTAATGAACCTGCACGTAATAGCAGCGCTAAATCATTGGCGCTCTCAGTGGTTGGTTGGCCAGTAATCTGAAATTTCGATCCAAACTCACCTTGAATGGTGGCGATGGTGAGAACTTCACCTTTGCCTTTTTCAAACAGAATCATTCCCATCGGTTTGCCAATGTTTTCACGAGTAACTTCTTGCATAACGCGACCACCAGTAGCGTCAAGTGAAATATTCACAGCGGGACGTTGGTTTTGATCAAAGCCTGCGCTTGCATCGGTAATGCTGTCACCACTAAAAATCACAGATTTTTTGAAAACACCTTGGCGATTTTCACCAAAGCGGAAAACATCCATACCGGGAGGAGGAGTTTCACCAAGAGCAATGGTGGATATCATTGGGTCTGCTAAGCGGGACTCGAGGGTGGCTGTACGGCCAATAATATCTTTAGCACGAGCTGTATCTTGTACGCCAGGGAGCTGAACCACGATGCGCTCCGCACCTTGTTGTTGAATGACGGGCTCTTTAACTGCTAATTCATTTACACGTTTATTTAAGGTGATGATATTTTGCTTAACAGCGTTATCTTGAATTTCTTTTAATGCGCTCGGTTTAAATTCACCAAGTAGCTTTGCCGTTCCGCCGGTAGATTTAATTTCCCAAATTAACTGAGGTTGGCTGGTATTTAAAAGAGAGCGGGCCTGCTCTGCCTCTTCAGCACTTCCAAAGCTGATGCTAATGGAATCTGTATTACGATCAATGCCTTGATGGCGGATGGATTTGTCACGTAATTGACTGCGAATGTCACCGGCCAATGATGTAATTTTCTTTTGAACCGCGCCTTTCATATCTACTTGCAATAAGAAGTAGACACCGCCACGTAGGTCCAGACCAAGGGGCATTGGTAAAGCATTCATCGCATTAAGCCAGCTGGGCGTATTGGAAAGAAGATTGAGTGCAACCGTGTAATTTGGATCGTTCTGATCTATGTTTAATTTTTGTTGCAGTAGGTCACGAGCGCGAAGCTGAATATCGGTATTGTTAAAGCGAATCTTGATTGAACCTACATGACCGGCAGATTCAAAGAATATGCCCGTGATGCCAATGTTTGCATCACTCAGAATCTTTTCGACTCGAGATTGTGTCGCCAAATCAACCTTAATGGTTGGTTTGGCGGACGAGACTTGAACCGCAGGCGCCTCACCGTAGAAATTGGGTAATGAATAAAGTCCTCCGATCAGCAAAGCAACGGCGATGACTAAATATTTCCAGAGTGGGTAGCGGTTCATATTGAGGGACTTTTATGCAGACTTTAATGTGCCCTTAGGCAATACGGTAGTGATAGCGCCTTTTTGCATCTGCACTTGAATACCAGCTGCGATTTCAACAGTAAGGAACTGATCTTTTAATGCAGTAACTTTGCCAATAATGCCGCCAACACTCACTACTTCGTCGCCTACAGCCAATGCTTCAAGCATGGCTTTAGTTTCTTTTTGGCGTCTCATTTGTGGGCGAATCATGATGAAGTACAAAACTGCAAACATCAAAATCAGGGGAAGGAAGCTCATCAAGCCATTTGATGAATCTGCGCCCGCAGCTGTAGCTTGGGCAAAAGCATTACTAATCCACATACAAAACCTCCGTTAATTACCAATTGGAAACTGCTTGAGTTTTAGGCCTTTAAAGCAAAGCCGTAAACCCGCAATTCTAAACTGTGTGAGGCTCAGGAGGTGATTTGGGGGTTTATATACCCCCATAGAGCTATTAATCCTGGCCAGGCTCTACGCCACGTTGCCTATTACTACGAAATTCCTCACGATACGCGCTAAAGCGGTCTTTGCTCAGGGCTTCTCTCACCTCAGTCATTAGCTGGAGATAGTAGGCCAAATTGTGGATTGTGTTCAGTTGCGACCCCAAAATCTCATTGGCTTTTTGGAGATGATTCAAATAGGATCTGGTGAAATTTTGGCAGGTATAGCATGCGCAAGTGGGGTCTACAGGGCGATCATCATCTTTATATCCAGAATTGCGTAGCTTGAGATCTCCAAAACGGGTGAATAGCCAGCCATTTCGGGCGTTTCGGGTTGGCATAACGCAATCAAACATGTCTATCCCCAAGCTTACCCCCAAAATCAGGTCCTCGGGGGTGCCAACGCCCATGAGGTAGTGGGGCATATGTTCGGGGAGCTTCGGGGCTGTGAAATTTAAAATACGCTCGAATTCAGGTTTGGGTTCACCAACCGATAGGCCACCAATGGCAATTCCATCAAATCCTTGTTGGCTCACGGCATCTAGGGAGAATTCACGTAAATTCTCAAACATACCCCCTTGAACGATCCCAAATAGCCCATTACCAGTTTCAAGCTCTCTGAACCGCTTGAGGGAGCGGTCCCCCCAGCGTAATGACATTTCTAGTGATTGACGCGCTGTTTTCTCAGAAGTTGCCTGCCCTTTGACTTCATAAGGTGTGCATTCATCAAATTGCATGGCGATATCGCTATTGAGAACCGCCTGAATCTCCATAGATACTTCTGGAGACATAAACAATTTATCCCCATTGATGGGGGAGGCAAAAGTTACCCCTTCCTCAGAAATTTTCCTTAAGGCGCCTAAGCTAAATACCTGAAAACCACCAGAATCCGTCAGAATGGGCTTATCCCAGCCCATAAAACGATGCAGGCCACCATGTTTTTTGACTACGTCTAAGCCTGGACGTAGCCATAGGTGGAATGTATTTCCTAGAATGATTTGGGCTTTGACTTCATGAAGATCGCGCGGTGTTACAGCTTTAACTGTTCCATAGGTCCCCACCGGCATGAAAATCGGTGTTTGCACACTACCGTGTGGAAGATCCAATTGACCAAGCCGGGCTGGACTTTGCGAATCACGCGCCAAAATATTGAAATGTACGGGTTTGGTCATAACTTTGTATTCTCGAGTCGACTGAGGAACATCGCATCTCCATAACTAAAGAAGCGGTATTCCTGATTAATAGCATGTTGATAGGCGGCTTGGATATTTTTGATGCCAGCAAAGGCGCTTACCAACATTAATAGGGTTGATTTTGGCAGATGAAAATTGGTCAATAAACAATCTACCGTTTTAAATTCAAAACCAGGTGTAATAAATAAATTGGTTTCACCACTGTTGGTTTTGCTAAGAGCCTGGCTTTCTAGGGCGCGTAGGCTGGTTGTGCCTACTGCAATGACTCGTCCACCAGAGCGATGGGTTTGCTCAATTGCGGCAATCGTTGCCTCTGGTACGGAAAACCATTCGTGGTGCATCCGATGCTTGCTCAGATCTTCTTCTCGGACCGGGGTGAAGGTGCCAGCGCCAACATGTAATGTCACGTTCGCCTGTTTAACACCCATATCCTGAAGTTGTTTGAGAATTCCTTCATCAAAATGTAGTCCAGCCGTAGGGGCGGCAACTGCACCTGGATTTTTAGCAACCACCGTCTGATAGCGTTGTTCATCGCCTTGATCAGGTAAATGTTCAATATAAGGGGGTAGCGGAAGCTCTCCAAAGCGTTCTAACAGCTCAAAAACATTTTCCGGAAAACGTACTTCGTAAAAGCGCCCGTTATAGCCAATCATTTCTACGGGAAAGGTTTCCCCTTCTTTATTGTGAATATGAACGATAGAGCCGGTTTTTGGTGCCTTAGAAGCCCGGATTTGTACCCAAGCCTGCTTATCTCCGCTGATACGTTCAATTAAGAGCTCAACATTCCCACCCGTCTCCTTTTTCCCATGTAAACGGGCCGGAATTACCTTTGTGTCATTTAAAACCAATAAATCCCCTGGTCTAACAAGGTCAAGAATTTCTTTAAATTGCCTGTCTAATAGCTGGGCAGGGTTGATCCCTGTAGCCCTTACCTCGAGAAGGCGGCTATCGGTCCGATTCGCCAAAGGGTGTTGAGCGATTAGATTAGGCGGGAGGTCGTAATTGAAGTCAGAAAGTTTCATAGCGTTACCATCAGAGCTTGGATTCTAACCATGACCACTAAGAAAACGCCAACTAAAAAGCCAACTACGCTCCAAAAAATGGGTTTAGACACCCCCATGGCGCTAGCTTTGCACCTACCTTCGCGCTACGAGGACGAGACAGAGCTTTATTCCATTGAGGAGGCGCTGATTCATGGCAGATTCAACTCAACTCAGACCCAGGGTGTGGTTTCTCACATTCAAGTCTTATTTAGGCCTAGACGGCAGTTGCTTGTCACAATTAAAGATCACACTGCCAGTTTGCAACTACGCTTTCTAAATTTCTACCCAAGTCAGCAAAAGCAAATGGCAGTGGGGACTCATATTAGAGTGCGCGGAGAGATTAGAGAGGGTTATCAAGGTCCTGAGATAGTTCATCCAACGGTACGTGCGGTAACTCCAGATTCCCCATTGGCATCTAGCCTGACCCCAGTGTATCCAGCAAGCGCGGGCATTTCTCAGGCAATTATTCGCAAGGCCGTTAATGTTGCCTTACGCGACCCCAGCATGAAAGAGAGTCTTGCTGAGTTCTTGCCTGCGGATTTAATGTCAGATCTGTTGCCCGATCATGACTGGCCACCATTGCAGGTAGCGCTTAACTATTTACATCAACCGCCCGCTGGTGCAGATACCCGGGATTTATTGGAGCGTACACATCCGGCTTGGCGTCGGGTTCAGTTCGAAGAGTTGTTAGCTCAACAAATTTCTTTAAAGCGGGCGCATGCCATTCGTAGGGAAAGACGGGCGCCTATTTTTGAAAAAATCCAAGGATCGCAGAGTATTGAAGAGGGGTTGATAAAGGCTCTACCTTTTCAATTGACCCAGGCTCAAGAAAAGGTTTGGCAGGAGATGAGCGCTGATCTTTCCCAAGAGTTTCCGATGAACCGCTTGCTTCAGGGTGATGTTGGAAGCGGGAAAACCGTTGTAGCGGCTTTAGCAGCGGCTCGCACGATGGATCATGGTTATCAGGCTGCTGTAATGGCTCCTACAGAAATATTGGCAGAGCAACATTACCTCAAAATGAAGGAGTGGTTTGAGCCCCTTGGTGTCAAGGTAGCCTGGCTCTCCGGCAGCTTAAAGGCCAAAGAAAAGCGATTGGCCCAAGGGCTCATTGAAAGCGGAGAGGCTCAGCTTATTATTGGCACTCACGCTCTGATTCAAGAGTCAGTGAGCTTTGCGAAGTTAGGTTTGGCGGTAATAGATGAGCAACATCGATTTGGGGTGAGGCAACGTTTAGAAATTCAGCAACGAGTTGGTTCTGAGCTGTTTTACTGTCATCAGTTAATGATGTCAGCCACTCCTATTCCGCGCACCTTAGCGATGACGTATTACGCTGATCTAGATATTTCAGTAATTGATCAGTTGCCTCCAGGTCGCAAGCCAATCGTCACTAAGGTTGTGAAAGCCGCACGACGAGAAGAGGTGATGAAAGGCTTGCACGATTGGTTGGTTAAGGGCTTGCAAGCTTATTGGGTTTGTCCTTTGATTGAAGAATCAGAAGCCTTGCAGTTACAAACTGCCGTTGATAGTTTTGAACAGCTTACACGGGCTTTGCCAAATTTCAAGGTGGGTTTGGTCCATGGTCGTCTTAAGGCGGATGAGAAAGCCGCTGTAATGGCCGCTTTTAAGGCAAATGAAATTCAACTTTTAGTTGCTACTACGGTGATTGAAGTTGGGGTAGATGTTCCGAATGCTGCCCTAATGGTGATTGAGCATGCTGAACGATTTGGTTACGCTCAGATTCATCAGTTAAGGGGTCGGGTAGGGCGCGGTTCTGCTGATTCTGTTTGCATCTTGATGTATGCAGAGCCCCTTTCACTGGCAGCAAAAGAGCGACTGCAAACACTTCGGGAAACCTCCGACGGTTTTATTATTGCGGAGCGAGATCTCTCTCTGCGCGGCCCTGGAGAATTGTTGGGAGCAAAGCAGTCTGGAGATGCCATGCTCAGATTTGTAGATTTGCAAAGAGATGCGTGGTTGATTGAAGTAGCTCAAAAGGCTGCAAATCGTTTGTTGAATGAACATACTGATTTAGTTGAGCGTCATCTAGAAAGATGGTTGGGCTCACGCACAGAATTTTTAAAGGCTTAATATGGGAGCAAAGTTTTCGTTGATTCGCGATCGTTTATTTGCTTATGGGTATTTGATTCGCATAGATAAGCCGATTGGCACCTTATTGTTATTATGGCCAACCCTTTGGGCGCTTTGGTTAGCAAGCGGTGGATTTCCTGCATGCGACATATTGGCAATTTTTATAGCAGGAACATTCTTAATGCGTAGTGCGGGTTGCGCCATAAATGATTATGCTGACCAAGATTTTGATCGTCATGTAAAGAGAACACAAGGTCGACCTGTTACGAGTGGGGCAATTTCTGGAAAAGAGGCTCTTGGTGTTGCGGCGATATTGGCATTTTTTGCCTTCTTATTTATTGAACCTCTGAATACGCTCACTAAAGAACTTTCAGTATTTGCCTTATTCATCGCAGCTCTATACCCTTTTACCAAGCGATTCTTTGCAATCCCTCAAGCGGTTTTAGGAATTGCTTTTGGCTTTGGTATTCCGATGGCCTATGCGGCAGTTTTGAATTTTATTCCTTCTGAAGCCTGGATTTTATTGATCGGTAATATCTTTTGGGCGATTGCTTATGACACTGCTTATGCCATGGTTGATCGAGACGATGATTTGCGTTTAGGTTTGCGTACATCAGCCATTACTTTTGGCCGCTTTGAAGTTCTGGCAATAGCAATTAGCTATCTGGCTTTACTTCTCAGTCAGGTTTGGGTAGCCCATATTGCCAACCTCGGCCATTACTTTTGGTTGGGATGGTTTGGGGCTTTAGCGTGTGCGCTCTACCACCTCAAATTAGTATCTACTAGGGATAGGGGCGAGTGCTTCAAAGCCTTTCGCCACAATAACTGGTTGGGCGGATTTTTATTCTTAGGAATTGTCCTTGGGCTAGCTCTGCCCTAGTTCGTCACCCATAGCTTTGCCACGTGCACTTGCAGCACCAATGGCTTTTTCAAGAATATTCTGCCACCCATGCTGTGTCATCACATCCAGGGCTGCAGCGGTAGTGCCACCTTTAGAAGTGACTCTTTCACGCAGTACACCTGCATGTTCATCGGAATTGTGCGCGAGTTGCGTAGCACCCTCAAGGGTTGCATACGCTATTTTGCGTGCGGTAATGGCATCCAGGCCTAATTTTTCACCGCTAGCTTGCATTGCTTCTAAGAAGGCAAATACATAGGCTGGACCACTGCCAGATACTGCAGTCACAGCATCCATCAGTTTTTCTTCTGATACCCACACGGATTGTCCTACGGCTGTGCAAATAGTTTGAGCGAGAGCGCGATCTGCATTATTCACGGCAGCATCAGCATAGAGACCTGTCATTCCTTTGCCAATCAGCGCAGGAGTATTTGGCATTGCTCGCACACAGCGTTCGTGATCAAGCCAACGGCTCATATCTTTTATTCGAATTCCGGCAGCAATACTCAATATCAATGGGCCTGGTGCTGTGGCATGTTTTAGTTTGGAACTTAGGCCTTTAGCAACAACGTTAAAGTCTTGCGGCTTAATAGCCATAACAACTACATTATTTTTGGAGAAATCGAACGCAATTTGATCTAAGGCTCCAATAACTTGTACGCCAAAGTCTTGATGGAGTCCGAGAGCGGTGGATGCATTCGCCTCTACGACAGAGAGTTGATTTGCTTCGAATCCATTGGCTAGTAGGCCGCTAATAAGAGCTCTACCCATGTTGCCGCCACCAATGAAGGTGATGTGGGCATTTGTATTATCGATTTGTGTGCTCATACGGTTATCTTATCGCGCTTCCCAAATATTGCGCTACCTACTCGCACCATGGTGCTTCCTTGGGCAATTGCTCTTTCCATATCATCTGACATGCCCATAGAGAGAGTGTCAAAAAATTCATACCCTGCATCATGAATATGCTTGAGCTTAATCGCGGCAAAACATTCCCTCACCTTAGCAAAGGCTTGCTCTTGTATTTCGAACTGAGGCGTTGGTTTAGGAATGGCCATGAGGCCGCGGAGATTGACATGTGGAAGTTTGGCAATGGCATCGCAAAGTACATCGGCTTGATCAAGGCTTACACCGCCCTTACTCTCTTCCTCGCTGACATTAACTTGTACGCAGAGTTGCAAATTGCCTAAAGAAGGATATTCACCACGTTGAGCAGAAAGCCTCTGAGCAATCTTGAGGCGATCGACGCTGTGCACCCAATCAAAATTTTGGGCAACCTCTCTCGTTTTATTGCTTTGGAGTGGGCCAATAAAGTGCCACTCTAACGATGCGCGTAATTTAGCTAATTGATGTATTTTTTCAATAGCCTCTTGCACATAGTTTTCACCAAAAGCGGTTTGCCCTACATGCATTGCTTCTTCAATATCTTGCGCTGGAAAAGTTTTACTGACGGCTAATAGTTGAATCTTTTTGGGGTCTCGCTTTGCTGCTAAAGCTGCCAATTCCACTCGCTGTTTTATAAGCAAGAGATTGCTAGTAATCTGACTCATTTTTGTGAGGAAAGTTTTTTGGTGGTTAATTGATCCACGATTTCTATCCAATGCAAAACTGGAGTGTCATCTTGTTGCAAATGAGTAATGCAGCCAATATTTCCAGAAACAATAAGCTCAGCGCCTGATTCTTCACAAGCAGCCTGGAGGTGGTTTAATTTCTGTTTACGTAATTGCTCTGAGAGTTCTGGCTGGGTGATTGAATAAGTGCCCGCAGAACCGCAGCAAAGATGGCTATCAGCGCATAAACGCACATTAATTCCGATGCTGCTCAATAGATCTTCAACCTTGCCACGAATTTTCTGGCCATGTTGCAGGGTGCAGGGCGGGTGATAAACCACTCCTGGTTTAGGATCCGTACCCACAATCTCAATTAACTCTGTTTGAAGCATGGGTAGTATTTCTGAGATATCTTTTGTGAGTTCGGAAATCTTTTTTGCTTTATTGGCATAAGCAGGATCATTAGCAAATAAATGACCATAGTCTTTCACCATAACGCCACACCCAGATGCCGTAATAACGATCGCCTCAATTCCGCTCTCAACCAAAGGCCACCAAGCATCAATATTTTGTTTGGCATTGGACAAACCGCCTCCTTGATCGTTAAGGTGGTAGCGTAAAGCACCACAACAGGTAGCACTCGGCGCGCTGATCAATTGAATCTTTAAAGCATTCAGTACCCGTGCAGTTGCTGAATTAATATTTGGCAACATGCCAGGTTGGACGCATCCTTCGAGCAGAACCATCTTGCGAGTGTGGGTCGTTTGGGGTCTGTCATATGGATTGGTAGAGATTTCTAAAGCTTTATTTTTAGTCTCGGGAATTTTTCGCGCAATACCCTTGGGCATTAATGGACGCACTAAGCGACCCACAGCCATAGCTGAATTAAATAAAGCCGGCCTAGTTAAGCCTTCTTTAAGTGCCCAGCGCGTGAGACGTTGCGTCAATGGTCTGGCGGCGGTGTTCTCTTCTGCCCATTTACGTCCGATGTCTACCAAGTTTCCATATTGCACTCCACTTGGGCAGGTGCTTTCACAATTGCGACAAGTCAGGCAGCGATCAAGGTGAAGGCGTGTTTTTTCTGTAGGAGCCTGGCCTTCTGCGATTTGTTTGATAAGGTAGATGCGGCCACGTGGCCCATCTAATTCATCACCAAGCAATTGATATGTTGGGCAGGTGGCCGTACAAAAACCGCAGTGAACGCATTTACCGAGAATACGGGCTGCTTCAATGCCTTCAGGGGTATTGGCATATTGGGGGGCGAGTTGAGTTTGCATAGAAAAGGCTTATGAAAGACGATTGGTGGCAAAGACACCTACTGGATCAAAAGCAGCTCTGAGCCGTTTTTGAACCACTTCTAGAGCTTTGGAATGCGCTTGTTCGCTAAGTAGCGTAAAGCGTTGATTGGATGGGTTTACATCACTACCCTGACGAAAACGGGTTGCATGTCCGCCATTCGCATTCGCTAACGCCTTTAAAGCGTTAAAGGTTTCATCATCCCCCGGGCCTTTCCACCAGCGTTGTTGTCCATGCCACTCCAAGACGATCTCTGGGGACATATTGAGTGCTTGAAGGGGGCCGCATGCCGCAGGAAGGGCTAACCGATATAAGGTTTCATTTTCTGAGAGACTCTCTAAGGCATCCAACTTTTGCTCGCGTAGGTTTTTCCAGAACCCTGATGCGGTCGTGGCATCCAGTTCTTTGGCGCCAATAGAGACGCTAATTAAAGTTGCCGACGCATGCACTGCTGCTATCGCACCACATATGCGAATAGTGAGCTCACCCTTTTCTTCGGGATTGGTAGAGCCAATCCAGCAGCTAGCGGTAAGAGAAATCGGTTGGCCAGCCCATTCATTTAAAAGCTTTAATGCGTGATCTTGCGTAACATAGCAACGCAAGGTGGCGGTTGCGGCTGGACGTGGTAAGACTTTTACAGATGCTTCTAGTAGTAAGGCGAAGGTTCCTAGGGAGCCAGGGAGCAAGCGCGAAACATCATACCCCGCTACATTTTTCATAACCTTGCCGCCGAAAGACAAATCTCGTCCATTTCCATCCATCACGCGTGCGCCCAAAACAAAATCTCTTAAATTGCCAGCGCTTATACGGGCTGGACCTGCTAATCCAGAGGCAATCACTCCTCCAAATGTAGCGGTTTCGCCAAAATGGGGCGGCTCAAAAGGAAGAATTTGATTCTTTGCTTCAAGCGCCATTTCAATTTCTTTTAAAGGCGTTCCCGCGCAAGCTGTAATGACAAGTTCTTCTGGTTGATATTCCAAAATGCCAGAATAACCACGGGCATCTAATTTGGGAGAAGTATTCGCATTGCCGTACCATGATTTCGTGCCGCCACCTTCGATGGAGAGTGACGTATTACT
>Ga0364922_10128_pt3 | contig 37499 bp, 33 predicted proteins | sample ExccelJu500001D4_2_FD_206955 | JGI IMG/M metagenome (GOLD analysis project Ga0364922, IMG submission 206955) | Enriched cells from Trout Bog Lake Hypolimnion, Wisconsin, USA - BchlTB.June20.5000.01.D4 | ecosystem: Environmental > Aquatic > Freshwater > Lake > Hypolimnion/Profundal zone | place...
GCACAAAATGCACCCCAATTCCGCCGGACGCGCCCGTCAGCAAGACCACGTCACCAGGGTTGATCTTCATAAAACTGAGATTTTACGCAGCCTTTTTCAGCGCCTCGTACCCCCACCGCAACATCCGCTCCGTGGTTTCCCAGCCGAGGCATGAATCGGTGATGCTCACGCCGTAGCGCAGCTCGTTCAACGATTTGGGGATCGGCTGGTTGCCTTCGTTCAAATGGCTCTCGACCATCAGGCCAATGAGCGACTGGGTGCCGCCGGCCCGCTGTTCGATGACGCTGCGCCAGACCTCCTCCTGCTTGGCGAATTTCTTTTCCGAATTCGCGTGGCTGCAATCCACCATCAGCACCGGCGGCAGTTTTTCGGCCCGCAGCTTTTCCTCCGCGGCCCGGATGCTGGCGGCGTCGTAGTTCGTCATCGCCCGCCCGCCGCGTAGCACCACATGGACGTCCGGATTGCCGTTGGTGCGCACGATGCTGGTCACGCCGTCCTCGTTGATGCCCAGAAAACTGTGCGGATGGCGGGTGGCGCCCATCGCGTCAATGGCCACCTGCAGGCTGCCGTCGGTCGCGTTCTTCAGGCCGACGGGCATGGACAAGCCGCTGGCCATCTCGCGGTGCGTCTGCGATTCGGTGGTGCGCGCGCCGATGGCCGCCCAGGTGATCAGGTCCGCGGTATATTGGGGCACGATGGGGTCAAGAAATTCCGTCGCCGCCGGCAAACCGAGGCTGGTGATTTCCAGCAGCAGCTTGCGCGCGATCTTGAGACCCGTTTCGATGTCCTGCGACCCGTCCAGATGCGGATCATTGATCAGCCCCTTCCACCCGATGGTGGTGCGCGGCTTTTCAAAATAGACGCGCATGACAATTTCCAGGTGGTCGGCCACTTCGCGTTGCAGCGCGCTCAAGCGGGTGGCGTATTCCAAGGCGCTGGCTTGATCGTGGATCGAGCAGGGCCCGATGACGACCAGCAGCCGCGGGTCTTCCCGCCGGAGAATGCGGATGACCCGCTCGCGTGCCTGCGCCACGGAGTCGTTCACCGCTTCGGGCGTGGGCGCCAGCGCCTTCAAGGCGCGGGGCGACAGCAGCGGAACGATTTCTTTGACATGTAAATCCTGCGTACGGTACATGTGGCCAAGTGTAACAGGGGGAGGCGGCGCGGAAAGCCGAAACCGGCGTGAACGGTGGGCGCTCGGGCCCATCACCCGCCCGGTTGGTCGTCCGCTGGCGCGCGCTTGCGCTTTTCCACGGCCTGGCGCAGCAGATATTCGATCTGACCGTTGACGCTGCGCAACTCCTGGCCCGCCCATTTCTCCAGCTCCTGCCAGAGATCGGGCGGGATGCGCAACAAGAACGGTTTGCGGGGTTCACCGGCCATGATACCTCAGTGATACAGCGTTCCCGTATTGATCACGGGGGTCGCCTCGGTTTCGCCGCACAGCACCACGAGCAGGTTGCTCACCATGGAAGCCTTGCGCTCCTCGTCGAGCTGGACCACCCCTTTCTCCGATAATTCCCGCAGGGCCATTTCCACCATGCTGACCGCGCCGTGGACAATTTTCTGGCGGGCGGCAATCACGGCCTCGGCTTGCTGGCGGCGGAGCATGGCTTGGGCGATCTCGGGCGCGTACGCCAAATGGGTCAACCGCGCTTCTTCAATGACCACGCCCGCCTGGTCGAGCCGCTCCTGCAACTCCTTCCGCAACGCCCCGGCGACTTCGTCGGCGCTCTCGCGCAGGGTCAGTTCATGTTCCTCGCCGCGATCATACGCGTACAGGCTGGCGATGTGGCGAATGGCCGCCTCGCTCTGGATATGTACGTAACTTTCAAAGTCATCCACATCAAACGCCGCCTTGGCGGTGTCGGCCACGCGCCAGACCACGACGGCGGCGATCTCGACCGGGTTGCCCCGCTTGTCGTTCACTTTGAGTTTCTCACTGTTGAAATTGCGCACGCGCAACGAGAGTTCGGCGCTGAGCTTGCGATACATCAAACTCGAGGCCATGCCTTTGGCCGCCGCCGCCTTGACCGCTTCCGGTGACACACTGCCTGGCGGCAGGGGAATCTTGCCGCGAGCGCGGGCATAAAATGGATTGGCCCACCAGAAGCCGCTGGTGCGAACCGTGCCCTGGTACGCGCCAAACAGAATCAGCACGCGCGCCTCATTGGGCTGCAACGTGAAATGGCCGCAAAGCAAGACCACCGCCAGGAGCTCCAGCAATATGGCTGGCAACAACCACCACAGGCTGGAGGCCCCTGGTAATTTAGCCTCGGCAACCAGGATGGAGATCAGCCACACCGCCGCGCCCAGTAGCAGTCCGAGATTAATGCCCAACATCGCCCAGCCGCTGAGCGCGCTGGCTTCGCGTTCGTTGCTTACCGATTTTGTCGTGTTCGTTTTCATATATGTGATCCTTTCATGGTATTGATATGATATCATATTGAAATCATCTGTCAAGCGGGATTTTTCGCGGCGAATTAGGGCGCGAATGTAGGCGGACAACAAAGTCCTAAACTGGACAATAAAGTCCTAAACTCGACAATAAAGTTCTAAACTGGGGGCGCGACACCTATGCTCAACCAAATCGGATGGGCCGGAAAAGTGACCTAGGGGTGTGTTTGGAAGAATAGCTATCTGACTGCAAGGCAATAGCTTAGCTGTGGTTCTCTGGTTCCCCGCTGTTTTCAGTGGAATCAGCGCTGGGGCAGACGAAGTTTGCCGGCCACCAAATAGAGGACGGTGACGAGATAGACGCTGGATCGGAAGCCGCGAGCCTTGCGTTTAACGGCGCTGAAAACGCTGTTGAGTCCCTCCATGAACGCGTTGGTCACGCCCCACTTCCAGTGGGCCAGGATGCCCGCCAGATGGTTCTCGACCATCTGCGCCACTTTGATCATGGAGGCAAATAAATAAGGCTTGTGAAAACGAGCCACCCACCTCACCCAGCGGCACCAGACCTTGAAGCGTCGTTGCGCCACCGTGGCACTCGGACTCCGATAGATGTCCTGTAAGACCAAGCGCATCTGATAAGCCTTGGCGGTGCAGAGATTCTTTTCTTTAATTTTGCCCAGCCGCTCCTGTTCTTCGGCGCTGAGGTTTTCCGGGTTCTTGCGCCACAGCCATTGGCTCTTGTGGAGTGAGTCCCAAACGCCTTTGCCGCCCGTCCGCAGTTCCGCGCGGCGCACTTTGTCCACCGCCGTGCTGACATTGGCCACCACGTGAAATTTATCGAACACGACCTGCGCGTTCCGGCAGTTCTCCTTCACCCCGCCTTCATAGGCGGCGCTCATGTCCATGCTCACTTGTGTGATAGAGTGCCGGTGTCCATGGTGTTTTTCCAGCGCTGCCACGAACGCGGTCCACGTCGCCTTGTCTTTGCCCTCGGTGGCGAAGAGCACCCGCTTGGCCACTAAATCGGCGAAGACGCTTACATACTCATGGCCCTTGCGCACGCTCATCTCATCGACGCCGACGCAGCACACGTTGCTAAAGTCCGCCTCCGCATAGGCGGCATCCACATGCTTGAAGAGCATCCGCCACAAGCGCGTGTCGCCCTCCCCAGTCACCTCCGCCACCTTGGCCATCGGCATCTCCCGGATGAGCAACAAGGCGTAGGCTTCAAATTCTTTGGTGAAGTGCGTGCTCAAGCCCTCCCACGGCGGGCGTACCCGGAACACATGACCGCATTGGCGGCACTTGCCACGTGGCAAACGGCAGGTGATCTCGCAGCGGTGCTGGAAGATATTGAGATGCCGCCAAGTCAACACCTCGGTATGGTCGTAACAAAAAACCAAGCCTCCGTCTTTCGGGCAGCGCGCCAACTCCCACAGTTTAGGCGTCTCGCGAATTTCCAAAAACACCGTCCCGCTCTCCCGCTCGAACCGGCTTTCAAGGACTTCCCAGTTCAAGCCCAACCCCAACAGTTCGTGAAATAGTTTTTCAGGCGTCATCCGCGCAGCCTATCCAATCCATTCCTCTATTCCACTGAAAACAGCGGGGAACCGGTTCTCTCGCCTTTTCAAGGCAGGTGGCCGTTTTTCGAAGTCGCTGGACCGCAGCGTCGCTCTTCTGGTCTTGTACGCGAGCTGCTCCCGAGTTCAGAAGCCCGGCACCAGAATCGCCTTCGGCAACACGTCCTGAAAGGTGAACTTCTCACCGGAAGGGTGCAGATTTGAGGTTAATTTTCCGCCTTGTCGCATGTACTCAAAGACTTGCGCGATTTCGAGAGCACCGTTGACGCATTTTTCTGCCATCCTCCTTTGGTCCTGATTCTTGATCCACTGCCTATGCTGGTCGAGGGAAGCCGGGGCGTCGGCTGACTGGTTGATTTCCCGAATTACCGTGTCAAGGGACATCCGGTGTCCCATCCGCTTGGCGATGACCTTCAACAGATCAAGCCAGCAAACGCGGCCAACGCGCAAACCCGAACCAGTCAACAGATGTCGGTCAAAATCGACACAGTTGTAACCAACTACGAACGTCGCCAATCTTAAGGTTCTCGCCAAAGCCGCGAGCCTTGTGGCGTGGTAGAGGGTGATCTTCCGTGTTCGAAAATCATAGGTTGCTGCGTACCCAACACCGCAACCACGCAGCGCCTCCGCGCTGAACCCCTCGCTATCGGCCGGCCACCGTTGCGGTTCGATCTGAAAACCAATCAAGTGTTTCATGGCTGGTTGAGTTGATGGCACGAGTGGAGTGCCTTGCTGATTCAAATCAAAGAGGTCCAAGCCGGACGGAGCCTTTGCAGCACCGCCTCATTCACCGACAGGTGGATTTCCCGGTCCACGGATGAAACACCCTCCAGCAACTTTGATGCCAGCGCCTTGTATTTTTCCCATATCGGTATGATTTCGGTTTCACCCTGAGCTGTAATGCGAACACCGTCGTTTCTGCCGAGGTATTTTTGATCTTCTTTGCTCTTTCGGATGCTGACTCTGCCTTGCTCCTCCATCTCCCGGATTCGCCTGGAAAGTAAAACTCGGCTTGCCGTTTGGGTATGAACGAGCGAAAGAAGCAGTCCATCAAAGCCCACAAAACCTTCGCGGTCAGCTCGTGGATCTGGCCAATGCAGTCTCCAAGCTCCGTAGAGATCAACGAGAATGTCTGCTTCCTCAAGACCAAGAGGCTTGCCCGCCAAAACGAACCGCCGCATGGCTGGCATGATTTCATTACATAACTTATTTATGCTCAGGATGTTATCCAATGGGTGAGTGCTTTTTTCATTCCCGTCAATGCGGTAAATTGAACGGAGTTTCTGCCGGATTGACTGGTTAACCTCGAAATGGGTCTGGCGGTCAGACGAGGAAGTCTGGTCAAATGCCATGCTCCCAAGAACTTGGAGTTGCGCCCAAACTGGCTCCATAATGCGCTTCCCTTCGTTGCTGAGATGCGCGCGAAGGCTGTTGCCATGGTGAGCTTCACCCTTTTTGACCTCATCGACCTCGACCCACCCCTTCAATTTGAGGTCCTGTACTTGACGGGAGATGTGCGATTGACTTCTTCCCAAAGACAACCCCAAGGCCCTCAAAGTGACAAAACCTTCATCGTCAACAAACGGGAACCCCAAATGACGGTCGGCGCGGAAGAGATCCAAAAGAAGTTCAAATTTATCGGGAGCTAAGGCCGCATTGGTCAAGACGACGTTCCTGATCGCTTGAGCCAAATCCCGCCTCACCCTGAGCGCACTTCCCAAGTTTGACTCGGGGCCACGCACAAGCTTTTTGGTGTCCATGGCATCACTCTATGCAAAATAGGCCCAGGATTCAAATCCAGCTGTGTGAATATTGTGTACATTTTTCTGTGCGCCTTTCTGTACTCGCGCATTGACTTCTGCATGTATCGTGGTACGCTTGTGGTGTGAAAAACAAAACCGTGCTCACTTCAGAGTCGCCCCGTGGCAAAAAAACCTGCTACGTGGTGTTTAGGATCACCGAAGCGGAATCCCAGGCTTTGAACATCCTCAAGCGTGGGGGTCCAATCGATGGACGCTCCGATAGCCAATACGCAAGGAAAATAATTTTAGATTTCCTGGCCGGGAATCTGGCGTACAACACCGCGAAGCGCGATTCGATGAACACTGGGAATCAGGGATAGGCGATCATCACTGGATATGTCTCGCACCGGTAAAATGTCACAAGTTGATGACTGGCGGAGTCAAAACCGAGGGGAAACGTATGTCCCATTTCTTTCGGTTCGCCAGGTTCCTTCCAAAGGACTTTCCACAAGAGTTCTAGGTTGGAAGACAAGGCGCGTACATCACTTCTTTAGCCGCCTTGAAGAGAATTACTTTTATACTCTAGAATGGTCGGCAGAAGTAATTGATATTCGTGAACAATTCCCGCTGCCACTTGAAGCCACGATTGCCATAGCTGCGGAACTCGGCATTTCTCATCCACCCCAAAACTCAGACGCCAAGCCGATGACGAGCGACTTCGTCATCTCCGTACGCAATGGGACCGGAACCATTGAACAGGTCCGTACGGTTAAACCCAGCAAGGATCTAGCGTCAGAACGCACACTGGAGAAGCTTGAGATAGAGAGGCGCTTTTGGCAGGCTCAGAAGATCGATTGGAGGATAGTCACCGAGCAGGAGATTTCAATACCACTGGTTAAGAACGTCAAGTGGTTTCACGCCTATCAAGAACTGAAGAATTACTTTGAGGACGCCGACAACACTGTCAAGCGCATCGAGCGAGCGCTTGTGGAGGACGTGAAGGATGCCAAAATGCCACTTTCAACGATCGCTGTCGCGTGTGACGACCGTCTAGGCCAACGTGAAGGAACTAGCTTGACGGTCATACGCCATTTACTTGCGACACGCCGATGGAAAGCCGATATGAGCACAGAAATTGATCCATGCCAGGGGGTTAAGATAGCAACTGCCTAGTCCACAATCAACCCAAAGAAGCATGGAGTTATCTATCAACTCGTTAATTTGTTGGCATGATCAGCCCAAAGATAAAGGGATTGAGCGCCTCCTGTGGATGAATTCTCCTGGTGATTCACTAGTGTTTATTCGGGTGTTCGGCTCTGCTCATGCGCCGTTCTACCGGTCCCGCGCACAACTTGAGGCGGCATTTGATCAGGGGGAGTTCCACTTCCTTGACTTTGACCCTTATGCTTACCTTAATGACCAGGAAACCTCTATTCCCATGAAGCGTCGAATACTCCGCGACCAAGCATGGCAAATCATCGCATCGCTTGTTCAGCCTCCCAACGAGCGGATCTTTGAATCAGCTGAGCGTGGACCAATGGTTCGAGAAATCCTGAAATCGGTGAAAATATCGAAAGCCACAGTTTATAAATATCTTCGCCGCTTTTGGCAATGTGGGCAAGTTAAGAACGCTCTGGTACCGCGTTACGCCAACTCTGGTGCAAAGGGGAAGGAACGTAATTCAAAGGAAACTATTAAGCGCGGAAGGCCGAGCAATATAAGTGGAAAGTGCCCTGGCATTAACATTGGCCCGAAAGAACGGGCGTACTTTGCGATGGGTATCAAAAAATTTTACGCTTCAAACAATGGCGGTCATAAGCCGTCGTTGCGGAGAGCTTACGATAAAACAATAGCTCATTACTTTAAACGCGGTGTCCAGCTTTGCGATGGGGTGCCAGTGCCGGTTATACCTCCGCCAAACGAATGTCCTACGTTTCGTCAGTTTGTGTATTGGTACAAGAAAGATCACAACCTTGTAACCACATTGCTTGCACGTGAAGGTAAGAAACGCTATAATTTAAAATGCCGGGCGATACTTGGCCATTCGACTGCCATGGCCTTCGGGCCTGGATCTCTTTATCAAATAGACTCAACAATTGCAGATGTAAACTTAATTAGTTCGTTAGATAGCGAAATAATCGGCCGTCCTGTGCTTTACCTTGTGGTTGACGTATTCTCCAGGTTAATCGCAGGTTTCGCCGTAACGCTTGAGAATGCGAGTTACTCAGCTGCAATGTTAGCTGTCGAAAATGCCGCGACTGACAAAGTGATGTTCTGCAAGCAACATGGAATTACCTTGGGGCAAGACGAATGGCCAAGCCATCATTTGCCCGAATGCTTATTGGCTGATCGCGGCGAATTATTAGGGCAAAAAGCTGACAATTTGACTGCGGGGCTTGGCATCTCTCTTTCAAATACCCCTCCTTACCGTGCCGATCTCAAAGGCATCGTTGAGCGAGGTTTTCGATCTTTGAACGAGCTGAACTTTCATTGGCTCCCGGGGGCCTCAAATAGCTGCGCCACGCGAGGAGATCGTGACCCCCGCCTAGGGGCGACCCTTAACCTAAATCAGTTACGCAAAATACTGATTCATTGCATCAATCTGTACAACGGAAGTTATATGGAGCAGTACTCACTTAACGAGTTCTGCATACGCGATCATGTCGACCCTATACCAATCGAGCTTTGGCGATGGGGGCAGACCAACAGGACGGGCGCACTCCGTACCATGGACCGAGCAATACTCTGGAAGCATTTACTGCCTACAGATCAAGCCAGTGTAACTGCACGGGGAATCAAATTCAGAGGGGTTCACTACACTTCTGAACGTGCGCAGAAAGAGCAGTGGCATGAGAAAGCCCGCAATGGTGGGACTTGGAAGATTGAAGTCTCGTATGACCCACGCTTTAATAACCATATTTGGGAATGTAAATCTGGAAAATTCGAGAAATTTGATCTTGTTGAGCGTGACAGGACTTTCGCCGATCGCCCGTTGGAAGAGCTGGAAGCCTATCAATGGGGTCGGAAGGAAAGCCGTGCATTGATTCGCGGTGAAGAGCGGCAACGTGCTGCAAAATGCGACGCCAATATGCAGATGATAATTCACGAGGCAGCTGACCGGCTCGATGAAGCCGCTAAAGTTAAATCAAAGAGTGCCCGTTTGGGAGAAATTCGCGACAATCGACAGGTTGAACGCGATTACGAGCGACAATGCGTTCGCGTAGCTTCCAGACACGAAAGCACTGAGCCGGATACAAACGTGAATCCCACAAAGCAAACCGATGGCGATCTTGGTGAGTACCCCGCCGATTGGTTCAAATTATTAAATCAGAATCCGATTGCAACCACTGAGAAAAAATGAAACAAATTGAGCAAATCGACGAAAGCCATTGCCCTGTGTTCAGGTTCCAGGGGCGTCAGGTCATGGCAGAGTATCTGGACTCACCGATTCCTGGATACTCTGATAATCCATTGATTGAGGCTTTGCCCAAGATTCTTACAGCAGAAGAAAGCAGGGAGGCTTTGGCATGCCGTCCAGCCATTGCACCTGAAGGACGACTGATGCCGAAGCAGTTGCGCCTATACATGACGCAAACAGTATTGGACTTAGTAACACCGCTGCCCATAAACCAAGAGCTTGAAGAAAGCATCGGCCGAACGATCCGTAACGCTTATGCGCGCCGGAATCCACGGAAGACGGGTCATTTGGCTGGCGTGAGTGAGCTTGTCAAAACCTTCGGAGACATTGGACTAGGTAGCCAACCCCTGTGTTCCGGTGGCTCGGGATTCGGCATATTCGGTATTCCAGGCGGGGGCAAATCCACAGGTATTGAACGCGTCTTGCAGTTATACCCCCAAGTTATATGTCACACTGCTTATAAGGGCAGGCAGTTCAATCAGGTGCAACTTGTGTGGTTGAAGCTGGATTGCCCTAACGACGGTTCGATACGCGGCCTTTGCCAGGGTTTTTTTGCTGCTGTTGATGCCCAGCTCCAGACCAAGTATTATGCACACTACCGTGCTGATCGTCGTACGGCAGATGCCCTACTATGTGATGTTGCGCGCGTCGCGGCCATACACTCTATCGGAGTGCTGATAATTGACGAAATTCAACACTTAAGTGCGGCTAAAAGCGGTGGCGACGAGAGGATGCTCAATTTTTTCGTTCAGTTGGCAAACACGATCGGAGTGCCAGTCATCCTGGTCGGGACGTACAAGGCATTGCCCATCTTGGGCCGTGAATTCCGTCAGATCCGCCGTGTCTGTGGGCAGGGATGCTTGCGCTGGGATCGGATGAAAAACGATCAGTTGTGGGAGTATTTTACAATGAGTATGTGGCCTTACCAATATTTGCGTGAGGAAACGCGTTGGACGAAGGAGTTGGCCGCCGCACTTTACGATGAATGCCAGGGCATCATCGATATCGCTGTAAAACTATTTATGATGTCCCAATGCGAGGCCATTCGGATGGGCGCTCAACCCGAAGCCCTTACGCCGACGTTGTTTCACAGAGTCGCTCAAAAACACTTCGATATTGCGTCGGCGATACTGCGGGCCTTGCGTGACGACGATTTTGCGGCATGCGGTGATTGCGGGGACGTACTGCCGCCACGCGATATGGGTCAATGGGGCTTAACGCCAAAAGCATCCAACTCGGTTATTGTGCCTCCATTGTCGCCATCGGCACGCAAATCCGCCAATAGCGCTGGTCAGTCGGGGGAGCATGCCTCCGCAGACCTGGAACTCACCGAAGTCAGTAGTTCTCCTGCGCCTCGTGAGGCGAATGTGCGAAAGAATAAAGCCTCCAATACCAATCTTCATGCGAAATCGCCTGGCACGATGATGGGGATCGTGGCCTCGGGCTTGGAGCACAATCATGCTCCGTATGATTCCCTCAAAAGGGCAGGATTGACCGCTTTGGTTGGGGAATATGTTCAAGACAAACCCATCGCATGATCGGCCACTTTCCAGATCCTTACCCCGATGAGCTGTTCTACAGCATCTGCTCACGGTTCTCGGCCCTCATGGGTTTTCCATCTTTCAAGGCCACTCTATGCGAGTTGGGTATGTCAAAGTATGCATCGGCGGGAGTCGCTTTGCCTCAAAACCTCGATGCCCTCGTTGCCCAGCTCCCACCGGGGCATGCGTACAGCTCAGATTTGTTTATCGATAAGCATACCATGCTGCCGCTCTTTGCCCCGTTTTTCACGGAGGAGCAATATGTGCAGGTGCGTACCGCCATGAATGGCAACTCTGTAGGGTCCATCCACAGGGCCACAGTCTCGATCTGTCACCACTTGTATTCCGGCAGCGCCGGAGTTATGAGGTTCTGCCCCGGTTGTGTCGCAAACGACAGGGAGATTCACGGCGAGGCGTATTGGCATCGCGTCCATCAAATTTGCGGTATGGACCTTTGTCTCGTACACCGTTGCCACCTTGAGCAGGCGCGAATACACCTCGCCCCTTGTGCTGATATGTTCAAGACGGCCGAGAGCTGCATAGAAAGGCTGGAGGCACGACGCATTGATGAACGAAACCCAATTCATAAAATCTCTTTAGGAGTCGCCAACGACATTGCCTGGTTATTTGATCAAACCGACCTTCCGCATCGTCCAGATCTTATTGCGCGGGGCTATATTGATCTTCTTTACGAACGGGCGTATTACAAGCGCTTCAAGCGGGCTGGAGGTTTCGTGGAAAAAACGAGGCGTGCCCTGCTGAGTGAACTCGATGGGGGCGGAGATGGCCTTGTTCGGCTTTCACCCAAGTTCCACCCCTTAGAGGAGTTATGGTTCATCCGTCTGGCTGGCCACACAGCGGAGTCTTTCTTTGGCGGTATCGCGAGCCGTGCCACTGACAGCCAAGATTCCGTGCGTTAGGAGGTGTGCTGAGACGATGCAGCTTGTCGGTGCTTCAGTCAAACCCAACCCGCAGCACGCGCGTGGCAACTGACAGCTACTGGGCGGCACCGGAACGTTTCTGAACATGCACAACCGACGTGTTGCCACCGTCAATTCGGACTCACTCTGCCGGGCGATGTCGCATCCAGTCGCTGACGAAAATTATCGCTGCCACCGCATCGCGCAGTCGGAGCGCCATCTTCAATTCATCTGATTCAGGATCTCGATGGCCCGGTGGCGAGATCAACGTCGCCAAGAACGGGACCGGCGGGCATTCCAGCTTAACATCCGGCGCAATCAGGTCGTTACAGCCGTACTTGAGCGCGTGGGTTTGACTGGTCACATCCTCATAGTCCACGCCCTCGCAACCGCGTAGCAGCTCATCTGGCGGCAGGCCATTTTGGAAGGTCGCACACTTTTTCCGCAATCGTACCCACACTTTTTCACCAGCATCTGGCGCGGAGGCAATCGCGCAGGTCAACACTTGGCGTTTGGCGGCAAAAATGCTGAAGCGAATTCCGCCATAGGCCGGACCCCAAGAGTAGCGCCAGCCCGCGAACGGTGCAGGCAGGACATCCACGCAATCAGGCTCGCTGCCCAGCGCCCAAATGTCCGCTTCCGCTACCAGTGAGGCGTCGAACACACCCAAGTAGCCGTCATTAATGCGCAGATCGGAGACCTGCTGGAAACGCTCCAGACTGTTCATGGCGTGCTCATGGTGCCGACATCGACGCCGTGCCCGTGCCGCTTCCAGCGCAGGGGTGGGCGGTGCGGACAGTATGGCATCCGCTTTCCATTGGCTCAATGGCCCGGTGAAGCTGATGCCATGCTCCGCAACCAGTGTCGCGACGCTGGCAATCTCATCATCGCTGGGCCTCCAGTCACACAGTACCATTTCGATGTCCTCCCGGGCGGCAAGCAAAAGGTCTGTAAATTCCGGTAGACTCCGGGCTTCACCTAGCGAAACCTTAGCCGCCGAGCACTTAGCCGCAGCCGAGCTAATCTGGGAGAAGTCGGCTTGGTCGATATTGCCAGCCAGCACCCGTTCGAGCAGGCCGGCAGTGGTGCCGAGGTTCAAGAACAAAGCCATCGTGACCGGGGTGTGCTCGCGGCAGCAGACCAGCGTAGTTTTGGCCGGGCGGTCGAGACAGCTTTTGAAAAGACCGGCCAGATTGAGGTAATCTCCATAGTCCGGAGAGCCAATGATCTGTTGGGCACCCGCCCGCACGTCCGCAGCTTTGGCCGGATCGTCGCCCAATAAGTCCGTGATCGCCTGCATCACCTGCGAGAAGATTTGATCTCCTTTAACGAGCGCGTGCATAAAAATCTCTTCGACGTTGGCTTTGGTCACGGAGCCACTTGGACTGGACCGTGGGCTTGGTTGTGTTTGCGGTGCTCATCGGGCGACCTTGGTTGGCAACAGTTTGAAGGCTGGGCATCAGTCCCCACGATCATGACGCCGGTGCTGACATTCTGGTTGCCCAGGTCACCGCCGGAAGTCGAGTCCATCTTTGGCTTCATCATGACTGAGGGCGAGCATATCATTTTCCCATCGGCTTGGAAACCAGGGATGTGGTCAAGGTCAGGCGCGTTAGGCATTTACGCTACGGCGGTGGCAGTTGGCCCGCAATTAAGATAGGCCATTCAGCTCTTGGTATTGCCGGCAAACAGAACTTCTCGTATTCCTGTTCCGGTGGCGCTATTTCAGGCGGATGATAAAGATATACGGGTCCGGGGAACTCTCCAGGCCAGGTTTCAAAAGTCAACCAGTGCTGCGTCCAAGGCCAGTCATGGTCTTGCCCGGTCCCGTCTTCAGAAGCGACGAATTTCGGAAGCGACCTACCATTAACGTTTATACCTAGAGGCTGCCTCCAAACCTCCCAACCGTCAGGGTTGCCTTTGATACACAGATATTCCGGTGCCCAATTCCGCAGGTTAAAAAGATTTTTGTATAATGTCGCGCCATCGATTGAAAAATACCACAGTTGCAACAACCGCTGGGGATTGGCGGCTGGGCAAGAAATGAAAATGCGGCGACCCCACGGATTTCTTAGCCCTTGCGGCTGCGTGGGATATGCAAGACAATCGACGAGTTCCGGGGGTAGCCATTGGCTCCCTAGCAACTGGAGACGGTCGTGATGCATGTGCTGCATAAAACCAGCCTCAGTCACCCCGCTATCGCAATAGATAAACGTGTCGCATACCCCTGAAAAGCGCACCAGCGGCTCCAGGTCAAAACCGCTTGCCGGATAAAAAAACACGCCGTTCTTGGCTGTCCGTGCGTGTATTTGTTCAGCCTGTGTGTTTCCCAATGACGGACCGGAACTGCGGCACGGCAATCTCTTGAAAAGCACGGTGAAGGCATCATCGAAGTCGGTTTGACGCACATCGACAAGCATAGGCATGATAGGATTAGCAGCAAACACACGTTCAATAAAAGCTCCAGGATCGACATCTTCACCATCGGGTGGCGGATCAGGTGGGAGGACATCACCACCGCCGGGTGGCGGACCAGGTGGGGGTCTTACGTTGGCAGGTGGTCCGTTAAATTCATTGATGATTCTCTCTCGCTCAGCACGCTGCGCGACCTCATCCTGCTGGTAATAGCTCATCACATGCTGAAGACACCGGTCTATGCGAATCGCGACAGGCTCACCTAACATGTTGGCGTCAAGCCTCAACCAAGCGGTTGAACAAGCTGCCCAATCTTGCTGGTTGGCCGCCGCCTGTTCTGCCCGCCCAATACAACGCTCCGCTTCCGTTTGATCTCCGAAGTCAATCCATGGTGCCGTAAAGGCCAACCAGCCCTGTGTGTTTGCATTCCTCGCAGTCGCCGCCTCGGCAAGCCTTAGGCAAAGTGTGGCCCGGTCATAACCATCCTCCAATTTCGATTCCCTCCAAAGGCGGGCGCAGTGAATCCAGTTTGCAACTTTATTTGCTGGATCACTTTGCTCAATGAGCGCCTCGGCACTATTCAAACAAGCACCTGCCTTCTCCTTATCTTTGAGTAGGTCGGTCCACTTCTTGGCGCAAGCTAGCCAGTTTTCGATCCGCTGATCCGCCACGTCTCGCAGCTCCTGGTTTTTTTGTTCTGCACGGACGAGGCATCGGCGAGCTTGCTCTTCATCTGGAAAAGCCATCCATGCCTCGGCACAGGCAAGAAAATCAGCAGACCCATGAACATGGGTTTCCGCGCGTTCCATGCAATTTCTGGCTTGGTTTAGGTCGCTGCGCAAACCGATAAAACGCCGAGCTACGTTCAAATTTGAAGTTAGATCACCGGCTCCTTGCAAATCCACCATCAACTGAAAAACTTCTGCTTGGTTATAGCATCGGGCTGCCGCCTCGAACCGTTGCATTTTTCTCCAAGCCCGCGCGCAGTTCGCCCAGTCCTTGACGGTGGCAGCAAACTGCTCAGCCTTGCCGAGGCAGGCTTCAGCACGCCCAGTGTCACCAATATCAATGCTCGCCTCTGCGCACTTGAATAGCAGTTTGGGGTCATTGGTGTGTTCCTGCGCAAAATGAAGAGAATTGGCTACAAAATGAAGGGCTTCAAGTCGCTTCCATATTCGGGCGTGCTCAAGAGCGCGCAGGGAATCAACCTGCGGCAAGGTATTTAAAACTAATTGCGCGACCTGTATGCAATTTGTCGAGTAGCTCAGATAGATGTGGGCATACTTAAAGGCACTGTTGAAATTACCGTTAATGCCAGATAGCCCACCGAAGAATCCGAGCGTTTGGTCATCCTGTCCGACGAGTCTGTTCAGCCAGTAGCCCATCGGGGCGTCATGGAAAATCTCATCGTATTCAGGAGTCAGTTGCAAACGAGTCAATGCCTCATCAGGATTCCCGAAATCCCTAAGACATCTTCTGGCAATTTCAGTCGCATCTCTAATTTGTCTAATTGTTGGCATTGTCGTTTCCCTCAACGCACCAATGGACCACAGCCTCAAATGAAAGGGCGCGGACTCGACGCACCCTTCTCTGAGGCACCGCGAAGCGCCTATCTGATGAGTGCTTCAAGCCGCGCCGATTGGCGCGTACTTGAGCATGGGTCATCAGACTGTGAAAATTCGCGGTTTTCAGAGAAGACCGTAGCTTTGCTACGCTAAATTTGTTTGAGTTCGTTTTTTCTACATCGTTTTCTTAAAAAGTTACAATGCCCTTATACGCATCCCGCGCGCCACCCGCAAGCATCATCTTTCCCACCTCGGCACGCACAGCGCCTGGCCCTGGTTTTGCCAGCAAGGGCCTACCGCCGCGAGAGCGGCCTGGGCCAGCAGCGCGTGCAACCTGGCGGCGACGCAAGTGGTGGAGTGGAAGCCCTCGGGTGGTCATGATCCGTCGCGACTCGAACACCGCCTGTTTGGCAGGGCAGGGCCAGGCCGAACCAGATGCGGCGTGGCAAGGTAAAGATCGGCACCCGTTGACGGCGGCGCTGCGGGCAGCCCGGTGCGCCTCCGACTGCGGGCGGCCCAGCTTGCCTGCTGACTGCTTCCGACGGGTGGCGGCAGACACCAAGTGGCTCATCTGGCTTATGCTGTCAGCGCTTTCTAGGTCACCGCCGCCAAGTTTATCGGCTGGAACAACCGCGAAGGTGGCGGCGGGGGCCATCGACCTGGTGATGCAGTTAAGGTCGTCCGGCGGTGGATTTGCGGCGGTTCCTAGCCTTGCCCCCTTCCACGCGAATAAGCTTGGACTGGCGCAAACACCACGCGACGCACTTCTCCGTCGAAGGCCCGAGCAAACCCCACAAGTAGCTGCAATTAACCCAATCGCGCTTAATTTCGAGCAGTGCCCTTTGGTGGCGTTTGGCCTCTTGGGTGGTGTGGCCACGAATTTCGCGCTCCGCGCACCGGATGGACAGTTCCGCCCTCTGCTTGTGGTCTACTCCCAGGCGGAGCCAAAGGCGAGCAACCTCGTAAAAGTCTCTCGCCGTCTCGGCCCGCATCTCGGCCCGGTTGATGAAGCGCAGGGCCTCACGTGTCTTGCCTGCGGCCAGTGCCCGCTTGGCGAGAATTCTTAAATCTTGAGATGATGCAATCATGCGCACAGAGTCGACGACTTTGCCAGGGCCGTAGCTACACTCATTTTTGAAGTCATCCCTCTAACGCGACGCGTCGATCAATTTCCGCATCCCGAAGAATTCAAACTTCCCTTGCTCCCCTTGGAGCAGAAGGCTTTTATAAGCTATGCCAATGGTTTTTGCAAGCAAAAACAACATGTGCAAATGCGCAAATATCAACCTCAGCTCCGCTAGTTGCTGCGTTTGTTACTCCGTATCACCCTAGTCCGACTAGGAATCACTGAGGGCAACAAACTGGCATTGCGGATCAGCAGCCCAGAACTGCCAGATGCAGGCGGTACAATCATCCTCACTGAAATCCAGACCTGGTTCGCTTGCGTGGTGTCAGGTTGCACGTCGCGCCTTCGGCGAAATTATTTTGGCAATGGAAGCCCCGTGGTGTAGATTTGACCTGCCCGATGAACTGGTCCCAACCAGAGCAATACTTGATATGACCCCAGAGGCATTTTGCCTCTCATGGGGGTGTAGCTCAACTGGTTAGAGCAGTCTCTTTATAAGGGTCAGGTTGCTGGTTCAAGTCCAGCCACCCCTACCACTTTCCCAACTGAAAGGTGTTACCCATCCGATTTCTGCCTTCGTGATGATCCGTATGCCCGCAGCGGTGCAGTCCGAGCTTCCATGGCTCCCATGCCCGGCGATTTCAGCCCTTCCCGCAGCAGCGCTTAAATTTCAGTCCGCTGCCGCATGGGCACGGCTCATTCCGGCCCACCTTCGGCGATCCGCTCATCGGGGGCGGTTCGGAATCGAACGGCAGTCCAAAATAGTCAAACACTGCCTTGGTCCGGTTGTAGATGCCGCGTTCGCTCATCCCGGACTGTTCGCACATCAGGTTCATCGGCAAGAAATCGTGCTTCAGAAAGCCCAGGATTTGCAGCGGATTGCAGGCCACCGTGACCTTTTCCCGCCCGTCCACCTGCATCGTGCTGACCTCCGGCAGGCAGCACATCACCATCGCCCGCATCGTGTCCACGTGAAAATTGCAAAAGTACAGCCAGTACGGCCAAGCCTCATGAAACGCGGCGTAGAACCGCCGGATTTCCGGAATCATGTGGATTTCGCGCGGGTCCTCGTCCCAGCCCTCGATGCAGAACACGAAGCAATTCATCAGGTCGCGCAGGGCGCGCCCAGTCGGCAGCTTGTGCAGTCCGTACAGGCTGAGGAAGTGGCTGAAATCGCCACTTTCGACCTTGTCCCGGCTGAATTTATAGAAAATCAAACTGCTGCCCATGGCCGGATTGTAATCGGGACCCGGTCGCCATGAAAGCAAACTGGTTTCGCTCGCCCATCCCGATGCTTTCGATTACAACTGAAGCACGCATGGCGCTGGGAACTTCAGTCGAGAAGGTGCTACGGCTGGTCGAAGCTCGGACCGGCCTGCCGGTCCATGTCCAACCCGATGCCAGCCTGCCAGGAAATCTGCTGGCCAAAGTGACCATGGCGCGCGGCCAGATGCCCTTCCACCAGGTTGACTTTCAGCCGAACCGGTCCGCTTCGCCGGACTACCTCATCGTATTTCAATGTGGGTTCATCCTGCGACACTACGGGGTTGCGCCAACTGATCGGGTTGATTTTACCGGAACCCCGTTGGCCGAGCAGACCGTGCAGGATTGGGTGCGGAACAACCCCAAGACGCCGGGCATCGCCAAACCCAGCGCCGACGGGCTGACCAGTTTTTTGGTCAATGGAATCCTCAGCCAGCTCCGGTCGGTGCCCGTGGGCATGCGGGTCGAGCTTTGGATTCTCAACGAATATCCGGAGTTGGAGCCGCTCCAGCGGGCGGCAGTGATGAAGCAACTGGAGGACAACGTGGCGGGGCTGCGTCCGCAGGTGCAGGCCATGATGCCTGACCAGGCATTGGCGGCCAATCTCTCGATGAGCGCAGCCTACGCACTTTTCTGGGCGGAGAAGTTGGGACAGCCCCAACTGACGCTGCCTTACCGGGCCTCCGGACACCTGGAGGCCGGACAGGCATTGTATGAAATCTGGCGGGATGTGCCCAGCGACCCCAGCCAAGACCGCAGCCTCATAGACCGCTGGGCCAACCAGGTGGGAGTTGAACGCTGGTATCAGTGGGTCCCCAGCCAATCGCCCGCCTGATCATGGAGCAGCAGACTTTCACCATCCCGCCCGGCACCTTCGACGTTACCCTTCTGCCGGTTGACGCCCGCCAGCCCGGCACCCCGGCCTTCCGCGAAGCTGTGAGCGCGTTCCTGCAAAGCCAATTCCATGGCTTTGGCGGGAGTGCAAATATCTTCGTGGACGATCAGCGCATTTCAGTTACCTGGAGTCCGGATGCTTCACCGGCCAAGCCGCTGGACCTCGTGGTCGCCAAACTGCAACAAGGCCGCCAGGCGGAAGGCATCCAGTTGCTGGAATTGTTGTTGAGCCGCCACCCGGATGACGTGGATGTGCTTTACAATCTGGGCATGGCTCTGAGCGATGCCAGGAAGCTGGAACTGGCGGAGCGGCACCTGCGCCGGGCAGTCGAGTTGGCCCCGGAATTCGCAAATGGCCGGATCGCACTCGGCGTTGCGTTGACCCGGCAGCAAAAGGACATGGAGGCCCTGACGCATTTGAAAGCCGCCGTGGAACTGGAACCTGAAAATCACTGGGCGCGCCACAATTACGGCGTAACCCTGTTAAAGCTGCGCGAACCTCAGCTTGCCGCCGACCAGCTAAGCCAGGCCGTCGCGATGCAGCCGGACGACCAACCAACCTGGGTCGCGCTGGGTGATGCCTTGAGGCTTGGAGGCGAGGCCAAGGCGGCTGGACAAGCATATTCCAGGGCCATAAAACTAAACCCGCACAACGATTTTGCGGAAGCCGCCCGGCAGAGCAGCTCACAACTGGCACAGGCGTCGTTTGAGGGCAGGACCGGCGGTAAAATTCGCCTGGATGCGATGCAGTACTGCCTGGGTGCCATTCGTGAATTCTCCGGCATGTCGAGCCAGCAAGTTCAGGCCCTGGTGTTTGAAATTGCCATGCTGGGCCGCAACGGGTTCGATACAAACAGCGCGGAAAAGAAATACCAGATCAAGTCCAAGGTGGGCGCGTTCAGCGGGCTTCTGCGTATTCCGGGCTCTGTCGGACAGTGATTCTAATCTCTGTCGGACAGGGTTCCGATTTCTGCCGGACACCGTTCCGATTCCTGTCGGACAGGGTTCCGGGTTGCTGTCGGACAGTTTTGGGGCTGGATTGGAAGGGTGTCCGACAGGATTAGAACGGTGTCCGGTCTGGCCCGGAAGGGTGTCCGACAGCCAGTGGAATCCGGGGACGGAAAGAATGGAGCGACGCGGGAATGGGTGTCAGGGTGGCGGCTTAATGTCACAAACCAAATTAACCATGCGTCAAATTCAAGAGATCCTGCGGCTCAAACATCAGAATCAATTATCGATCCGGGAGATCGCCCGCAGTTGCGGGCTGCCCCCCAGCACTGTGGGCGATTACCTCAAACGGGCGGAAGTGGCCGGGCTCAAGTGGCCGCTGCCCGAAGGACAGAGTGAAAAAGAGTTGCTCCAGTTGTTGATCGCCGCGCCGGTTGCAACGAAAATAGCGGAAGGTTTGGCCCTGCCTGACTGGCCCCACCTGCACCAGGAACTCGGGCGCAAGTCGGTCACGCTGATGCTGCTGTGGCAGGAATACCGCCAGGCCCATCCGGCGGGCTATGGCTACAGCCGCTTCTGCCAGTTGTATCAACGCTGGGCGGGAACCTTGGATCCGGTGCTGCGGCAGGTGCATCTGCCCGGCGAGAAGCTGTTCGTGGACTGGGCCGGCCAGACAGTGCCGATTCATAATGCGGTGGATGGCAGCATTTCGGCGGCCCACTTGTTTGTGGCGGTGCTGGGCGCGAGCAATAAAACTTACGTCGAGGCCTTCGCGAATGAACAACTGCCCGCCTGGCTCACCGCGCACTGCCATGCTTACGCATTTTTTCAGGGTGTCGCGCGGGTCACAGTTCCAGACAATCTTAAAACGGGCGTCATTCGGCCATGTCGCTATGAACCGCTGCTGCACCGCAGCTACCAGGAACTGGCCGAACACTATGGCACCGTGCTCATTCCCGCGCGGATCAAAAAGCCGCGCGACAAGGCGAAAGTGGAAGTGGGCGTACAGATTGCCGAGCGGCAGATTTTGGCTGCCTTGCGCGACCAGCGTTTTTTCACGGTGGCGGAACTGAATGCGGCGATCCAGCCGCTGCTGGCCAAACTCAACGCGCAGCCCTTTCAGAAATTGGGAGGCTCGCGCGACAGTTGGTTTGAGACGTTGGAAAAGAGCCAGCTTTTACCACTGCCGACCACGGCCTTTGAGTTGGCCGACTGGTCCAAGGCCAAGGTTAACATTGACTACCATGTGGTTGTGGACAAGCACTTCTACAGCGCACCTCATGCGCTGATCCACCAGCAACTCGACGTGCGGTTGACCGACCAAGCCGTCGAATTGTTTCAGCACGGCAAGCGCGTGGCCGCCCATGTGCGCAGCGCGTTGCCGGGCCGCTTCACGACTGTGGAAGAACATCGGCCCAAGTCGCATCAGCGCTATTTGGAATGGACGCCCAGCCGCATCCTGGAGTGGGTCAAAACCATCGGTCCGGATTGCGCCAAAGTCGTGGCGCAAATCCTGGCCGACCGGCCGCATCCCGAGCAGGGTTTTCGCTCCGCGCTAGGGATCATCCGGCTGGGCAAAGCCGTGGGCAATGACCGACTGGAAGCCGCGTGCCGACGAGCGCTGCACTTCGGCACCTGTTCCTATGTCAGTCTCAAATCCATTCTGCAAAACAATCTGGACGGGCAACCAGTAGAACCGGAATTACCGCTGCCCAGTCCCCTCCACGAAAATCTTCGCGGCAGCCCTTATTACAACTGAAAGTTCCCAACTTATGCTTGCTACTCAAACTGTGGAAAAACTTCAGGCCTTGCGCTTGGAGGGCATGGCGCAGGCCCTCACCGAACAACGCCAGCAAAACGACCTCGCCGCGTTCAGCTTCGAAGACCGGCTGGCACTCCTGGTCGAACGGCAGTGGCTGTGGCGGGAAAACCGCGGCCTGGCCATCCGCTTGAAAAATGCGCAGTTCAAAATCAGCGCCAGCCTGGAGGATCTGGATTACCGCAGCTCGCGTGGCTTGAAACGGGCGCAGATCGAGCAGCTGCGCGCTTCCTCCTGGGTGAAGGAACACCGCAACTGCCTGATTACCGGTCCCACCGGCGCCGGCAAAACTTACTTGGCTTGCGCTGTGGGCGCCCAAGCCTGTCGCGAAGGTTACGGCACGCTCTACTACTATGCCCCCAAGTTTTTTCGCGCACTGGAAACGGCCCGAGCCGACGGCAGCCTCCTGCCCCTGCTCAAACGGCTGGCTCGCGCTCCGTTGATCCTCGTGGATGACTTGGGGTTGGTCAGCGTGCCGGGGAAATTATATCGCGAGTTCCTCGAGATGCTGGATGATCGCCAAGGTCAGGGCGCCACGCTCATCACCAGCCAGTTCCCGGTCAGCCAGTGGCACGAAATCATTGCCGACCCCACCGTGGCCGATGCCATCCTGGATCGGCTGGTTCATAACGCCTATCGGATCGAACTCAAAGGCGAATCCCTGCGGAAAGGCAAAACTCCTTCGGAAAATGAAACCTAAAACTCGGGTGCTACAGGTGCGCCGATTCGGACGGGCGGGTGAGTCCGTTACGCATGGCGACCGGCGGAAACGCGAACTGGTGTTCGAGGGTCCGTTCCCGCCGCTCACCGCCCGCCCGAATCAACGGCGCGCGGGGGCTGTGGGTTTGACCGGCGGAGCGTCGCCCCTCGGCGGGTCTCCGACGGGCCATAAAAACCAGGGCTATATCTTGACTCCTGTCGGACACCCCTTTATCACTCACCCAGCACGTCGCTTCGCTCCGATCACTGTCCGACAGGATTGGAATGCTGTCCGACAGGAATTAGAACAGGTGTCCGACAGCGTCGGAATCCGCAGGCTTCAGTTGGTCTGCTACATGTACGTCGGCTTCCAGCAAATTTCCCCGGGAACGGATGTGGGGATGGACCTGTCACGGGAGTATGAGGCCGCCAGGGCGCTGGCCCAAGGCGGGTAAAATCGTCCCGCTGGGGGAACGGCGCGCGCCTTGTTCTCCTGCCAGAGCCTCGGATTACATTGCTCTAAACGACGAATTCCAGGCTGACACAGCATACAAAAGCACGGAGAAAAAACTTTTGGAAGAGGCGGTAGGGGCGGTGGGACTCGAACCCACAGTCTGACCCTTATAAAGAGACTGCTTTGCCATTAAACTAAACCCACAACCGAATCCGAAGATTCGGCGGTCATATCAGGTGTGCTTTTGGGTAGCGAGCGACCATCTACGTCCATTACTATGCACGCGCCGACGGCGGGTCGTCAGGCCGATGTGATCCACATTGCGTCAGGCCGCCCTGCCACTGTGCTGGACTTGTTTCGGTACCCGCCGCAGGGGTAGACCCGATGCGCTGACGAGATTTCGCCGGGGCGTGCCGGTGAAAACCAGCTAGGGCGCGAACATCGAACACCATTCAGCGGCGGCGGCGCGGTCCAGCCCGGCGGCGGGCGGGAATCATGTCCGGCGCGGCGAGGGGGGGGGCACCGGTGGCTTGTCCAACTGTCCCGCATCCTCGCCAGTGGGATGTTTGCCCGGGGGATCTTTGCCTTTTGAATTGCCGGCATGGTAATGGGACGACAGTCGCTTGATTGTGCGCTGGCTGGCCACTGGCGGTCGTTTCGGGCGCGGGCATTTGGATAGCGGGCAGGATCAAAGTGCCCATATACAAGGTGGCGAAGACAAAAAAAGCTGGAATTCTTCATCTCGGCCGGCATGGCGAAACCGGCATGGCGAAATTGAGACCCGGCGGATGCGGCGGCCTTTTTGAAGAATCCAAACGCACAATGCGGAAGGCTGATCTGGATTTGCAGGCGGTGAAAATCGAGGGCAAGGGCATTCTCTCCCGCCGGACGTTCTACGCCTTGCGGCAAAGTTTCACGTCCGCGTTCGTCTCCAGCAGAAATACTGCCATCACAAAATGAGAATCTCGGTGCTGCCGTCTAGCAATTTCCTGCGCTCGGATGATTCATGAAGGCTCGGTGGCGTGGTTTATGCTGTAAGCTAATGGACTGTGTTTGGTAGGAAAAAAGTGCCTGTTTTTAGGACTAAACGGATGGGAATTATGGAAGCACATGAGAAAATCGAAAAACATCATTTACTGACTTGCAACCTGGTGCGACAATTGAGTATTCAATCCGCGCAGTGCTAGAGCACAACATGAAAACAACCGAAAATCCTGCCAAATGCCTCAACCGGGTTTTTGCATACCAAGCGAATTTCTACGTTGTCCGGTCGGGAGTCATCGAAAAGCAACCATCGGTTCATCAACTGCAAAAGCCCACAGGTGGCCACCGTATCACCGCCGAAGAAGCTGCCAAGCGAATTGTTCGACGGTTTGGAAGGTCCCTTGCAGTGTTGGCGGACTAGCAGTCAAGCCTCAACCGACGAGGCGGAAGTTTACCCTCTCGAAGGGTATATATAATTGTTTCTAAATTGTGACCAGTGATTCCTTCCAATTCTTTCAAATATCTTTCTGGGACTGGATCGTCGTTAGAGTCAAGCGGCCACGAGCGAGCACCAGGAAATTTAACTTTGTAGTGACTTCCCCTTCTTGGCTTTACCACTCTTGACGCTCCTAAAGCGAAACAATTAGTTTTCGCCTCTTCAAATGATACCTCGCCATGTGTGTAGTCGATTGGTGCCGGATGTTCAAACGCATTTGTGAGCTTGGACATGTTTTTGTGGCAGTCGCACTCGTTGGGGCCGATCAGGGGAAAAAAGCGTCGGCAGGCGTGGCGTTCGTATCTCCCGATTGCAAGCTTGGCGAAAGCCTTTTCACAGGCAATTCCTATGAAATATTCGCCATTGTGGGCTTTCTCATCGTGCATGACGAGCAGTTTTCCGAGTTCATCTGCCCACATTTCTTCAAGCCCGTGTTGTGTCTGGCAATTTTCCGGGATTGGGTGCGGTTCGTATGGTTTTGCGCCTATTTCCGCTCTCACTTTGACTGCTTTCCCCTGAAGAAACCAAAGACGCAAGTGTGTGTAAATCTGGTCCCGCAGCGAATTGTTCTGGTCCCAACTAAAATCTTCGAGAAGCATTAGAAAAAAATCCGTGCCGAGTATCCGAACAGTATTGCCCTCGACGAGTTTGGAAAGTTCGCCAAGCGCTTGAGCGACGATACACAACTCATGCTCGTCTCTGGGAAAAGTTTGATCCGCCAATCGTGGCGAAAGGCCAATTAGCGCCGGCATATTAAGTCTTTACCTCTTTCGGTTTCCTTTGTGCTCGAAGCAATCGCCCGCTGAGGCTGATAGCCTCGCCGAAGAAGCTTTCGGGCCATTCGTTCAGAGAACCATCAGCCTGTACCGAAAGGTCATAGACTTGGGGTTTGTCGGCATCGGTGCCGAGGAAGTAAATTTTGCATAATTGGTGGATTTTATTCGCTGGGTCTTCAGCAGCTCTGACACGTAAGGCATTCACTAAATGTTCACTGTGCGTTTCCAGAATAACTTGCTTGCCTATGCTGGACATGGCAAGAAAAAAGTCTGCAATACGAACTTGAAGAGCAGGATGTAGGTGGAGTTCTGGCTGCTCAACCACGAGGGTGCCATCGGCGGGAACCAATAGGCCACGAACCAAAACAGGAACGATCTGAGAATAACCAAAACCTGAGTCGGCCAGGGAGTGATTGAGTGATTGCGTTTTGTTTGCTCTAGGTGACTTGAGCTTAACACCCACAAGAATTTCAGAAATGGCCAGTTCAAACTCCTTTTGCTTTACTTCGCTTCCTTCAAAGTTCCCTGTTCTAAGGTAACGCAACCAACCACTCAGTGCGGATTCAAGAGATTCATTTATTGGCCTTCCTAAATTGTTCGGAAGCGCGTTTACCACCGTGGCTTTACCTTTGTCGCGAAGAATATAAGGTAGAAATTCCCCGGTTGGGTCCATGCCTGGAATGACGTCAAGGTCCGCAATGTAATACCTTTTGCCGGGAGAACGTAGCGGGGCAACGTAATGGACGTTAAGCAGGGTCGATTTGAAAACCTCGGATTGCAAGTCTATTATACCAGGAATCGGCCATCTCTGAAAATTGTGCTGATCCTGTGCGATGGGATGTTTAGGATCGGGCGCAGGGTCGGCAACGAGTGTAGCTGGAAGCAAGCCTCTAAGGATTGAGATCAATGTTGTTTCATCACTCAGCTCGGATTTGTGTGGAAGAATTTTCCCAGCCATGCCCGTCTTCTCAAAAAACCATGTGGGCAAACACAATTTGTATAGGCGCTCAGAGTCCTCAACCACGAGGGGGTTTGGATCTGGCCTTTCATCGGCGAAATTCATTTTTTCGACTGACCATTTTAATAAAACTTCGTCTTTTGAAATAATGGAAAAAATGGCTCGATGCAGGCCGCCACTGGTAGTCTTCGCGCCTTCCACCGAAGAGGGATTTTTTGCATGACTTGAATCTGCAAGGAACTCGAAGGCACAATCGAGATCAACATCCACGACTTGGTTAGCGGCTTTACTTGGTTGAAACTCTCCTTGATCTTTCTTATTTATGAATTGCAGATAGTCCACCAATTGGTGATTAGTTTGATAGCTGACCCGAATCCCGAAGTGCATGTGCCGAGAGACGTCATTGTCGGATACGAGCGTAAAGTAATTCCCCAAGTCCACCTGGGTGCCTTTGAAACGAAGTTTGCCGCTTTCTTCCTCTGCACTTTCGCGAATACCCTGGCTCTGGCGAAGCAATGGAAATATTTTCAGAATAGTTGACTTCCCAGAGCTGTTGCTACCACAAAATACGGTAAGCGGCTTGAGGCGAAACGTCCTCGTTTCGTTGTCAAAGAGTCTGACATTTCTTAAGGAAACCTGAGATATCATATACACGTTATGGTTTTTCGAAATTCAACCGGTTAACATCTCCTTTGAATAAGTCGTCAATGACGCGACCAACTAGAAAATCTCCGGGCGGCGCTGCCTCGGGTGTGAATTCCGAAATTGTTAGGGCGCTGCTGAACAGGTGTAACGATTTCTCATCAACCAAAATCGTTACGTTGGGCTTTGAAGAATATGATTTCAGTAACCCTAAGAATCCCTCTAGGTGTATCGAGCAACTACCGTTGCGAAAGACCAGCGCTTCTTCGCCACCGGTTACCCCGTTCGCATCGACGAAGACGCGGGCTGCACACGCGTACAACCGGACTTTCTTATCTTTAACCTTTTGCCCTGGCAACTTGCGCCGAACAAGTTCCAACATTTTGACCAGCCGTCTGCGTTCAATAGTGAAATGCATAGTTACTTTATGCCGATTCGCGAACGAATTTTTATCAGTGGACTGGATTTGATTCGTAGATTCAAGAAAAATTGCGTCTTCACCGTGATCATCAACCACGAAAACCCCGTTTTCTCCTTTTCATTTTGCGTGATTCTCAGAAGCGCCGCAAGATGGAAGCACAATCACGACATCAGCATTCCCCGCAACTACGCCGGCCACTGCGAGGATTTACGGCGGGGGCCAAGCCTGTTCTTCACAGTTGGCGACCGCTGGGTCACAGTGCCGGGCGCTCCTGACATCGGTATTGAAGTTTCCACCCACCAGGATTGCGCGGTTTGGTGCCGCCCACCTCGTCCGGCACCGCGACGGTTCCTACGAGCCGCTTGGCGGCACGATGGAGGACCGTGCCGCCGCCGCTGAAAGGTGCTCGCCGTTTGCACTCCGGGTGGATTTCGCATCCACGCTGCGGCAACGCTCCGCCATTGCGCTGGCCGCCAAAAAAACTTCGTGCGGTTTGAATTATTTTTCTGCATTCTGCCGTTACGCATATCAACTCAGGGCGATGTTCGATGGAAATTGAAGACATCAAATCGGGCGTTTCGCTCGCGGGACTTGAGCCTGCCGCCTTTGGCAGCATGGCCGCCGTTGTGCCCACCTGCCCGGCAGAACCGCACCCTGGGCAAAAAAAAAACCATGAAATATCGGGCTGACATTACAGCGGGGTCGTTGAAGCTTAAAGAAAGCCGGGTCATTGCCGGCTTGTTGATCCAGAAGGCAGACGATGCTGGATGGAAGGACGCGCTAGGCAAACAGAATCTCCTTCAGGTCAAGAACCCCGCGACCTCCGTCCGGCTGGCACGTCTGATTCGTGGCCGGCTTGAATCCATGCCTTCGGAAATTTGGAAGCTGATTCGTGATGGATCGTCCGAGGTTGCCACACAGGCTGTTCTGGCCTGCGCCATCAAGCACAGCGCCCTTCTGGGGGATTTCCTCGACCTGGTGGTCCGGGATCAATATCGGCGCTTCGCCAAAGAGCTGACAAGGAAAATGTGGTTCGATTTTCTGGAAGGTTGCCGGGGGCGTGATCCGCAGATGCCGCAGTGGAACGAATCCACGGTCAGGCGGATGGGATCGTCCGTTTTCCAAATCCTGGCCCAGGCCGGCTACATCCAGGACACGCGCTCGATGCTCTTGCAACGCCCACACATCGCGGCGGAGGTCATCGGCTACCTCAAACGAAACCAGGAGGATTACGTCCTCCGCTGCATCACCGTCGGCGCATGAACGACCACCTCACAGAGCGGTTGAATCGCATCTTGCCGAAGCTCCTCTCCGAGGAGTTGCTGACCGGCAGTGGCTTGGGCAATGAGATCGGTTTTTACGTGTTTGATTATCCAGCCGAGGATGAATTGCGCGTCCGAGAGCAGATTGTGTTTTTGCTGGATCATCTGCCCAAGTCGAAACCCGGCTTGCGCGTCAAGCATGTGAACCTATTTGATCTGGTGATCAGCCACCTCGAATCGCGGAATCTGCTGGATCGCGCCATCGAAATGCAGCGTACCAAGGGTGACGAGGCTGTGTTTAAGGCGCTCGCCGCCCCGCTGCACGAAAGCCGCCTGGCACAAGTGTTTGCGGATTTCGCGCAGCCGGCGCAGCACGATCTGGTCCTTGTGTCGGGTGTCGGCAGCGTTTGGCCGCTGCTGCGTTCGCACGCTCTGCTGAACAATCTGCATCCCCTGATGGGCAGCACCCCGTTGGTCATGTTTTACCCCGGCAAATACGACCAGCTCACCCTCCAACTATTCGGGATACTCGCCAGCAAGAATTACTATCGGGCCTTCAAACTCGTGCCATGATTTCCAGGAGCCAGCCATGACGATCAAAGAATTATTCAAGCGTGACATCAACCGATCCATCAATGGGGTGGTCAAAGCCGAGCAACTGGACGATGCCGTGGTCTGGCAGGAGTTGGACGAATTCGTCGTCACCAAAGAATTGGATAAGCATCTGCGCCGGTTCTTCAGTGCCTACACGGATGCGCTGGATCATCCGAATGATCCTGAGAGTTCCGGCAAAATGGGCGTTTGGGTCAGCGGGTTCTTCGGGTCCGGCAAGTCGCATTTCCTCAAAGTCCTGTCGTATGTGCTAGGAAACCGCCAGCTCAAGGTCAATGGCCAGTCGCGCCAGACCGTCGAGTTCTTCGAGACGAAGATTCACGACGCCACGGTCTATGGAGACATCAAACGGTCGGTCGCCGCCAATACGGACGTAATCCTGTTCAACATTGATAGCAAGGCGGACAACCGCCCCAGCCGGGACGTGATCCTCACGGTCTTTCTCCGCGTATTTAATGAGATGCTGGGATACAGCGGCGATCATCCTTGGATTGCGCACATGGAGCGCTACCTGGCGGGCAAGAACAAGCTCTCCACCTTCCATTCTGCCTACAAACTCGCTGCCGGGCACGAGTGGGTGGATGAACGCGATGCCTACTCCTTCAACCGTGATGCCGTGGTAAAAGCCCTTTCTCATGCGCTGGGCCAGAGCGATGAGGCCAGCGAAAAGTGGTTCGACAACATGGAGAAGGTGTTTCCTCTGACCATCGAGAATTTCTGCACTTGGGTCAGAGAATACCTCGATTCCAGAGGGCCGAATCATCGGCTGATTTTTCTGGTGGACGAAATGGGCCAGTTTGTCGGGGAAGATACGCAGCGGATGCTGAATCTCCAGACCGTCACCGAGGACCTCGGCACGGCCTGCGGTGGCCGGGCCTGGGTGGTGGTGACCAGTCAGGAAGATATTGATGCGGTGGTCGGCGAAATGAAGAAGGGGGTGGCCAACGATTTCTCAAAAATCCAGGGCCGCTTCAAGACGCGGCTGTCGTTGTCGAGCGCCAACGTGGACGAGGTCATTCAGGAACGTCTGCTGGCGAAACGCGGCGAGGTCGTGGCGTCCCTGCAAAAACTTCATGCGGACAAGGGCGACATTCTGAAGAACCAGCTCAGTTTCACCAATGTCGGCCCCACGCTCCGGGCGTTCAAGGACGCCGACGATTTCGTGAAGAACTACCCCTTTGCCCCCTACCAGTTCCAACTGGTGCAAAAGGTTTTTGAAGCGATTCGCAAAGCCGGGGCCACGGGGCTGCACCTGTCACGCGGTGAACGCTCCATCCTGGACGCCTTTCAATCTGCTGCCAAACAAGTTGCCGGTGAACCTGTGGATGTGCTGGTGCCATTCTGGCGGTTTTACCCGTCTATCGAGAGCTTCCTCGACACTTCGGTCAAACGCACCATAGACCAGGCGGAAACCAATGCCAGTTTGGAGCCGTTCGACATCCACTTGCTGCAAGTGCTGTTCCTGATCCGTTACGTCGAGGAGATCAAGGGCAACGTCAACAACCTGGTCACACTCTGCATTGGCGAGATTGACGCTGACCGGCTGGCCCTGCGCCAGCAGGTCGAAGAGAGCCTGCAACGGCTGGAAAAGGAAACCCTCATCAACCGCAGCGGCGATAATTATTTTTTCCTGACCAACGAGGAGCGCGACATCAACCGGGAGATCAAGTCGGTTGACCTCAGCAGTGGTGAGGAGGCCAAACTCCTGGGCGAACTCATTTTCAGCGACGTGCTCAAAGAAAACCGCAAGCATCGTTTCACGGTGAACGGAAAGGATTTTCCGTTCAACTGCCTGTGTGACCTCTACCCGGTCGGCAGGCGGGTGGAAAATGGCCTGGTCGTCTCGGTTATCGGCCCGCTGGCGGACGACTACAAGCTCTACGACAACGCCCGATGCGTTCTCAATAGCACCAATGAAGGCGGGCAAATCCTGGTCCGGCTGAACGACGACGAAAGCCTGGGGCGCGAGCTTCGCACCTACCTCAAGACGGAGAAGTACACCACCAATAAGAACGATGGCACCCTCCCCGACAGCACCAAACGCATCTTGCGCGGCTGTGCCGAGGACAACCGCAGCCGCCGCGAGGGTCTGGTCAACTTGGTTTCCACTTTGTTGCTGGAAGCTGACTATTATGCCGCCGGCAGCAAGTTGAGCTTGAAAGCCGAGGACGCCCTTAGCGCCATAAACCAGGCGCTGGATTACCTGATCCACAACACGTTTCCCAAGATGGGCCTGCTCAAGCGGCTCAACAACGATCCGCAGCGGGAAATCCAGGCCGTGCTCCGCAGCAATGACGTTGCGCAGCAGACCTTGGCGGTGCAGACGGACGAGGCCAACCCGCAGGCGCTGGATGATGTCCGGGCCTACGTTGATCTTTGCACCAGGGCCAGCCGCACCATCGTCCTGCATGAGCTGATCGAAACCCGCTACGGCATCCGGCCCTACGGCTGGCCGGACTGGGAAGTCGTCCTGGTGGTCGCCCGGTTGGTGGTGCTGGGTGAAATCCAGATCGTGATGAGCGGCGCGGTGGTGCCCACGGAAAGGGTCTATGGCGAGATCAGCGCTCCGGCCAAGTGGCGCAAGCTCACCATCCTCCAGCGCCGGAACGCGGACACCAAGCTGCTTCAGGCCACCCGCGCTCTGGGCAAGGAAGTGTTTTCAGAAATGGGGCCGGAGAGCGAGGAAGGCTTGTTCACATTTTTGACCGGAAAGTCAAAAAAGTGGGATGCCGACCTCCAGAGCTACAAGCCGCTGGCGGATACCGGCAATTATCCCGGCCAGACGGAAATCACGGATGGCCTGCGCACCTTCGCCAAATTGCAGGCCGAAGATGACAGTTTCAAATTCATCGAGCGATTTAATGCGCTCAAGCCGGAGCTGCTGGATTTGGCGGATACGTTCCACGACCTGAAGAATTTCTACGAACAGCAGAAGCCAGCCTGGGAGAAGCTGCGCAAGGCATCGGAGCGCTTCCAGCTCAACCGCTTGGAACTGGAGCGTGACGCCAAGGCCGCGCCAGCACTCAAGCGCATCCACGAAATCTTAACCGCCGCCTGCCCCTACAAGCTCATCAAAGAGGGTGACGGCCTGATCCTGACCGTCAGCGAAATCAACGACGCGATGGTATCCACGCGCCGTGCTGAGGCCCTGAAGATCATTGATTTGCAGATCATCGAGGTCGGCAAGGAACTGAAAGCCGTAAAAGCCGACGCTGACTTGGCAACCGCGTGCCTCCAGCCGCTGCAAGACCTGCGCCAGCAAGTCGAGCGGGAACAGAGTCTGGCCCACATCAGCCAGGCCCAGACCGAAGCGGTGAACGCTCTGGACACGGCCATCAACCGCATCGAAGCCGCGTTGAAAGCCAAGCCATCGGCTCCGGCTCAACCCGGCAAAAGCGAGCCGCAAAAGCCGGTCGTGAAATTGCGCTGCGTTATCAAGCCAGCAGAAGTCGTCACCAAACCCTATTTGGAAACCACGGCGGACGTGGATGTGTTCATCACGGAGCTGCGTCACCGCCTTGATGCAGCCATTGCCAAAAGCGAACGAATTCAAATACGCTGACCCACCGCCATGAACCGCACCGCCCTCAAGAATTACGCCCCCAAAGCCCGGCTCGACTTCATCCGGGCCGTCACGGATCGTGCGGCGTTCTTTGGCCTCACGCCTGATCGTGCTGAGCCGATGCAGGAAACGGGCGACGTGGTCATCATTGGCGGGCGGGCGTTCCCGAAAGTCGTGGCCAGCCAGCGCCGGGCGCTGGCAGCCCGGGTCGAGCAACACGGCTTCGACCAGGTCATGGAGGCAATGGCCTACACCTGGTTTAACCGCTTCGTGGCGCTCCGCTTCATGGAGCTGCACGGCTACCTCGAACACGGCTACCGCGTCCTCAGCCATCCCGAAGGCAAGCCCACTCCTGAAGTGCTGGAACACGCCGAGCACGTCACACTGCCGGGGCTTGATCCAACACAGGTCATTGAGTTGAAGCTGGATGGCGGCCAGGACGCTGTTCTTTACCGGCTGCTGCTTGTCGCGCAGTGCAACGCGCTCCATGAGTCCATGTCGTTTCTGTTCGAGAAAATCGCCGACGAAACCGAACTACTCCTGCCCGACAATCTCCTCCACTCCGACTCCCTCATCCGCAAACTCGTCACCGAACTCGATGAAGCCGACTGGAAGCAGGTCGAAATCATCGGCTGGCTCTACCAGTTTTACATCTCAGATAAAAAGGACGAGGTCATCGGCAAGGTGGTCAAGAGCGAAGACATCCCAGCCGCCACGCAACTGTTCACGCCCAACTGGATCGTCAAATACCTTGTCCAAAACACCCTCGGTCGCCAATGGCTGGCCACCTATCCCAACTCCCCGCTCCGCCAGCAGATGGAATATTACATCGAGCCGACCGCGCAGACAGAAGACGTGAAGGCGCAGCTTGCCGCCATCACGCCCAAGAGCCTTGATCCCGAAACACTCACCCTGCTTGATCCCGCCAGCGGCTCCGGCCACATCCTGGTGGAAGCCTACGACCTGTTCAAAGCAATCTACCAGGAGCGCGGCTATCGCAGCAAAGACATCCCCCGGCTCATTCTCACCCAGAATCTGTTCGGCCTGGAGATTGACGACCGGGCCGCTCAGCTTGCCGCCTTCGCCCTGCTGATGAAGGCGCGGGCCGACGACCGCCGCATCTTCGCCGACCACGTCCAGCCCAACGTCATCGCCATCCAAGAAAGCAAGGGGCTGGAAAACCTGCTGCGGCCCGATCCCGCTGCGGCCAAAGGAGGTGGGGACTTGCCGTTTGCCGAGAGCGACCTGTTCCCGCAAACGGCGAGGCAACTCACGCTGACCAAACCGAATCAGGAAAGCCCGTTGGCGGCGATTGAACCGTGCCTGCGCAAACTCATCAATCTATTCGAGCACGGCAAAACTTTTGGCTCGCTCATCCGCGTGCCGCCTGAACTGGCTGCGCAACTGCAAGCAGCAAGACAGAGCATCGAGGCGATGGCTGCCAAAGGCCAGCTCTGGGAGCATCGGGCTGCTGCAATGTTACTGCCACTCGTGGTGCAGGCCGATCTGTTATCCAGGAAGTATGATGCCGTGGTCGCCAATCCTCCCTACATGGGTGGGAAGGGGATGAACTATGATCTGAAAGCGTTTGCTAAAGTGAACTACCCAAGTAGCAAATTCGATCTTTTCGCGATGTTCATAGAGCAAGGCTGTGATTTAACTCTGCACTCTGGATTTGTTGGTATGGTCACGATGCAGAGTTGGATGTTCTTGGCTGCATTTGAAGCTCTCAGAAAACGATTAATTCAGGAGAAGACATTCACGTGCATGGTTCACATGTCTAATGGCGTCATGGGGATTGCGTTCGGAACATGTGCGACTGTGTGGCGCAACCACCCTTTGCGCTCCTTCTGCGCGTCGTTTTCTTTTGCTGGAAGTGAAGACATTACCGAGAAGAATGTCCCTCGTCAGTTTCCAGTTCAGAATGATCGCCTGGTTTCAGTGGACCCAGACGAATTTGGCAAGCTGCCTGGAAGCCCAATCGCATATTGGCTTTCTCAAACGGTGCGTGAGGTGTTCGCGTCAAGCGATTCATTAGGGGCAATAGCCATGCCGTGCGTAGGCATGAATACGACCAACAACGATCGGTTCGTCCGGCGTTGGCACGAAGTCGCGGTTACCAACATCGGCTTCGGGTGCGCTTCGGTCGAGGAGGCCCAGGTCACTGGTAAGAAATGGTTTCCATACAATAAAGGTGGTGAGTTCCGAAAGTGGTATGGAAACAACTCTTTCGTAGTCAACTATGAGAAGGGGGGTAAGACGCTTTGCAACTACATTGACTTCGAGTCTGATTCGCCCGTGGGTTCAAGCGGGCGGATTATAAACCGTGATAAATTTTTTAGACCGTCAGTAACTTGGTCAGCGGTTAGTTCGTCCAAATTTGGGGTCAGGCGTTCAGATAAAGGATTCATCTTCGACAACGGTGGTTCTTCAGGTTTTCCAACAGAGGAACAAAGAAATCTTGTCGTTGGATTCCTTTGCACAAACTTAGCTTTTGAACTCTTGAGGGCGATTAATCCAACCCTCAACTTCCAGGCAGGAAACGTCGCCGCATTGCCACTTAGCCTCGATCGGATTTCTCCGCTTAAGCAGACTCTCGACACCAATGTCGAAGAGCTTGTTCAAATGGCGCGGCTTGATTGGGACGCGTACGAGACTTCGTGGGACTTTAGCATGTCTCCGCTGCTAAGAGAAAAGCGTTTTCAGCTTTTGTCCGAAGCCTTTGAACACTGGCTGAAAGTACTTACTTCAGCTATGAATCGAGCGAAGTTATTGGAGGAGGACAACAACAGGTTGTTTCTTCAGGCATACGGCCTCGACGGAGAATTCTCCTCCCATGTGCCAGAGGAGGAAATTACGCTGACTCGTCCTGACTGTGAAAAGGACATTCAGCGGCTAGTGTCCTATGCCATCGGCTGCATGATGGGCCGTTACAGCCTAGACAAACCGGGGTTGGTTTATGCCCACAGCCAAAACGAGGGTTTCGACGCCAGCCAATACCAAACCTTCCCCGCCGACGCGGACGGCATTATCCCCATCACCGAACTCGCCTGGTTTGCCGGCGACACCACTGAGCGCTTTGTCGAGTTCATCGGCAAAGCCTGGCCCCGCGAGCGCCTGGAGGAAAACCTCAAGTTCATCGCCGACAGCCTCGGCTCGAACCTCGACGAGCATCCCCGCGATACCATCCGCCGTTACTTGAGCCAGGCTTTTTACAAAGATCATCTGCAAACCTACAAGCGCCGTCCCATCTACTGGCTCTTTTCCAGTGGCAAGCAGAAGGCGTTCCTGTGCCTTGTCTATCTCCACCGTTACCACGATGGCACGCTGGCGCGGATGCGGACGGAACACGTGATCCCGCTCCACGGCAAGCTGTCCCAGCGCATCGAGCAGTTGGCTGGCGACACCACCGCCGCCACGTCCACGTCCCACCGCCGGAAGCTGGAAAAAGAGCGTGAAACACTGGTGAAGCAGCGCACCGAACTCGCCGCGTTCGACGAAAAGCTTCGCCACTACGCCGACCAGCGCATCGCCCTTGACCTCGACGACGGCGTGAAAGTGAACTACGCCAAATTCGGTGACCTGCTGGCTGAGGTGAAGGCGGTGACGGGAGGGGCTGAGGAATGAGCGCCGACAACCGCCCATTGCAGTATTAAACAAAAATTAAAACGACAACCCAAGAAGAACCATGAAAACAGCACAAAGCTCGGGGAAAATTCTAAAACCGATCCTGTTCCTCATCCTCGGTCTGTTCCTAATTGGGGTTGCTTGGCGGATGTCGACGCGCAGTGCGGGGCAGCAAAAAATCAACCACCAGCGACAGGAGTTTTTTACGGCAACTGCCATTCAGCTATTAAACGAAGAGCAGCAAAGAAATCAAGAAGCGGTTGACCGTGCCCGAAGACAGCTTGACGTGAAATTCGCCCACTACCGTAGTGGCGTGCCCAAATTTGCGGATGACTTAACCTCTTGGGGCACCCGCTATAAAATTGCCAAGGCTTCTTTAGCTGATTGGTGGTCCAATTCAAATGAGGCGCGCAATGTGGCGACGGCTCGGTTCTCTGAGCTTGTAGTAAGCGACCAGCAAATACAGAGCGATGTTGCCACGATCATTGCTCAATTTTCATCCGATTTGGAGGCTAACCGCAATCAAATGCTTGGCGAATTGCAGCAAAAAGTATCCACCGCTGCGTTGCCTTGCGCATCACCCAACCTGAGTTCCGCCACTTTGGTAAATAGCTTCGCTACGGAATTACAAGCTTTGCTCCAAAAGGCTGGCAATGAGTCGGTGATTGTCGGGGCGTTTGCCAACGGTGGCGGATTTATCGCGGGTGCAGCAGCCACCCAAATTGTAACCGCAATAATGGATTCTATGGCCACAGAAGTTGCGACCGGGGCAGCCGTCGAAGGAAGCGCCACTGCTGCTGGGGCCTTGGAAGGAGGCGCAGGCGGAACGGTACTTGTGCCAGGGGTAGGAACCGCCATCGGGCTTGTGGGCGGAATTATCGTGGGGGCTGCCGTTGATTGGTGGATGGATGCAAAGTTCAAGGAAAAAATCACGAACGAATGCAACGAAATGCTAATTGAAATGAAAAATGACCTTTGGAACGAACCCACAAAAGGGCTGGCTTCGGGCTTTAACCAGGTGGTAAAATGCACTCGTCAAGGCCACGAAATTGTCTTGCGGAAAATCATCATTGGAGACGATAAATGAAAATTTCCACGTTCATTCGGGCACTATTAGTCATTGGTTTCTGTATTTTTGCCCAGAACAGGGTGAGTGCCCAGGCAAGCTTGGCAGCCAAAGCGGCGAGCGATTTGGTTGCGGCCCTGCTACAGAAGTTCGGTCAGCAGGGGGCAGAGGAATTGGCTGTACTTGGCGGCGAGGCGCTGGCCAATGAGACGCTTGAAAAAGCTGCGCAGGAAGGGGGCCAGCAACTCGTGCAGAGAATTGCGACCCTGACACTGGACAACGGAGCCGGGATTCTAAAAGTTGCGAAACTAT
>Ga0364922_10188_pt1 | contig 37272 bp, 30 predicted proteins | sample ExccelJu500001D4_2_FD_206955 | JGI IMG/M metagenome (GOLD analysis project Ga0364922, IMG submission 206955) | Enriched cells from Trout Bog Lake Hypolimnion, Wisconsin, USA - BchlTB.June20.5000.01.D4 | ecosystem: Environmental > Aquatic > Freshwater > Lake > Hypolimnion/Profundal zone | place...
GCTGCCCTATGCCATCTATGGCAACTGGGTGTGGGGTGGCGGATGGCTTGCCCAGCTTGGTCAAAATTTCGGCTTCGGCCACGGGGCGGTGGACTTCGCCGGCTCGGGTGTGGTGCACATGTGCGGCGGTGTGATGTCGCTGGCAGGCTGCATCGTGCTGGGTGCCCGGATTGGGAAGTTTGACAAGACCGGCAAGCCGCGGCCTATCATAGGCCATGATGTGCCCATGGTTGTGTTAGGGACATTCATCCTGGCGTTCGGCTGGTTCGGATTCAACCCCGGCTCAACCCTGGCGGGAACTGACAACCGCATCGCCATCATCGCCGTCAACACCATGCTGGCGGGTGCCTCGGCTTCCCTCGGCACGCTGATCACGATGTATATCGTCACCAAGAAACCTGATCCAACGATGTTGTGCAACGGCCTGCTAGCCGGGCTGGTGGCCATCACGGCCCCGTGCGCCTTTGTTAGTTCTCTGGGCGCCGTGATTATCGGTTTTACGGCGGGAATTATCGTGGTTTTCTCCGTGTTCTTTTGGGAACGCGTGGCGAAAGTGGATGACTGCGTGGGAGCCATATCCGTGCATGGCGTGGCTGGCGCATGGGGAGTTCTCAGCGTGGGACTTTTTGCCAACGGCAGCTACGGCGCGGGTTGGGGAGGAGTTCACAAGCTGTTCAAAGACGGCGCGTGGACCATCATCAACAATGACGCCGCCCCGGCCACATTGAAGCATTATGCCGATCTCACCGCTGCAGGATGGACTGATGTCGGCGTCACGGGATTGTTAGGAAATCTGTTTGGCGCACCCGCCGGGGATGTTTCCCAATTCGTCGCACAGTCGGTCGATGTGGTGGTCGGCGCGTCGTTTATTTTCGCCTTCACCTTCCTGTTCATGAAGATTTCCAGTCTGATCGTTCCGATCCGGTCCAAGCGTGAGGATGAAATCGGGGGTCTTGACGTAGCCGAACTGGGCGTCGAGGCATATCCGGATTTCCAAGTCACCGACAAGTCGTCTCCAGTGGTGTAATAGGGAACACCCAGCCATAAGCCCCCGTCTGCCTGGGGTCGGATCCAGGCGGACGGGGCAACTTCCCATCAACATTTCAAGCCCATCATTCAATGAACACGACATCCATAGTTCTATCACTTGCGTCCCTGACAACCCTGATTCTGGGATTATACGCATGGCGGCTAACTAGCAGCAAGCCGCTGATCATCAACATGCTTTTCGGAAGCGCGGGCTTGCTGATAGCTGCCTACGGTTTTGTGGCCGGTAATTCCAGCCAGATGACCGTGGTGATCCCGTTCTTCATCACGATGCTGCTAACAGGACGTGCCGTGGCCATCAGTTGGCGGGCTTATGCCAGGGGCGAAAAAGAACTGTTGGTGCCTTCGAGCCTGGTCAGCGGCGCCGCCATGGCGTGCTTGGCAGGAACGATCATAGCTTACGTCAATTACTGACGCGCTCAAGGCCTGTAATTCGTGGTCAAAATTGAATCTTTCGCGAATGTGGATACAACCACGAATTTGAAGAATAGGAAGAGGGTTCCTTCGGCTGGCTCAGGACCTGTGGATCGTGCGCTTCGGCCTCACGCGATCTTGCTCGGCAGGGGGTGATGCCTTGAGGCAAAAGACAGTGCCCTGTATTGACGGAAGGCAGCGGAATAGGCGCGGGTGACGGTTGTCATTCATCGGGGTTTTTTGTGGGATGAGTCGGGGTGGGCGAGGCCATTTCAGGCTTGTCTGCGCTTTCGCTGGTCTTCAGGGTGTTTTCCACTAATTCAAACCCGAATCGGAAAACCCGCCATGTTCATCATCGAATCGTATTCAGTCGCCGTCGCCATGTGCATCATCACCATGCTGTGTTGGGGGTCATGGGCCAACACACAGAAACTCGCCAGCAAGGAATGGCGTTTTCAACTGTTTTACTGGGACTATGCCATCGGCGTTTTTCTTCTCGCGCTGATACTGGCGTTCACCATGGGAAGCACTGGGTCAGGAGGGCGGGGATTTATCGAGGATTTGAAGCAGGCGGATACCGGTTGGCTGGGGTCGGCATTTCTTGGCGGTGTGATCTTTAATCTGTCCAACATCCTGTTGGTTGCCGCGATCGACATCGCGGGGTTGGCGGTAGCATTTCCGGTCGGCGTCGGGTTGGCACTGGTTCTTGGCGTCATCACCACATACCTGTCTACCAAGGTGGGCAATGCGCCAATGCTCGGTATAGGTGTGGGAGCCATCATGCTGGCCATCATTCTGGACGCTATCGCATACAAACGCCTGACGAGTGGCGATCAAAAGACTTCTGCCAAAGGAATTGTGATCTCCATCGCCGCAGGCTTGCTCATGGGATTCTTTTACAAATACGTGGCGCAGGCCATGGGACAAATCAACCCTGAGACTCAAGTTTTGGAAGCACACAAGCTGAGTCCCTACACGGCGATCGTGTTGTTCAGCACCGGCCTGCTGTTATCGAATTTCGTCTGGAACAGCATTATGATGGTGGCACCGCTCACTGGAGAGCCGGTGCCATTTGGTCACTACTTCACCAAGGGAAACTTCCGCCTGCACCTGGTGGGCATCTTGGGCGGGATGATCTGGAGTGTCGGCATGTCTTTCAGCATCATCGCCAGCACCAAGGCGGGTGCCGCACTTTCATACGGGCTTGGCCAGGGAGCCACCATGGTCGGCGCCCTGTGGGGGGTGTTCATCTGGAAGGAATTCAAGGGAGCGCCCAAGGGAACCAATGCTCTGCTCGCCGCCATGTTCCTGTTTTATCTGATAGGTCTGGCCGTCCTCATCTCGTCCAAGACGTGAACCCCGCCGAATATTGATAGAAATTTTTCAACCTCGTAATATCCATGTCCGCACCATCCATCATTGTCGTCGGCAGTTCCAATACCGACATGATCATCAGGCTCGACCGCATTCCCCGGCCGGGTGAAACCATTCTTGGCGGCGAGTTTGTCACTGCCGCCGGAGGCAAGGGAGCGAACCAGGCCGTGGGTGCCGCGCGGGCGGGTGGCAAGGTCACCTTCATCGCCCGCGTGGGCAGCGACATGTTCGGGGCACAGGCGATTGCCGGGTTTCAAAACGACGGAATTGATGTGGATCATATCATGCGCGACCCGGACGCCCCTTCGGGCGTGGCACTGATCTTCGTGGCCAAGGACGGTGAAAACAGCATTGCCGTGGCGGGAGGAGCCAACAACCGGCTTTCGCCGGAAGATGTCAGCAATGCGAAAGCGGTTTTCAAAGGAGCCTCAGCCGTGATCATGCAATTGGAAACCCCTTTGGAAACCGTGCAAGCCGCCGCTGAAATCGCCGCCGCCGCGGGTGTCCGCGTCATCCTCAACCCCGCACCCGCCCAACCGCTGCCCGACAATCTCCTTAGGCACGTGTCCATTCTAACACCCAATGAGACCGAGGCGGAGCTGCTCACAGGAGTCAAAGTCTGCGACCCTGACACAGCCTCGCAGGCCGCGGACAAACTCCTGGCAAGGGGGGCGCAAACCGTGATCCTAACACTCGGTGCGCAGGGCGCGTTCGTGGCCAACGCGGAAATCCGCAAACTGGTGCCCGGATTCAAGGTGAAACCCGTGGACACCACCGCCGCGGGCGACGTTTTCAACGGCGCGCTGGTCGTGGCTCTGGGCGAGGGCCGAGATCTGATAGAATCCGCGCGCTTCGCCAATGCCGCCGCCGCCCTGTCCGTCACCCGCATGGGCGCCCAGCCCTCAGTCCCAACGCGCAGGGAAATCGACGAATTTCTGAGCCGGCATGCCTGAAAACCGTCACCTTTCGGACTCTCACTTCCAGATGGATTCCAGATCGTAAACGACCATGGATCGCACCGTGGTTTTCCCCTGATTGCAGGTCAGCGTGATCTCGTCACTGCTGGGCACCATGCATGCCGACATCGTAACCGCCCCGTGGTTTCCAAAGACCTCCACTGATGAACGGTCGATCAGCAGCTCAAGGCTTGTGAGTTTTGCGGGTGCAGGTTTGCCATCGGCGGTTTTTTCGCATGAGGGCAGGGTGACCTCCTGCTTGCCAATGGCCAGCCTGTTATTGGCCAGGCTGATAACCAGGCCACGAATGTTGAGGGAAGCCTCCGTCGCGTCGGCGAGTTCCAGGTCCGCTTTCACATGCAACATGTCGTTGCCGGGAAGTTTTATCATTTTCCCCGGCGGCAGTGTCACGGGATTCACCTTGTGCGTGGCGCAGTGCAGGGTTTCGATCTCTTTGATGGGATTGCGGAATGCCCTGATAGGTCCGCCGCAGGTTTTCAGCGTGAATTCGCACGGGAAAGTCATTTGCTGGTTGAACGGCATGCCCGGGTAAGTTCCTCCCGCCATCCATGCGAGTTGGATGCGCCGACCGTCAAAATCTTCGGGGTTGTTCCATGTCTGAGTGGCATAGAAATTCGGCCCGACGAATGTGCCAAACTGCGGGGTTTCCTCCTTGAACTCGGTGCCGTTAAAAGTGCCCAGCGACCATTTGCCGTTGCCACGGACTAACATCCAGCGGGTGTTGTTTTTGTTGCCGTCCACCGGAAGCTCAAACACATCAGGGCATTCACAACTATTGGCGATAGGGTGATTCTCATCCTTCCATTCCAGCAGGTTTTTCGAGGTGAGGATGTGATAAGCGCCGTTACCATAGAGGAACATCACCCAGTGCCCGCCGGGCTTATACCAGAAGACTTTGGGATCGCGCTCGGGATGGACCAACACAGGGTTCTTGTCATATTTCGTCCATGTGCGCCCCTTGTCGTTGCTGTATGCGATGCACTGGCTTTTCTCGTCGGTGCTGCTGTAAAAGGCGACCATGACAGGATGTTCCTTCTGGTTGGCGAGGCCCGAGGTGTTGGCTTTATCCAGGACTATGGTCCCGGACTGCACACCCCCGAATTGTTTGTCCTCGCGGAATGCGGGTGGAAGTTCCGTCCAATGGATCAGGTCCTTGGAAATAAAATGCAACCAGCAACGATGCCATTGCTGGGCAAAGGCGTGGTATTCGCCACCGTAATAAATCAGGCCGTTGATGTCATTGAGCCAGCCGTCCGTCCGCTGTGCGGGATTGAGCTTGTATCCCTCCCATTGCCTGGCGGTGACGTGAAACTGCGGGCGCAGCTTTTCATGATAGAGATCGGGATGGCTTGCTGCGGCATCCTGCGCGACCGCATGCGGGTGCAGCAACACAAGCAGCGCCGCCGCACACGACAGGCCGCACAAGACGACTGAAAGGAGGTTTTTTTTGATCATTTGAAGGAAACTGTTTGGATTCATGCAGGGATTCTCGGCTCGTTCTCGCTGTTCTTCTTCCCCGCACGTTGTAATACTTGGAAATCAGGCGGCATTTTTCAAACTCATTCCGCATGCCCTTTTTTGTGCGACAAATCTTCATTCTCGCGTCGCCTCGTCTATCCACTCCAGATATTTGTCCAAACCGTCCATGATAGGAAGCTGGATGATCTCGGGGGTTTCGTAAGGATGATTGGCCAGGATCATCTCACACACCCGGTCGAACAGGGAGGAACGGGTTTTGATCTGTAACAAAACCTCGTCATCACTGCGGGTTTCGCCTTTCCACACGTAATGGCTGGTGACGGGCTGCAACTGCACACAGGCGGCCAGCCTTGTCTCTAACAATATGGATGCCAGTTTCCTTGCGTGATCGGCGTTGTTCGTGGTGGTTTGCATCACGCAGTAATCGGAGGACGGGTTCATGGGCGGTTATAGCGTCTTGCCGAAGCGGGATTCCCAAGGATCTACGCCGCAAAAAACACCGCTATAACGAAGGATGCAAGACCGGGATTTTAGGTTTTTGTTTCACTCCACTGAATTCCCGCAATATTTCGTGATTTTCGTGGTTTCATCCTCTGCCCCATGGTTTAAGTCAGTCCTATGAAATCACTCGCTATCGTTCTTGCCGCCGCAACGATGGTTCTGACGCCCCGCGTGGTTCTTGCCGCCGACGAGGCTAAGTCCGACGCTAAATACCGCGTTGCCACGGATGTGCCTTATGCGGTGCCCGCAAACCCACGCCAGATGCTTGATGTGTATGCACCGCCCGGAGCCAAGAATCTGCCCGTGGTGTTCTGGATTCACGGCGGCGGCTGGGTGAGCGGGGACAAATCCGTGGTGCAGGTAAAACCACAGGCATTTGCAGAGAAAGGTTATGTGTTTGTGTCAGTAAGCTATCGTTATGTCTCGGATGTGAAGATGGCCGCCATCATGAACGACATCGCCAAAGGCATCCGCTGGACGCATGATCATGCCGCGCAATACGGCGGCGATCCTGATAGAATGTTCGTGATGGGCCATTCCGCTGGCGCGCAACTGGCTGCGCTGGTTTGCACGGACGAACGCTATCTGGCTGCTGAGGGGTTGCCGTCGCTGGCCTTCATCAAGGGGTGTGTGCCGGTGGATGGTGACACCTATGACGTGCCGATGGAGATAGCAACCACGCTGGCACGCAGCAAGGCGACCGGCGAGCCGTTGCTGAAATTCGGACACCCTGAAAAATTTGGTGATCCACAGCACCAGCACGACCTGTCATCGGTCTATCATGCCGCCCGCGGCAAACACATCCCGCCCTTCCTGCTTCTTCACGTGGCCACCCACCCCGAGACCACCGCACAAGCCGCGCGTCTGCGCGACGTCCTGCTGGCGGAAGGAATCCCCGCCAAAACATACGCCGCAAAAGACACCGATCATGAAAAACTCAACGCCCGCATCGGCCTGCCGGATGATCCCGTGACCAAAGTGTTGTATGAGTTCATGGAAGAAGCGCTGAAAAAGTAGGGAAGACTTGCGCTCGGAGTTCCGCATTCACGCGGTCTTAGCCAACGGCAAATAGCCAGAGGTAAATAGCCGAGCACACTATCCTGAATAACGAGGCAAAGGCACTGAGCGCCACTGATTCCACTGAGAATCCGGAAAAATCAGTTCTCTCAGCGGTGCTCAGTGTTTCAGTGGTTAGTGTGCGAACCTCACCCTGGTTCGTCGCTACCGGAACTTCGTCTGCATGTGATCAAAAAGCCCAGGCGCTGGTACTCCTAGCCCGCTGGATCTTGCCTGAGATCGATTCCAAACTATCGAAGCCCAACAGACACCTCAACAATTTCCACTTCTACCAACTTTTGAACTTGGCAAGTCCTCCTTGGCGGCTTAAAAGCCTCCCATGAATGGATTCCGCTGAGAAGTATCCTTCCGGGTTGCTTTTGCAGTGGTTATACAACCGGTTGCTTTTTACACAGCAAATACAACCTGCGATTCAATAACACTGTTATCCCAAGAATTAGAATGGCGACTCCACAGAACATCATCAAGGCGATGGTCGCCAGCCTCCATCAGCGCCACCTGAAGCCGCTCGGATTTCGGAAGTCGGGAACGACCTGGATCAGGCCTGTGGAGTGGAAGCACGTGATTAACGTGCAACTCTCCAAGTGGAACTCTTCCGAGGAGGCGCAGTTCACCGTGAATTTGGGCATCTCGATTGAACAACTTCATGCCGCTGCAGAATCACTCCCGCTCAAGGGTGCGCTGAAGGAATACGATTGCGATGTGCGAGCTCGAATCGGCCAATTACTACCTACAAAGCAGGACAAGTGGTGGACCGTGAGGTCAGATTCCGTTCCTGAGGTTTTAGCCGACGACGTTTTCACGAACATTGCGCAGCTTGCTTTGCCGTGGTTCGAGCGCCTGAGCAGTTTTGACGCCGTTGCGAGTGAGTTCCTGACCCAGAAGATCCCCTTCAAGGCTGCGATTGCCTACCGGCTCGCCGGTGATTCAGTGTCGGCCGCCGCCGCAATGTCACAAGCATTTAACAAAGCTAATCCGCAGGCTCTCCCGATGCTCCGGAGGATTGCAATTGCCCAAGGAATCGAAGAAGGATAACAAGTCGTGGCGCGCCAACCGGTATAATCTTATCAATTTCATTTGAACATCCTTTCAACCGCGCCGGTGGGCGCACATCTAACGTTCGATGAATATGAAAACATTGCGAATTTCGCTTTTAGTCTATATCACTCTCTTCTGCGGGTCGTCACACTGTCAGGAAGCGGATAGCTCAGCAATCGCACAATATCAATTGGATACAATACTTACTAATGAGTCCATAATAGAAGGGACATGTTATGCCGCATAACGTGTGGTTTCAGATTGGAAGAAACTTCTGATAATATGAGGGCTTTTTTGCAACTCACAGAGATGAGAGACCGCATCGATTATCATGCTTTGTTTGGTGATGTGCCGGAGCTTTCCCATGACTCCGGACTTGAGATTGCGCCACACCCATTCGTCCGGGTTGAGTTCCGGCGAGTATCCCGGCAGAAGATGAAGGGAGAGTTGTCCGTCAAGGGATTTTACATAGTCACGAACCATCTTCGCCTTGTGAACAGGATGACCATCGACAATCAGGAATATCCTCCGCTTGGTTCCATGGACAAGGCGCTTGATAAACTCGATAAAGTCACCCGCGCCCACTGTGCCTTCAACGACCATGAATCGCAGCCTGCCCTTTGGACTGATCGCCGAGATCATATTAAATCCGAACCGCGCCCCCGTCGTTTTGACAACAGGAGTTTTACCTTTCGGTGCCCAGGTCGTTGCCGAGTGGTAGTCGGAGCGGATTCCCGCCTCGTCTCCGAAATAGATTTCACCCTTGCAGCGGGCCGCCGCTCGCTTGATCGCTGGGAACTCCTTCTCAAGCCACTTGTCGACCGCCTCAGGATTCTGCTGGTAGGCCCTCCAGAGCGGACGCTGGGCCGTCAGTCCAAGTTGATCAAGCAGACGCCCGATGGATGTCTTGCCGAGCTTGATGCCATACTTCTTTTCAACCAGTTTGGCGAGCATCTGCCGGGTCCACAGCGCGAAGGCAAACTTGTGCTGCAGTGGATTGCCCATCGTGACTGTGTCATAGACCCATTTCATCATCTTGCCGTTGAGCTTTGGTTTCCTGCCGCCTCGTCTTCCCGCCTTCAGAGCATCCCAACCTCCATTCCGATAGAGTGCCAGCCAGTCATAGATGGTCGTGCGGCTGATACAAAGAGCCTTGGCAACCATCTCGGGGCTTTCTCCGTTTTGCACAGCTTTGACTCCGCGCGTTCTCAACTCAGTGAGTTCTGCATGTGTCAATTTCCTGGCGTCTGTATCTCGAACTTTTCTCATGCGGCTTGACTAAGCAACAATTATGCCAACGTCCCTTCTATTATGGACTCATTAGTAAGACAGTTTCCCACGATTGCCCGTTTAGTATTTCGCCACGCTACATCCTCTTTGCGCCTCCAGATAACTTAAAATATGCGATTAAGACATATACGCAAAAGAATCCGAAAGAATTAGTGACCAAACAACTGAAAGAGGAAATATACCAGACAAATGACCAGTTTATTGTACTGGCTTGCGTATCGATGTTTATATCAACTGATCGAGAAAGTGAGATGCAACGGATTTCTGGACCGTTTTTTGTTTGGCTATCTCCGCTTCGCTACGGTTGTGGTTTGAAAAAGCCGACATGCCGTTTCCATTTTCCCATTTGGGATCATGAACTGGAGAAGACCGCGTGAACGCGGACGCCACAGCCACAGTTGGAATTTGCTAGAACTTCCAATCATGCTGGTCGATGTCACAAACGCAGGCGGCAAGGAGGGTGATGCATGCGGCGAGATCCTCCTTGTGGCAGGTTTCGATGGTCTGGTGGATGTGGCGGGTGGGGATGGAGACCGCGCCCGCGATTGATCCGCCGGCGACCATGCGCTGGAGGCTTGCGGTGTCCGTGCCGCCGGCTGATAGAATTTCCGGCTGCCATTTGATTTTGTGGCGTTTGGCGGTGGCCTTCATGAACTCGATCATGCGGTAATCACAGATCACGGAGGAATCCATCAGCTTGATGGCGGCGCCATCGCCAAGGCCAGTGCAGCGTTCCTGAGGGGTGGAGCCGGGAACATCGTAGGCAATGGTGGTGTCCAGCCCGAAGCTGAAATCCGGCTGGATTTGGAGAGCCGAGGTCTGCGCGCCGCGCAAGCCGACTTCCTCCTGCACGGTGAACACGGCGTAAAAATCATATGCGGGCCTGGTCCTGGATTTTTTCAGGGTGCGCAGGGTTTCTATCAAAACAAAGACCGAAGCTCGGTTGTCGAGTGACTTGACGTTCACACAATCCCCCAGCTCTAACATAGGTGAGTGACGGGTGACAAAATCACCGACCGCCACAAGCTTTTCGAGATCCTTTCTTCTCATGCCGGTGTCGATGAAGTAATCCTTGATCTGTGTGACCTTGTTCCTTTCCTCTTGGGACATGATGTGGACCGGTTTGGAACCCATCACGCCAAGGACATCCTTGCGGCCATGAATGATCACGCGCTGCGAGGTCAGTGTCTTGGGATCAAATCCGCCGACAGTGTTGAAGCGCACGAACCCTTTGTCATCAATGTGGGTGACGATGAAGCCGATCTCGTCCATGTGGGCGGCAGCCATGGTTTTTCTGGCCGATGAACGGCCCTTTTTCAGGGCAACCACATTGCCCATGTTATCGGTGCGGATTTCGTCGGCGAGTCCGTGCAGTTCGGCGAGCACGAGTTCGCGGATTTTCTTTTCATAACCGGGCGCACCGGGGGCTTCACAAATGCGGGAGAGAAGGGCGACGTCAATTGGCATGGCGCAAGTCTAAAGGGACACTTGATGGCTGACGAGATGGAAAATCCTCTGAATTCCGGCTTGGCGGTGGGCGCGGTAGCAGTAAATTCCGCACATGAAAGGACGACTGGTGATCGATTTGGGCGGGCTACCCGAGGAGGGGAAATGGTTTTCCGGTGAATTGCCAAAGGAAGTTTTCGATCTTCCGGAAGGGGACGCACAGCCAGTGGGCCCCTTGGAATACGAGTTGATGGCGCAACGCTTCAGCTCGGAACTGCTGCTGACCGGCTCATTGTCTGCGCCGTTTGAATTCACCTGTGTGCGGACCCTCCATCCTTTCATCCAAACGATACGCTTGGAGGGAGTCGCAATTCCGATTGAAATCGGCGCGGAAGGGGAAATCGACGCCACGGACGCCTTGCGCGAGGAGATTTTGATCAACTTCCCGGCGGACCCCCGTTGCGAGGAGGGCGATGTCCCGCAAAAATGTAATATCGATCCCCGATATTTATCAGTGGACAACCCGGGGGAAGATACGCTACCCACTCCCCCCCGCGCCGGGGGAGGTGACCGCTGGTCAGCCCTCGACAAACTGAAGAACCTCAAGGATCAACCTTAAACCACCCCAAGACCATGGCCGTCCCAAAGCGCCGCCAATCGAAAAGTCGTCAGAAAATGCGCCGTGGCGCCAAACGTTGGCGTGCACCTATCTTCAAGAGTTGCCCCGAATGCGGCAGCAAGGTGCCGTCCCACATCGCCTGCCCGTCTTGCGGCAATTATCGTGATCGTAAAGTGCTCGACGTCGAAGTCAGTTGATCTTGTCTCTATGACGTCTGGCGAACAGCCGCCCGAGTTACCCTCGGAATGGCGGCGATTCGCTCCCGTTTCCACAAACTATCCGCGAATCAGTTTTCACACCTGAATGAAAGTCGCCCTTGACGCCATGGGCGGGGATCAAGCCCCCGCCGTCAATATAGGAGGAGCTATTGACGCCCTGCGCTATTACTCAAAACTTGAGCACCTGTATTTGGTGGGGGATCAGGGAATTCTCATGGCGGAATGCGCAAAACAAGGGCTCGATTTGAGCGACCCACGGGTCAGCATCGTCCATGCTCCGGAAGTGATAGGCATGGGCGAACCAGGCGCCAAATCAGTCCGACGCAAAAAACTTTCATCCATCAACGTGGCCATGGACATGGTCAACGAAGGTCAAGCGGAAGCATTTATTTCGGCAGGCAACACCGGCGCAGCCGTGGCCGCCGCCACGTTGAAACTGCGTACTCTCCCGGGAGTGGACCGCGCCGGCATCGCCACTGCCATCCCTAACGAACACGGGCTTTGCCACATTCTGGATGCAGGGGCCAACCCGGAAGCCAAACCCGAACACCTAGTCGCTTATGCGATCATGGGCACGGCATTCGCGCGCAATGTGTTAGGTATTCAGGATCCCAAAGTCGGTCTGATGTCCAATGGCGAGGAGGAAGAAAAAGGCACCGCCTTCACCAAGGAAACCTTCAGGCTGCTGAAGCAAACACCCGGGATTCATTTTGTCGGCAATGTCGAGGGCCGGGATCTGTTTGAGGCGGATCTCGATGTGGCGTTGTGTGATGGATTTGTCGGCAACATCATGCTCAAGTCCGTGGAAGCCACGGCCAAGGCTGTTTCCAAATGGTTAAAGGCCGAGATCAAAGGCAATCCGCTACGGCTCTGCGGCGCTGTTCTCGCCCAAGGCGCGTTCAAGGCGCTCAAGGAAAAGAGCAGTTATGAGACATACGGCGGCAGTCCGCTGTTAGGCGTCAACGGGGTGGTCATTATCGCCCACGGTTCTTCCACGGCCCTTGCGGTGCGCAATGCGATCCGCGTGGGAATGGAAACCGTGGAGAACCGCGTGAACGCCCGCATCGAACAAGCCCTGGCATCTATCAAAATGCCGGTCGCGGACGCCACCTGAGATACATTCCGCTAGTGGGGCGAACCGTTCCACAAGGCACCGCACGGCCCGCCCGAATTGTTTTCGCCCACAAACAAATCCTCGCCGTCCATGGTGACCAGAGGGTTGTAAAATTTGAAGATTTTCTCGGTGGCTTGCGAGACGTAGTGGCAGATAAACGACCTTCGGAAGCGGTCTTTGCTGCGGTTGGGTCCTGATCCGTGAATGAGGCTGCCGTTGAAGAACAAGGTGTCCCCGGCTTTCATGGGCACGAGCTGGGCTTTCATTCCCCGGGGAACGTGGACGAGATGGCTGGTGAATGATTCCTTTTCATTGGCCGTGTGGGGACAGACGATATCCATGCCATTCGTCCGGGGAACCACGAACATGCCCCCGTTCTCCGCATCCACATCATCAATGGCCGTCCATGCCGCAACACAAGTGCCGGGACTTACCATCAGATAGAAATTATCCTGATGCATCGCCTGCCCCCGGGCTCCGGGCGGCTTGAAGTAATACATGCATTGGGCCGCCAGCGGATTCGTTCCAAATAGGACCTGCAGGATATCACGGACGCCGGGGTGAAGCATGGCACGGCGGGCGGTGGGGTTGTAGCGATGGGAATGCATCACGCGCGGATATCGGTCCAAGGGGTCACTCCCCGCGGCTTCCTCGCTCACCGGTTCGTAGAATCCGGGAACTCCCAGGGCGTGAATTTGCTGATAGGTTTCCTTGATCTCTTCCACTTCCGCGGGGCTAAAAAGGCCTTGGACATGGAGGAACCCTTCCGTGTCGAATTGTTCTTTCCAGATACGGGCTTGTTCGGAGGCTGGCAAGGAAAGGGTGTATTCCATGATGGTCATGTTACAACCCCTCGGACAAAAAGGAATGGAATTGCCGACTGGAAACCTATAATATTCTGTCATGAAAAAAGAAACCACACGGCCTCCCCCGGCACTGCTGACCACCGGATATTTCCGCAAGGGTTTGTCCTATCAGAGTTACCGGCGAACTGGCACACGGGACTGGTTGTTAATCCACACGGTCGGGGGGAGTGGCGTGTTTGCCGGAGTCAGTGGAAGTTTCATTGCAAAAAAAGGTGATATGGTCCTGCTGAAGCCCGGAGTGATTCATGACTACTCGACGAACCCGGAAACCAGACAATGGGAAATTCTCTGGGCACACTTTTCCCCACGCAAGGAAGCGCTCGGGTGGTTGGACTGGCCGGAAGTGACACCCGGAATAAGGAGATTGTTTTTTCCACAAGGGAAATGCCGTCAGTCGGTGGAAAATCGATTGAAGGAAATGCACCATCTCAACCAAGGCGCGAATGAATTTCGCGAGGCCTTGGGAATGAACTGTCTGGAGAGGGCATTGCTCGAAGCCCAGCGCGTGAACCCCAACCGGAAGGCATTCCTGATGGATGATAGGGTAAAAATGGCCATGGATTATCTGTGCGAACGGATTGGGGAACCATTTCAGGCAGAACAACTGGCCATTCATTGCGGGATTTCGAGTTCCCGCTTGTCCCACCTTTTCGTCAGCCAAGTAGGTCAATCGCCTCGAAATTACCAGGAAAACCAAAAGATCCTAAGGGCTCGGGAATTGCTATGCCGTTCCAAACAGCCAGTTTCCGAGATCGCTCTGGAACTTGGTTTTGAAAACCCATTTTATTTTTCCCTGCGGTTCAAAAAATGGGTGGGTGCGAGTCCCCGCGAATACCGCAAGCGTTTTGCTTACTGAGAAATACTGCAAGCTCAAGATCTCTGTCCGGCTTGAACTTCTCGCTTGTGACCGGGGGGGGCCGACTCCAATCTCGCGCCGACATGAGTGAAACGACATCCGTCATCGACGTCTGCGTTGCAGGCACTGGAAGCTACGTCCCAGATTATGTTCTCACCAACGATGAATTGGCCACACGAGTGGATACCACGGACGAGTGGATCGTCACCCGCACCGGCATCAAGGAAAGGCGAATCGCAGCGGCTAACGAATTCACATCCCACATGGCGGCCAAGGCTGCACGACGCGCCCTCGAACAAGCTGGCCTTTCTGCTGAAAATATCGAACTGATCATAATCGCCACCATTACTGCAGACACACCCACGCCGGCCACGGCCTGCCATGTGCAACAACAACTGGGCGCCTTTAGCGCGGTGGCCTTTGATATCTCCGCGGCGTGCTCAGGGTTTCTCTACGCAATGAAGATCGCCAAACGTTTGATCTCAAGTGGCACCTTCAGCAACGCCCTCATCATCGGCGCGGAAAAACTCTCATCTGTCACCAATTGGGAAGACCGCTCCACCTGCGTGCTCTTTGGTGATGGTGCAGGTGCCGCCGTCCTTCGCCGTTCGGAACCAGGCGAGGGATCCATTGTCGCCAGCGAATGGGGAACGGATGGCAGACTGGCGCATTTGTTAGAAATACCCGGTGGTGGCTCAGCCTGCCCGATCACCAGCGCCAACGTCAACGATCACCTCCATACCCTGTTCATGCAGGGCAAGGAAGTGTTCAAAATCGCCGTGAACCGGATGAAGGAAGCGGCGGAAAAAGTCATCGTCCGCGCCGGATGGAAACCGGAGGACATCGTCTGCGTGATCCCGCATCAGGCAAACCTGCGCATCATTGAGGCCATTGCGGACCGTCTGGCAGTTCCTAACGAGCGTGTCTTCATCAATCTCCACAAGTATGGCAACACGTCGGCCGCGGCCGTCGCCATAGCGCTTGATGAGGCTAACCGCTCCGGTGCCTTCAAGAGAGGTGATCGCATTGTGCTGGTTGCCTTTGGGGCCGGACTCACGTGGGCCGCAGCCGCGATTCAATGGTGAAGAGCCGTGAAGGTCATGGAATATCTGGTTGCGGCACCCGCATCAACTCGCACTACGCCGACTATCCTCCTTGAGCATGCCGCATCCGGCGGCAACGTCGATACCGCGCCGCTGGCGGAAGGTGCATGGAAAGCCGGCTGCCCGCAGAATTTTCTGAAAAGCGTGACCCGCATGACTGGCGGCCCCGTCATAGCCGCGGGTCGGATTCAACGGGATCAGGTTGATGTGGGCATCGACACCTTCTAACATTATGGCGAGTCTCTCGGCGGTCGCGGGCGAGTCGTTCTCACCGTCTATCAGAGTCCACTCGAAAAATATCCGTTTTCCGGTTCGCGCGCCGTAGTCGCGGCATGCATCTATCAGGGTATCCAGAGGCCACCTGCCGCTCACGGGAACCAGTGCCGCGCGTTCCTCCTCGCGCGACCCGTGCAGACTGACAGCAAGCCGATAGGGGCTGTTTTCCTCAGCCATGCGCCTGATGCCCGGCACCACCCCCACTGTGCTGATGGCGATTCTCGACGGCCCGATACCGATCCCGCGGGTGTCCGAAATGATATCCAGCGCATGCAGCACCGAGTCCATGTTGTGGAGTGGTTCACCCATGCCCATCAGGACAAGATTGCGCAATTTTTTATTAGGTGCCGCCTGTTTGAGCACACGCCGCGCATGCAGCACCTGAGCGACGATTTCACCGGGACGCAAATGGCGCACAAACCCCATCTGTCCCGTGGCGCAAAACACGCAGCCCATCGCGCAGCCGACCTGCGTGCTCACGCAAACCGTGTAACGGCCGTCGTATCCCATGAGCACCGTCTCGATCATGCGTCCGTCGCGCAGCCGCAACAGAAACTTTCGGGTCAGCCCGTCACTGCTGCGGATTTCCTCGACCACATCCGGGGCATCAAGAAAAAACGCCTTGTCCTCGCCCACCGAAGCATCGACCCAGCGCTTGAGCGGCGGCAGAAAATCCATTTCCCTGAGTTCCTGCGCATCCATCCTGTAAAGTGCCCGCCACAGGGTTCTCGCATGATGTGGAATCACACCCCCGGCGGCCAGGACTTCCGTTAGTTCCTCAAACCCGAGATCATGCAGGGATTTGGGCGGCGCGGGTTTCATGCCCGAATCAATCGCCGGATTATGTCGCATTCAAGCCGTAATGCATCTGATACCACCGCCAATGAAATCACGCCCGGTCCTGATTCCGATATCACCCTCCGCATCATTTCACGCCCGCGATTCGAGCGGTGTGTAAGCGCGCTGCGTGGGACCGGTATAGATCTGGCGCGGGCGCGCGATGCGGCCGTCCTTGTCCTCCATGACCTCCTTGTAGTTGGCAATCCAGCCGGGCATGCGACCGATGGCGAACATCACCGTGAACATGTCAAGCGGTATGCCGATGGCACGCATGATGATACCGCTGTAAAAGTCCACGTTCGGATAGAGTTTGCGGGAGATGAAATAATCGTCGTGGAGGGCTACTTCCTCGAGTTTCTTGGCAATGTCGAGCAGCGGATCGGACTTGTGAAGCTGTCCGAGCACCTTGTCGCACTGTTGTTTGATGATGACGGCGCGTGGGTCGAAATTTTTATAAACGCGGTGACCAAAACCCATGAGACGGCGGTTGCCGGTTTTGTTTTTGACTTCGTTCAGGAACTTGGTGCCGTCATCACCGTCCTTGTGGATGATTTGCAACATTTCCAACACGGCCTGATTGGCGCCTCCGTGGAGTGGTCCCCAAAGTGCACAGACGCCTGCGGAGGCCGAAGCGAATAGATTGGCCTTGCTGGAGGCCACCATGCGCACGGTGGACGTGGAACAGTTCTGCTCGTGGTCGGCATGAAGCAGGAAGATGAGGTCAAGGGCCTTGACAATCTCCGGTTTGAGTTCGCAATCCTCGTTGGGCATAGAGAACATCATGTGCAGGAAGTTCGCGGTGTACCTGAGGTTGGATTTCGGATAGATCGCAGGCAGGCCGTGGGCCTTGCGGTATGAGAAGGCGGCGATGGTGCGGACCTGGGAGATGAGGCGGGCCGCGTGATAAGGGAATCGTTCCTCGCGTTTGGTTCCGGCGATGAGATTGGGATTGTAAGACGAAGCCGCATTGATCATCGCGGAAAGAATGGCCATCGGGTGGGCGGTGGACGGAAATCCTTCAAAGTGGAAACGCATGCCCTCATGGAGCATCTGGTTTTCCGTGAGCAGATCGGAAAATGCGGAAAGTTGTCGGCGGGTTGGCAGTTCGCCGTATATCAGGAGATAAGCGGTCTCGACAAAAGTGCTTTTTTCGGCAAGTTCGGCGATGTCGTATCCGCGGTATCTTAGAATGCCTTTTTCCCCGTCGATAAAGGTAATGGCGCTCTCGCAGGCCCCGGTGTTGCCATATCCAGGGTCCAGAGTGATGCAGCCGGTCTTATTTCGGAGTTCTGAAATATCGATCCCGACTTCCCCTTCGGAGCCGGTGACGGTTGGCAGTTCAAGAGGCTTGCCATCAACGATCAATTCCACTGTTTGATTCATACGGGCGCGAACGAAGCAGATTTTGCGCAGCAGTGCCAGTATTCATTACAAATATTTCCGTAAAATAAGGAACCGCCATCTCATTCTTCCGAGTCCGGGTAAGAACCCAAAAGTTTGACCATCGAGCAATGGCGGTTGAGTTCTTCAAGGGCCTCGGCGACTTTCGGGTCCTCGCAATGCCCGGCAAGGTCGACATAAAAAATGTATTCCCAATCCCTGCGCTTTGACGGGCGCGACTCGATTTTTGATAGATTGATCTGACACTGGTCAAAGGCCTGAAGCGCACGGACCAAGGAGCCTGGGCGGTCATGGATGGCGAACAGGATGGAGGTCCGGTCGCAACTGGTGGGAGGGCACGTTTTCTCTCCGATGACAAGGAAGCGGGTGGTGTTGGTCGTGCGGTCTTGAATGCACTTCTCAAGCAGGGTCAGCCCGTACATTTCCGCGGCAAGCTCGCCGCCGAGTGCTGCGGCTCCTTGGGATGCCTGATTGCGGGCGATCTGTGCGGCCTTGGTAGTGGAGGAAACCTCAACGAGATCAACATCCGGAAAGTGTTTGAGAATCCATGACCGGCATTGACCGAAAACCTGAGGATGGGAATACAAGGTTCTGATTTCCTCGCGCGGAATGGCCGCCATCAAACCGTTTTCAATGCGCAGCAGAATCTGCGAGCAAATGTGCAGCGGGGAATCCACAAACAAATCCAGAGTGTGGGAAACCGCTCCTTCCGTGGAGTTTTCGATAGGGACCACGCCGTAATCCGCCGCGCGCCTGGCAACTTGTTCAAAGACATCAGAAAAATTCGATTGGGGCGAATAGTTGACCGAGTGGCCGAATTTCTTGATCGCTGCCTGGTGGGTCCATGTTCCTTCCGGTCCCAGATAGGCGATTTTTAGATCCTCCTCCAATGCAAGCGCGGCCGACATGATTTCCCGGTAAATCGCACGCACCGACTTTTCAGGCAGACGCCCGTGATTCATCTCCACAAGACGGCGCAGCAGCGCTTCCTCGCGGTCCGGGGCGTATATCTGCAAGCCGTCGCGTTTCTTGATGACTCCCACTTCATGGACCAAGTCGGAGCGGCTGTTGAGCAGCTCTAACAACTGGTGGTCGATGGAGTCGATTTGAGTGCGGATGTCGTCAAGGTTCATCGTTTGTCAGATTGTCAGGCCTGGGACAGGGAGTCGTCCGCGCCGGTCCCGGCTGCTGGAGTGCCCACGGCGCTCAGGACGAGTTGTTGCTCGGAATCAGAAACCGTTTGGGCGGACTCTTGGTCTGGAAGCTTCATTCTGCGGAGTTCCGTGGCATTTGGTAAATCATCGATGGTCCGGATGCCGAAATGTTCAAAGAACAAATCCGTGGTTTCATAAAGCAGCGGGCGACCAGGAAGCTCGGCTCGCCCGCCGATACGGATCAGGTCGCGGTCGAGGAGTTTCTGGATCATGCCATCACATGACACGCCCCGCACGGCTTCGATGGCAGCCTTGGTGATCGGTTGGCGGTATGCGATTATGGCGAGGGTTTCCATGGCTGGGCCACTCAGGCGTTCCGGCTTGTGTCCCGGGAAAAGTTGGCGGACGAATTCGGCATATTCGATTCGGGTGTAAAGTTTCCACCCTTTCGGGCGCTCCACCACGGTGAAGGATCTCTGGCTTTCTTGATAGAGCTCATTCAACTTTCGTACCGCCTCGGTGACTTGTTCGGCATTGGTTATCGCTAGGGGTGCCAACCAATCAGGAAGGGCTTGCGCGTCTTTGCCATCTTCCATTTCCCTGAGCCGTAGGTCTTCCGCCTCGGCCACGCGGGCGCGGATAAGCCGGGCAATTTCCTCAGGTGCAAGGGGCTCTTGGGAGGCAAGGAGAAGGGCTTCGACGATGGCGGTGAGATGCATGGTGGAGCCGCACCTTAGACAAGCCACAGGACATTTCAAGCCCTGTGCGGAATTGCCGACAAAGAGCCGTGCCGCTTGCCGATGGCGTCCAGTCTATCTCCCGTTTTCCAACCGGTCCATTTCCTCGCGCATGTAGTCCATGAGATGCTGCATTTCCTCAAGGTGACGGCGCATGTCCTGTTGGGTCTGGGGTATCAATTGCCCTTGCGGACGCAGTATCCCGCGCTGAAATAAAGCAGGTGCCTGGTCGGTCATGCGAACCTGTGCGAGTGCCGGATTCTTCGGGTCTTTTTTCAGGAGGCTTTCCACGGCGGCGGACGGCATGACGTAAGTGTTCGTGCGTCCCGCGCGCGCGATGGTGATACCTATGACGCGGCCCTTGAGGTCAACCACCGGACCACCTATCTGGTCGGGTTGCGGACGCATGTCCGTCTGGATGGCATGACCGAACGAGTCGCGCACACGGCTGATCTCACCTCCCATATGGTCCATCAGTTGCAGGCGGTTATTTGGAAGGTTAGGAAGCTTTGGTTGGTTCCCTAGCACCACATCAAACTTGCGTTCTCCGTCGCCGGTTTTGACCAGCAGAGTGACAGTGGCACCGGGATTCAGACCGGATATCGAATTCTTCAGTTCTAAGATGCCAGAAATAGGGCGTTCACCCATCTTCAGAATGACATCGCCCGGCTTGAGTCCCGCGGCGGCGGCGCCGGAATTGGCAGAGAGTTCCTTGATTTGCACTCCTTTCCCTTTATAATCCAACTCTCCTTTTATTCCGAGAATTGCCTTGTCCGTGTCACGGAGATCGCGTTCCAGCACGCTTACCACCCCGAAACCTGCGGGGCGTCCGTCCGGCTGTGTGGCTGCTAGAAATGCGCCGAGATTGGGAGTTTCGTGTGACCACGTCACCGGTGTCAGGGCCGGGCCTGTGGTTTCCAAAATTGCCAGATCCTCGTCCTCATAAACCCCGGAAACCTTCACCGGAATACCATCCCCGCCGTCTGCCGTGACAAACAGTTCCCCCTGTTCCGGCGCGACCTCGCTCCACTTTGTTAGGATTTTGTGCCCGTCGCCGATGACCGTGCCGTATGCCACGCGCTGCCTGCCGGCCCACACGCGGACGGTGGACTTTGCGCACTGTGTCAGGGACGGGGTGAGAGCCTGGTTCAGAACCGCGCTCTGGTCATTCACGGCCTGTTTTTCCTCCGGGAGGAGCAGCGGAGGCTCGCTTTGGGCCGCTATCATCACATGCGGGATGAACAGACCGAACAGCGGCGGAAGAAAATATTTCACGGCGGAAAATATGTTAGTGTTGTTCATAAAGTTCGCTGAGGCGCCTGAGGGTTACCGTTATTTCCTGGTGGGTTGTGTCACGGAGCACATCGAGTTTCACGTTGTCTCCGGCCCGGTGTTTTGCCAGAATTTTCTTCAGCTCGGTGCAGTCCAGCGTCGCGTCGCCATCAACTGACAAGATTGCGTCGCCCGCTCTGACTCCGGCGTCCGCCGCGGGTGATCCGGGTGCCACTCCGGTTATCACCACGCCCTTGACCCCTCGCACATTGGCCATGCTCACTCCCAGCACGGGCTTCTCCGGGTTGGTGGAGGGGTCCAACGAGAGTTTGCCCCATGTTTCACCCGCATGGATGCGGTCCCAATCCTCGCGGAAGCCGTCGATGCCGGCATGGTTGTTGTTTGTTAGGGATTCGCCGATGTGTGAGTGGACACCGATGATTTTTCCGTCAAGGTTGAAGAGCGGGCCGCCTGAGTCGCCACCTATGATGGTGCAGTCGGTGCTTAGGAAATCGCCCGGACCCTTGGAAGTCACACAGCCAAAGCGCACGGGTGGAGTGCGCGCCGCGTCAAAGCCTCCCGAGTGACCAAGGGCGATCACCCAGTCGCCGGCTTCAAGCTGTTTGGATTCGCCAATTTCGGCATGCGGCCATTTGCCGGCATCCTTGATTTGCACCATGGCGATGTCCTTGGAATAATTGGCACCGAGTACTTTGCCTTGCACCTGTTTGCCATCAGGGAAAACCACCAAGACTTCATCGGAACCCTGCACCACGTGCGCGGCGGTGAGAATCAGCCCGTCCTCCGTGGCGATCACTCCGGACCCGGATGATCCTGTGCGCATGGAAAGCAATGCCACCGTGGCAGGCATGACCTTGCGGGAAACTTCCTCCACCTTGGCCTCTATTTTCGCCAAATCCTCCAGATTGCGGGCCGGTTCGCGGCCATGGACGGTCAGGCTGCCCGTCGCCAGCCATAGTCCAAGGGCGGTGAATTGAAGGATTGTGTATGCTTTCATCTTTTCGTGCTCTTTAGCGACGCGCGTCCCGCAGTTTGTTTTTCGTTTGCGAAATCCGGGAATCAAGGATGGATCGGCCATGCCGCATCGATTATCATACGTCTGCCGATGCCGAACCGCAACCCGTCTGATATCAAGCGCCGCCAGAAATCACCCGCCTCATCCAGACGCGGTCCTGGTGCCCTGTCATTGCTGTTTTTTTGGCCGTTTCATTTGTTCAACTTTTTCACGCGGGTTGTCCGCGGATCACTCCGCTGGTTGGTCCGTGCCGCGGGCTACCCTGTCGTTGCCGGTGTTTATGGCGTTTTGTTTCTGGCGGTCATCTATGGATACCGGGCACGGTCATACGATCTAACGAAAATCCACTCCATGCCGGAGCGTTCTATCATCCTTGATCGTCTCGGCGAGGAAATCGGGCGCATACACGGCGAAAAACGCTCGATCATCCCGCTTCATCAGGTCTCCGAAAATTTTCGCAAGGCCATCATCGCCCGCGAGGACAGCCGCTTTTATGCCCATGGAGCCTTCGATCCCGTTGGCATCATCCGCGCAGTCATCAAGAACCTCGAGGGCAAGCACGAGGGAGCATCCACCATCACCCAGCAGCTAGCGTCCGATATCTTCCAGCTCAAGCTCGGTGAGAGACGCGGGGATTGGCTCAGACAGATTGATAGAAAAATGCTGGAAATCGCCATCGCCTACCGCCTCGAATCCACCCTTGAAAAGGACGAGATCCTTGAAGCCTACATTAACCAGATCAACTGGGGCCGTCAGATCAAGGGTGTGGGGGAGGCGTCCCGCATCTATTTTGAAAAGCACGCGTCGGAACTGTCTCTATCAGAATCCGCCATGCTTGCGGGCATCGTCCGAGGACCGGATTCTTTCAATCCATTCAGCTCGATGAGGGCGGCCACCCACGAGCGCGATACCACGCTGGAACGCATGGTCGCCACCGAGGTCATCACCCGTGCCGAGGCGGACGCCGCCAAGAAGGAAAAAATCGAGGTTCGTCCGAAGTGGCGCCGCGAGGCCCATGAGTCGTACGCCATGGACGCCATCCGCAACGACCTGGAAATCATTCTGGAAAAACAAAACATCGAGCTCGGCGGCCTCAAAATCATCACCACAATTGACCGGCATGTCCAACAGAAGGCCGAGGAGTCACTTGTGAAAAAAATTCAGGAGGTTGAACATCTATCAGGATATGCCCATCCGACGCGCGCCGCCTGGGAGAAGCTTCCCGAGGAATCCCGCGGCGAGCCCGCATATCTCCAGGGCTCGGTGGTTGTGGTGGAAAACCGCACGGGCGCCGTGCTTGCGCTGGTCGGCGGGCGCGATGCCAACGAGTCCCGGTTCAACCGCGCCAAGGAGGGCAATCGCCAGTTAGGCTCCATCTTCAAACCCTTCGTGTATTTGGCGGCATTCGACAAGGGGTTGCGCCCGGACACCCTCGTGAGCGACGGTCCCATCGAGCCCGGAGAGATTAAGGGCGGCGGCACATGGCGGCCGCATAATTCCGATGGAAATTTCGGGGGCATGGAACCCGCTTCTTACGGACTCGTCAAGTCGCGCAACACCATGTCAGTTAGAGTCGGGAACATGGCGGGCATTCCCAAGGTGGGTGATGTGGCGCACAAGGCGGGATTCAGCACGCCCATGCCGCCAAATCCCGCGTCTTTTCTGGGTTCATGGGAAGCCACGCCATGGGAAGTCGCCACGGCTTACACCATTTTCCCGAACGAGGGCGCAAGATACAGGCCCTATCTGATATCCCAGATCAAGGACCGTTCCGGCAACATCCTTTACTCGACCCTGCCGCTTTCCTATCAGGCAGCCTCCGCGGGGTCCGCGTGGTCGATTTCACAGATCCTTGCGGAAGTGACCAGTTCCGGCACCGCAGCCTCTGTGAAACGCCTTGGTTTTGAAAAACCCTGCGCGGGGAAGACCGGCACCACCAATGATTTCAAGGACGCGTGGTTTGCGGGATACACCTCCACGCTCACCTGCACCGTGTGGGTTGGCTTCGACACGCCGAAAAAAATCTTCCAGGGCGCGTACGGGGCCGTGCTTGCGCTCCCGGTTTGGGTGGATGTCATGAAAACCGCGGACCGCCTCGGGTACAAGGCCGGCCAACTCCACAGCAAGGTGAATCTTGTTAGCCTGGAACTTTGCAGGCTCTCGGGCAAGCGCGCCACCGACGGATGCCGGGCTGCGGGAACCAATTATACCGCCCAAATGCCCGCCGATATCGCGGCGCCGGAAAACGATTTCTGCCCGCTGCATCCCGCGCGGGCGCTTGCCGTCGATGAATCGGGCGCCCGGCCGAAAGCGGTGACACTCCCGGACAAGCGGCCGCGCGCGCTGCCCGTGGGGGAATCCGAACCCCGACGAGCCATCCCCGTCGAGGAGCAGCCTTTGCGCGCCATCCCGGTCGATGAATCGGAACCCGAATGAACGGACTGTCTAACATCTATTAATCACTTTTTCCGCGATCCGTGTCCACTTGGCGTCCCATCAGCCCACTGCCGTTTTGGAAGCGCTGGCTTCCCGAGTGCCTGCACGGGACTGTGGACTTCATCATATACGCCTCGGTGACCGGAGGGGTGCTGTTGGCCGGTGTCGCGTTCTTTTACTTCATGCTCGCGATGCGCTTTGATCTCGGGGAAATTGCCAAACTTCCCGCCGGCACTGCCTATTATGACCGCGAGGGCACCGAAATCGCCGCGCCGGGAAGCGCGGGCCGCAGGTTGGTCAAACGCGCGGATATCCCGGACTTCCTTGTGAAGGCGCTGCAGGCCCGCGAGGACGCGCGTTTCTTCGAGCATAGCGGGGTGGATGTGCGCGGCATGCTGCGCGCAACCGTTAGAAACATCAAGGACCGCGACTTCACCCAGGGAGCCTCCACCCTGACCATGCAACTCGCCCGCAACACGTTCAAAATCAAGGAAAAATCCCTGCACAGGAAGTTCCTTGAAATCGCCCTCACCCTGCGCGTCGAGGCCCGGTATTCAAAGGACGAGATTCTAACAAGCTATCTGAACCGCATTTATTTTGGAGCAGGGGCCGACGGCGTCGAACAGGCGGCCCGCGTCTATTTCGGGAAAGCCACGCGCGATCTAACTGAAGGTGAGTGCGCCCTCATCGTCGGCATCATCCGCGGCCCGCACATTTTTTCGCCGTTCCGCAACCTCGAGGCCGCGCTCGAACAGCGCAGACAGACGCTCAACCGCATGGTCGCCATGGGCTTCGTCGATCAGGCGCGCTGTGACACCCTTGCCGCCGAACCCGTCAAGCTTGTGGCCGAGGAACTGCGCGAAACACAGACATCATACGCCTTGCAGGCGGTGCGCAGGGAGTTTGATAGATTGTTGGAGGAGGGTAACATCCAGCTTGGCGGGCTGAAGGTTTACACCACGCTGGACGCCCGGTGGCAGTTGCGCCTTGAGAACGAGCTCAACCACGCCGTGGAGGACCTTGAGAAAGAGAAATCATGGAAGCACCCGACGCCCAATGGCTTGGTTGTCGGGGAGGAACCCGCATACTTGCAATACGCCGCCATCACCACCGAGACCAAGACTGGCGCCACGCTTGCCCTGATAGGCGGGCGCAACTACACCCAATCGCGATTTGACCGCACCCGTTCCAGCCGCGACCTCGGCTCAGCCTTTGAACCCTTTGTTGCCGCCGCCGCAGCCGAACGCGGCAAGCTCGTGCTGCCCGGCCAACCCGTGCAAACGGGTCGCCAGATAGGCCCGGCGGAAGTCGAGCGCATCGCCAAGCGTTGCGGCATCGCGGGACCCTTTCTGGCAACAGAAGACCTTTTCCGCGGATCGGTGGCGGCCACACCGTTGGAAATGTCTATTGGACTTGCCACCCTTGGCAACCAGGGTAAACGCCCTAAACCATATCTTATTCGCGAGATCCGCGACTCCTCGGGCGAAGTTGTTTATACCGCCAAACCCCAGCTCACCCAAGTCATCGGCTCTGACGCCGCGAAGGATGCCTCCTCGGTCCTGCGCCGCACCAATGGCACCCGTTGCTTCACCGGTGCCACCGGCTCCGAACGCGACGCGTGGACCCTGCGCCTCGGCCCGGGCGGTGCCACCGCCATCTGGATCGGTTTTGACAAGCCTACCGTCATCGCCCCGGCCCAGCGCATCAAGTCACTGCTAGATGAATTTATCAAACGCCTGGACAATGAGTGAACTGTGGGAAACACGGAGTTTTCCGTTAGCGCGGCATGAATGACTTGTGGATTGACGCCGGACGGGGGATTGTGGTTTTTTGCCGTGTCAGCGAGGGGTTCATTGGAGGAACCCAAACTCACCCGTTCAAGTTTTCCCGCAATGAGTGTCAACCCCCTTGAATCCTCCGATGACTCCGGGATCAACCCGCAGCCGCACCCGCCTGCGGTTGCGGCGTGGACGCCAAAGAAATGGGCGGCACTTGCGGTCGTATGGGTCGTATTGGTGATTGTCCTGATTTGGATGGGATCGCGAATCGGTGGCGGGCTATCCCCGGAAGAACGGGCCGCGCAGGAAAGGGTTGCACAAGAGCGGGCAGCCCCGCTTGCGGGAACAAGCGCGGCTGAAATGGCCACCGCGAAGGTTGGTGACCTGCGTGCGGCTGATTTAGGCAAAGGGATAAAGCTGTTGCTGTGCGGGATTCCGGCGGGGACGTTCACGATGGGTTGTTCGGAGTCGGGTTGGGGCGATAGGCGGCACGAAGTGACGCTGACTCAACCATTCTGGCTTGGGCGGACGGAAGTGACGCAAGGGCAATGGGATGCGATGATGGAGAGCAGGAGTAAACCGAGCTTCTTCAAGGGCAAGGAATTGCCTGTTGAGCAGGTGAGTTGGAATGACGCGCAGGAGTTCTGCAGGAAACTGAACGCGAAGTCATTGTTGCCGGACGGTATGCAGTGGGCGCTGCCCACCGAGGCACAATGGGAATATGCCTGCCGGGCCGGGGCCACGGGGGAATACGCCGGTAATTTGGATGACATGGCTTGGTATGATATAAACAGCGGCGGGACGACCCATGAGGTCGGGACGAAGAAAGCCAACGCCTGGGGATTACATGACATGCACGGCAACGTGTGGGAATGGTGCGCGGATTGGTATGGTGATTATCCGGCTGGCGCGGTGACCGATCCGGTTGGGCCCGGCAGTGGCTCGAACCGTGTGGACCGTGGCGGCAGTTGGATCAACGGCCGATATTGCTGCCGCTTCGCATGCCGCGACAGGGGAATGCCCGATTCCCGGGGTAATCTCACAGGCTTCCGTGTGGCCGCAGTGCCTGTGGGAGCGGGAGTTCCAGTCGGCGGTGCGGGGGAAGTGAAGGACGAGCGAGTGGTACCGCTGGCGCGAACGAGCGCGGCGGAAATGGCGACGGCGAAGGCAGGGGACAGGCGCGCGGCGGACCTTGGTGGCGGGACCGCGCTTGTTTTGTTAGGTATTCCCGCGGGGACCTTCACGATGGGGGGTGCGGGTTCGGACGAAAAGTCGTGTGAGGTGAAGTTGACGACACCATTCTGGTTTGGTCGAACAGTGGTGACGCAAGGGCAATGGGACGCTGTGATGGGGAGCAACCCGAGCCATTTCAAGGGCAAGGATTTGCCCGTTGAGAACGTGAGTTGGAACGATGCGCGGGAATACTGCAAGAAGCTGAACGCGAAGTCATTGTTGCCCGACGGTTGGCAATGGGCGCTGCCCACCGAGGCGCAGTGGGAATATGCCTGTCGGGCCGGAACGACCGGGGATTATTATGCGGGGAATCTGGATGACACGGCCTGGCATTCATCTAACAGCGGAGGGGTAACCCATGCGGTGGCGATGAAAAAAGCGAACGCCTGGGGTTTATATGACATGCAAGGCAACGTCTGTGAATGGTGCGCGGACTGGTATGATGTTTATCCGGCGGGTTTGGCTACCGATCCGGTCGGGCCTAACAGCGGATCGTCCCGCGTGTGCCGCGGCAGTTGTTGGTGCGACGTCGGCGCTTTCTGCCGTTTGGCATCTCGCGACTGGGACACGCCCGACTACCGGGGCAATAACTTGGGCTTCCGTGTGGCCGCGGTTCCGGCGGGAGTCAGCCGGCGGTAGCGAGCGGGAAGTTGCGGGCATGATGGACGCATAATTGGCGCTCGGCGCGAGGATTTCACAAGGAGAAACTTCCTTCACCACTTCCGCGCAAGCCAAAAGATCAGTGACAGGACCGCGCTGATGACGACGCGCGTGGTGAACGGGAAATAAAACGTGAACCCCGGCTTTTGTATGCTGATGTCGCCGGGAAGTCCTCCTAACGGAATCTTTCCGCCCGGCTTCCGGAGCAAAAACCCAACACAGGGATCACAACGCCCGTAAGACACAGAATTTTTCCAATTTCCTGCATGATGGTCAGCTCGCTCGCTCGTCACGCCACATGATCCGCTTCAATGTCACGACTGTCAAACAGGGTCCGCGCGGGGCAGTCCGGTCGCCTTTACCCTCCCGTGCAGGAACAAAGACCACCTCAGGGTCAGAAAGCCGCCGGCCACGGGGGGATTCGTCAGCAAGTCCCCGGAACAGGCCATGGCGGCTTGAACAGCATTGTCGTTAGTTGCCAGCCCTCCCGCCAGTCCTGTAGCGGATTGGCGGGAGGGAAAAAGGGAAGAAAACAAAGGGTTCTTTTTTAGCTCAGACAGCATTACTACGTCGGAAACTCTCTGAGGAATTATTGAGGAGCATTCCAACCGAATTAACAACTTTCGTTTCTTGATTAGGACTTCTTAAACTTATCGCATCTTGCCAAATCCTTCTCCACACGCTATTCACATGCGTGTTCCATTCACTACGTCTGGACCCAATAATGCAAGCGGCTTCGCGATCTAATTTAACGCCTCTTGAAATCTGTCTGGAGATGTTTATGCTCCCGGTTTCCGGAGTTCTACTCACTGTCAATCAATCATTCCAACACCATGAACGAGGACTCCTCCCACGATCCCTTGGATTTTGACATTCCGTTACCGGATCGTATTCATGACGATGCCCACTACCTGACAGCCGACGATTCTCTGCATACTCACTTTTCTGAGGGTCTAGATACGTTGGCGGACCTGCATCCCCCTATGCTCGACCGGTTTTATAATGGACCTGTCCTCGGCAATGGACACCAGCAGAATTCGGGCAGTGATGTGATCGGTGAGCCGGATTCTGGCGGAGAGTGGCACCCACAGCAGACGCCATTTACCTGTGCTGTGGTCTCACAGGAAATGGTCTTACGGGAGTTCGGCCAAGATGTGAATGAGGCGCAACTGATGGGCGAAGCGATGCAGCATCACTGGCTCAGCGACACGGGAACGTCTTTTGAGGATACGGGAAAACTTTTGGAACTGCACGGCGTACCCTGCCACGACGGACAAGGCATCGACCAGATGGTCTCGGAGCTTTCGCAAGGGCACAAGGTGATCGTCGGCGTGGATAGCACGGACCTCTGGCAGGGAGATTCATGGATTGCCAAAGAGCTTCACGAAATGACTTCCGGTGGACCGCATGCCGACCACGCAATCGTCGTGCAGGGGCTGCGCCATGACGACGATGGGAGTTGGCATGTCATCGTCAATGATCCTGGAAACCCCAACGGGGAGGGACACGATTACCCGCTTGACCAGTTTATGGATGCTTGGAAGGGCAGCGATTGCCATTTTGTTGCGACGGCTGTAGCGCCGCCGGGGCTATCTTCTCACCCGGTCTATGGTTCTGGGTTTGATGAACAGAGCGGCACCTATACTGGAGTGATGGACTGGATGCATACACATTCGTCCGCCATTCAAGCGGCGGGACTTGGCTCGGTCCTGTTGGTCAGGTCAGTTGGCTCCAATGGTCGGGAAAAATCCGAGCAGGAACGTAACGATATTCTCAGGGGCATTTGATCTCAGGTCTGAATCACATGTCACCCACACTTGCCATCGACTTCGGGTCATCCCGCACGAAAGTCGCCTACTTTTGCCCGGAGGAACGCATACCTAAATTGATTGAACTCGGGCAGGAGATCCGGTCCGTAATGCCCTCGGTCTTTTATATTCCACCATCTGGCAGCGTTATGGTGGGCGATGACGCGGCGCAGATGGCGGATGAAGATCCGGTAGGCATCGTGGTGGACATTAAACGGGAAATCCATCGCCCGGGCAAGATCCGCTGCGGTGAAGGACGGACGGCCTATCAGAGGTGGGAGTTGGTGTCGGCCATGTTCTTGGAGATCCGTAGCCGGTGCGACAAGGAAGTGTTCCACAATGGAGCGATTAACAGTTGTACGCTTACGGTGCCGGTTTGTTTTTCCGAGCCACAGCGACAGAAGTTGCAGCAGGCAGCCGAACAAGCCGGCTTTGGCTACCTTACACTTTTTGGTCCAAGCGAAGTGAAAGGAACAGGCTTGTGAATATGCGCGGGGGTAATTTTTTACTCATACACAGATTGACGGTCCGGAAATATAGCTCACCTCAGACCGACAGTGCTTTACAAATAGCCCAACATCCTACCTGTTAATTGGCCAATTCCACTATTTCACAACATTACCAGACATTACATTGGTACCAACAAGATCAAGAAGATTGGCCTTGGTGTTGCCGGTGGTGATGTTGTTGCTAATCGTGTTTTGCCCTGAACGGTCATACATAAGAATGCCAATGCCATTAGCAGGATTAGCAACAGTTCCATTGTTGACGGTAATATTGTTCCTAACTATATTATTTGATGCACCATACATTAACTCTATGCCATCCTGAAGATTATTAAAAACATTGTTGTTGATGATTTGATGCCCTGATGTGTTGGCAATGATTATACCTGGCAAAGCGCCATTGATAACGCCATTATTGGTGGAGATATTACCTTTAATAACTACTCCGGAAATCATCGTATTCCCAACGGCCGCGATGGCGCTAGGCACGCCTACTTGTATTCCGGCTCCGTTATTATTTGACATCACAGAATTTAATATTTGCACATTATTGACCGTGTTACCAACGTTAGGTTCTATATCGATGCCACCCTCGGGGGCAGTTCCATTGGTATTGCTGAATATGGAGTTTTTCACAACCATCCCATTAGCCGCCACTATTGACAACCCTTGACGGCGATTATTGTTGGAGATCACGCCGCATAATAAAACATTAGAAGAGCCTTGGCTTTGCCCGTCACTTGAGCCAACGTAAAATCCATCACCCCAGTTATCCTGCGAAGCAACACCTTCGATCACCACATTTGCAGACGTCGCAATCCTAATGCCCGTTCCCCACTCGCCGGTGGCGCCTTGGTGATTGGCTCTCTCGCCTTTTAAAGTGCCGCCGATTACTTTCACGTTACTAATATTATCAATATTAATAATGTTATATCTTGCGGACGCATTTGGTATTGCTTGAAGCGTGGCTCCCTGCATGAGCAGGGTCATATTACTTTTAAGGTTGAGAGAAGCAAGAGCATTGATCATATAAGTTCCAGAAGGCACCAAAACAACTCCGCCTGTTCCAGCAACAGTGTTGATAGCGGCCTGAATGGTGGCCGTATCATCGGTGGAACCGTTACCGGCAGCGCCAGTATTTTTCACATTGACGACCAAACCCGAGGTGGGGGCGGGCACTATGCAAGCCGTATTAATTGAGCCAGCGATACTAGGTTTTGGCACGGCCACAAACGCAAATGGCACAATCATAAACGCAATTCTTACCACATATAATTTTTCCCTCATTGTGATACCTTGGTAGTATTGATAAAAAAATCACGCTGAACTTTCGTTAGCCAAAGCGAATACAAAAGCCAGCATGTGGAAGTTTGACAATAAAACAACGCACAGGCAACCAAAACTTTTGTTTGTAAGCGTCCTAAATTCGCCTCCTGCGCGCTGGGCTCGCGGGATGATTGTTAGGCGACTTCCTGCTCCCGGGTGCGCAGGGCTGCGGCGAGGCGGGCCGAGGTCAACTCGGCGTCTTGAGTAGGGGTTGCATTTTGCGGCGCACCATCATCACATCAGCCTTTTTCCCGCCCTCGTCTGCCCACTGAGAATGCAAGGGACCACGCCTGAATTTTTGGTAAATCTCCGAGCTAAAAGCCGCCTGCAACGCTTCGGTTGACGACGCCACAATGGATTTCGTAAATGAGTGGCTTGATCTCTATCGGCTTGGAATTTGATATGAACGACAGCGTTTTTTGGGGTTACAACCCTTTCCGTCTGGCTCGCGCTGGTCGGGTTTCCCCGGGAGTCCCGCAAGGGTATCAACCCTTTCACCAAGGAGGAAGTCATGCTCAAGGCCAAGCCTGCCCCCACGGTCGTCAAAGCACGCCTGCTCAAAAAGCTCAAGGACATGGTGCGCTGAACTCTTGGAGGCGACGATATTGACAAGCTGCACGGCAAATTCACTACCCACTTACTACCCAAAATCGAGTGCGTTTAGACGCGTTATATTGCGTTTTTGGGAGTTTTTCTAACTCTATTGATTTTGCTCAAACTCCTTTATTTTAAGGTGTTTGTGCTGGAGGCGGAGGTGGGAATCGAACCCACGCATGACGGTTTTGCAAACCATTGCCTTACCTCTTGGCTACTCCGCCCTGCGCTTGGCGCGGGAGGGAGTGATTATGCGCAGGTGGGGCGTGTGTCAACCCTTGGATTTTCAAGGGTGGTTTTTTGTCCGGGTGGATATTGATGGAGGGGGAATCAGGGGTTTGTGATTTCGTGGGTGAAGGACTTGTTGGCCACGACTTTGAGGGGGAGTTTGACCTTGGTGGATTGGCCGTCCTTGTTGGATGAGGTGGTGAGGGTTCCTTTGAGTTCGAGGGATTCGTCAAGCATGGTCTCCAGATTTACGACGGTCTGGCCTGTAAGTTCGATGGATGCTTGTGCCTCGCTGCCGTCCGACTGGAAGTCGGCACCGGTGCTGTGGATGGTGATGTCGATAACGGCAATTCTGCGATTGGCGGAGGTACGCACCTGGCGGAGTTTCATGGTGCCTATGGTCTGGGCGTTTGTAAGATCTTTCCGGATGATCATTTTCACCCATGCGGGATCGAATTCCCACGAGTCCCCCACGTTCACCTCACGGTCGGGATACCAGTTGCGTTTCAGATAGATGACGAGTTCGTCGATTTCTGTCTGGATGCGGCTGTATGGGACGGAACCGTCGAGTTCGAATTTCCATTCGCCCCTGGGGGTTTTACTCATCGCGAACATCTTGCCGTTTAGCGGGCTGATATCGTTGGTTTTTTCCGCCTTGCCGCCGTGCATCATGGTGACGGTGGAGGTGGAGAGGTTGTTGACTCTAACCATTCCGCGGCGGGTGCCATCCGCGGCGGGTGCCCGGAAGGTCCAAACGAGGTCCCTGTCGCGGGACATGGTGATGGTGCCGGAGTTGGATTTCCCGTTGGTGGTTTTCTGGAGGGTGCCGCCGGGTGCTTCGGTGTGGGTGAGGAGGTGCACGCTTTCGCCGGGTTGGGCGCGCACCGGGCCGAAGGTGATGCCGCCGGATGCGGTTGCGACCATGACTATGGACAAGAGGGCGGGGGTAAGAAGTTGGCGGCTCTTCATAACAACGCCAGATTCCATGTTCGGGTGTTTCCGGTCAATTCCCAATCTTCTGACAAGAGGAGTGCCGGTCTTTTGCACAGGTTTCCCTTCCACCCCCTGTTTTTCGTGACACCCGTGATTTTCCTGAGAAAAACCGTGCTACCATCAGGGAAATCCGCGTAAATATCGGCGGGGAGAGGCGCGAGTCTCTTCGCATTCTGAAAACCGCCATGTCATCCGCCACCACCCACTTTTTAGGCAGGGAGCGCATCCCGTCCACCGGTGTGCTTGTCATTCCGGGCCGTCTGGATTTTGAACAACTCCTGCAGCTTGAGAAGATTTTCCATGGGCGAAAAATCACATGGTTGGTGGAGGAGAGTGCGAATTTCGACCCCTCGGTACAGGGGTATCTGGAGAAATCCACTTCGGGTGCGATGTATTCCGCTGAGGATGGTGCGCCGGAGGCGGTGGGTGTCCAACTCGCGGCGTTTCTGGAAAATGGTGGTGTCCTCGTCCATGTGCCCGGCAGGGCGGCGGTCCTCAACGCGACACCCTGCCACATTCCCGCCGCCCATCTCAGGACCTTGTGCGCGTTCGGCCTTCCAGTGCTTCCTGTGGCCATCGATTGCCCGAGGGAATCCAGCCTGTCCATTGAAAGGCGGGCGTCGTTGCCGATTTCGGTGTTTTGCTTTGCGAAACCCGTCTCCGCGGGCGAGGCGACCGTGGCTGCCTATCAGCAGGCGCTGTTGGGGGCGGGCGAGGAGGCGTTCAGCTCGCGTCCCGTGTTCAAGGGATCGCTGGCGATGGCTTTGTTGGAAGGTGTGCGCAAACACGGGTCAAAAAACCGCATCCTCGACGGTGCGGACGACTCGGAGCTGCCGTATGACAGGATACTCGCTGCGGCCATCGCCTTTTCCAAGGTCATCAAGGAGGAGACCGACCAACCGCGAGTGGCAATCGTCCTGCCGCCGGGCAAGGGCGGATTGATAGCCAATCTGGCCGTGTTGTTTGCCGGCAAGACCCCGGTAAACCTGAACTTCACCGCAGGGCCGGAAGCCATCCGCTCGTGTATCCGCCAATCCGGGGTGGATAGATTCATCACGGCGGACCCGTTTGTGCGCAAGGTCTCGGGGTTCCCATGGCCACCTAACAGGGATTTGATCCTTGTCGAACGCGTTCTGCCGACGCTTAAGAAAAAAATCATCACGTGGTTGGTCCTTGGCAGGGTTCTGCCTACTTTTGTACTGGGCGTGCTGCTCAGGTTGCACAGACGCCGCGGCAATGACGAGGCCGCTCTGCTTTTCACATCCGGTTCCTCGGGAGAACCGAAGGGCGTGGTGCTTAGCCATCGCAACGTGTTGTCAAACATCACGCAGTTCAGCTCGCGCCTCGATCTGGCATCCGGATCATCCGTGTTGGGTTGTCTTCCCCTGTTTCATTCGTTTGGCAGCACGGTGACGCTTTGGTTCCCCCTTATTGAGGGCATCAATCTTGTCACATATCCCAGCCCTCAAGAAACGAAGCGCCTAGCGGAGCTCATCGCCCTGCATCAGGTCCAGCTTATGTTAACTACTCCCACGTTCCTGCGCGGATACATGAAGCGCATTGATCCCGCCCAGCTCGCTTCGCTTACTCTCGTGGTCACCGGCGCGGAGAAGCTCCCGCAATCACTGGCGGACGCTTTCGAGGAGAAATTCGGCATTCGCCCGCTGGAGGGTTACGGTCTAACTGAAACCTCGCCGGTGTCCAATGTGAACCTGCCGGACCCCGAGCCGAAAAAGGACGCCCACACCCTTTTATCGGCACGTAAGGGGTCGGTGGGTCTGATGATGCCGGGCATGGCCGTCAAAATCACGGATCCCGCCACCGAGCGGGAAATTCCCATCAACCAGAAAGGTGTCATCTGGTTCAAGGGGTCTAACGTGTTTTCCGGATACCTTGCGGACAAGAAGAAGACCGAGGATGTGCTCAAGGACGGCTGGTTTTACACCGGAGATGTCGGACGCGTCGATGATGACGGGTTTCTATACATTGAAGGCCGCATTTCACGATTTTCCAAGATAGGCGGGGAAATGGTGCCCCATGAGACCATTGAAGAGGCCGTCAACAAGGTGCTGGGCCTGGATGGGGAGGCCGAACGCAGAATCGCCATTGTCGGTGTGCCCGACGAACAAAAGGGCGAGGCCATCATGTTACTATCCACCCTTGCCGGTTCCGCGCTCGAACAGGAATGCCTCGATCTTCGCTATAAATTGCTAGATGCCGGGCTTTCCTCGCTCTGGTGCCCGAGACACATCCTGCCCGTGAACGAGATCCCGGTGCTTTCCTCCGGCAAGCTCGACATCAAGGCCTGCGAGGACCTGGCAAGAAAGGGGCTCAAGTGAAGCCTGAAACCAAGGCGGATTAATGTTAGATGGTGAATCTTCGCGCTGTCCCCAGCCTTTCCCGTTCAGCACATCACATTTCCAAAGTCCATGCCCGACCGCCTGACCGCCACATTTTCCCGTTTGTGCACCGCGAAGCGGAAAGCTTTTGTGGCATACATTGCCGCTGGTGACCCGGATTTTGACAGATCGCTGGAGATCATGCGCGCCCTTGCGGATCTGGGGTCCGACATCATCGAGCTGGGTCTGCCGTTTTCCGATCCGCTGGCCGACGGCATCGTCAACCAGATGGCCGCCGACCGTGCGCTCAAGGCGGGCATGACAATCACCCGAGTGCTGGAACTGATCCGCAGTTTCCGCAAGACGCATGCGACGCCCATCGTGCTTTTTACCTATCTGAATCCGGTGTTTACTTATGGCTTCGGGAAGTTCCATCGCGATGCGGCGGACGCCGGGGCCGACGGGATCCTCTTGTTAGATCTGCCGCCTGACGAGGTCGGTCAGGACCCCTCGCTCGCCACCGGTCCGGAACTCAAACGCATTTGCCTGATTGCCCCCACCACGCCGCCGGAGCGAGTGCGCCTGCTGGCAGGGACCGCGGAAGGGTTTATCTATGCGCTGTCCCGAACCGGCGTGACCGGCGCGCATGGCGCACCTTCCGCCAACATCGCGGAGTTGGTGGCCTCCATTAAGACTCACGCCCATGTGCCTGTGTGTGTCGGCTTCGGCATCAGTACGCCCGAGCAGGCGGCCGCAGTGGCCGCCGTCGCGGATGGCGTCATCGTGGGCTCCGCCATCGTCAAACAGGTGGAATTGCATCCGGACAACCCCGTCGAAGCTGTAAGAGTGTTCACAGCCCCGCTCATTGCGGCGACCAAGAAGCAAGGACCTTGGTGATGATACCTGCGGTTTGAGCGTGCGGGATATGTTTGGGAGGGTGGTGACAGAAACTAACAGAACAACTCGCGGCACAGAACGCATGTTTTCCCGTCACAGCCGCGTGCGCTGCAATATTGGCGTCCGTAATAGATGATTTGCAGGTGCAACCGGTTCCACGACTCGCGTGGGAAAAGTTTTTTCAGGTCGCGTTCCGTCTGCACGACATTTTTTCCCGAGGTGAGTTTCCAGCGGGTTGCAAGGCGGTGGATGTGCGTGTCCACCGGAAACGCGGGCACACCGAATGCCTGTGACATCACGACCGAGGCGGTTTTGTGGCCGACGCCGGGAAGGGCCTCA
>Ga0364922_10178_pt2 | contig 37256 bp, 26 predicted proteins | sample ExccelJu500001D4_2_FD_206955 | JGI IMG/M metagenome (GOLD analysis project Ga0364922, IMG submission 206955) | Enriched cells from Trout Bog Lake Hypolimnion, Wisconsin, USA - BchlTB.June20.5000.01.D4 | ecosystem: Environmental > Aquatic > Freshwater > Lake > Hypolimnion/Profundal zone | place...
CTCCTTGGCTGATGCTCAGAGAAAAGGGTAGCAGGGTTGAGCCTCCAGGCTCCAGATGCCTGACAGAAACATCCCCAGTGCAATAGCAAGACGAATCGTTGCCGGTTCGACTCAGCCCCCACTACTCAAGCTGGCGCTCACTCTTAGAGCGAGACATCTCAGTGCGCGGCAGGAGTTGCTGCAGGCGTCTGCCTTGGATTGGCTGGAGTGGCGAGCGGGAGCAAAGCAACATCTTCGGCAACAGTCGCCTTGATCTCTGTACCCTCCTTGATTTCACCAGTTCGGGACTCCATTGCTACCACCAGCCCAGTGAGGCCAAATGCAATGGTGCTGGCGACTACAGCGCCCCGGTCAATCTTGCCTTTGTCAGAGTATGTTCCGCGCACCAGGATGCGACGGTCGCCAAGGCGGATGTAGTCAACCTGCATAACAATTTTGTGCGGGTTCTTCCTGTCCCCTTCACTTGCTCTTCCCTCCTGCACGGTTCCCAGAACCCGGGTATTCTTGGGGACGAGCAACGCACCCGCGACCACGACATCATCGGCTACTTGGAGTTCAATCCGCTCCCCAATGCTGGCGGTCTTCGAAGTGAGCGTCTGCGCCATCCGAAGCTTGATCTCCGTACCCTTGGAGAGGATAACGAGGTCTGAAGCAGACTGCGCAACCGAAACAACGGCGAGTGGCAGAAGCATCACAGCGGCGAATAGACTTTTCATGGCTTGAACACCCGTTCCGCTCCCTTCAGAGAATCCTTAGCCTCTCTGCTGAAGGGCAGACCGCGATCGCCGAGGTGCTTGGCAAGTCGGCTCTCAATTGCATCGAGAGTCTTCTTGTAGCCGCCCTTTCCAGTCATGGACCCTGCGTCTGCGGCGTCCTCTTGCCACAGAAGACTGCGATCCAGATCGTAGGCCTGGACGCTTACCTTGATCCATTTCGTTACCGGACGGTCTACGGTGACAAAGAGCAAAGAGGTTGCGCCAATCTGCCGGGCAATATTCAGCATGCTCTCCACTGACATTGGCGAATCGGTTTCGATGGTGCCCCGTTCCGGATCTACTTTCAGCGGGACACTGTTTTCCTTTAGGAAGCGCAGAAGGTCATTTGCGAAACCATGGAAGACCTCCGGCTTTGAATAGCGCACATGTGCTGAAGTGCGCAGAACAACCATGTAAACCGAGGGTTCGCTTACTGCAGGGACTGGCTGCTGTTGCGAAGATAGGGGCAGCGTGCATCCAGCCAAGAGAATCCCAAGCAGCATCTTTTGCAGGCGCATGGAAGAGGCCTCCTCAACTTCGCGCGGAAGTCTAATTCGCTTGACCACCGGAGACAAGAGAATTCTTCATATGCAGAACCGCAACAGCTCGGCTGTTGGAGTTGAGTTCAGGGGTGAAACGTGCAGGATTCTTTGAAGCTCTAAGCGTCGGCCTCATGTGTTTTGCGGGGTGCGCGGCCAGCGCCGGGAATCGACTCGGGCTGAGGGGCCTTGGGTGCGGGTGCCATCGCCGGGTCCCAGTAAAGCAACCTGCCACAACTGTCGCAGGTGAGCAGTTCGCCCTCGCGAAGCTGGTTCCACATCTGCGGCCGGACGCCCATGCGGCAACCCACGCACTGCTGATTGTCTACCCGCGCAAGGCCAGAGCCGCGCGAGGCGGAGATACGGTCATATCGGATGAGCGACTCAGCATGAATAAGCGGACGAAGAGCTTCACGCTCCGTATTCACGGCATCAAGCTGCGAATTGAACTCCTTTTGGCGAAGCGCAACGCGGGTGCGTGTCTTGTCAAGAGCCCCGGCGAGTACTTCAACCTGAGCGCGAAGCCCAGCAAGAGTAGCCTCCTGCGCCTCCGTGCGCTCCAGGCTGGTGAACTCCTCATTCTCAAGACGCTCGGCTTCAGAGCTAGCAAAGCTGATCTCGTGTTCAATGGCCTCAGCCTGGGCGGGGGTCTTTACTGAGTCAAGCTGGGCGCGGAAGCGTGCGGCCTTCTTGCGGTGGTCAGCGATCTCGCGCTCCAGGCGCGTGCGAAGCGTCTCCTCGCGGCTCAGGGCAGCGGAAGCATCAGCGGCCAGTAGTTCGGCGGAGGCCAGAGCAGCCTGCGCCTGGGCGAGCTCCGCGGGCAGTGCGCGTACTTCCTGAGTGAGGCGCGACCGTTCCAAATCGAGGGCTTGCAGCTTTACGAGGTTCTCAATATGCTCTTGCATCGTTGCCAAGAGGATACGGCATTTGCCTAGTCTTCAGAAAATGGCGGGCCGCAGGCCAGCGCGCGGAACTACGAGCAGGAACGATCATCGGTGCGACGCTCTGCGAGAATGGTAACCAGTTGGAGGGCGGCTTTTGGCGGAGCGGAAGACGGGGTTCTGGCGCAAGAAGCAATGGCTCTGGTGGGTTGCCGGCGCAGTCTTGACGGTGGCAGTCGCACTGGTTGGCATTGGGCTGGTGCTCGCGCGCCGAGCTGAGCCGATACTGCGCGCTCGTATTGTGCAGCAGTTGCAAGAGCACTTCCATGCCCGGGTTGAGCTGGATAGCTTCCATCTGACGATTGCAGGCGAGTTGTGGGTCGAGGGCAAAGGCCTCCGAATCTGGCCACCTGCACAAGTTGAAGGGGTTACTGTACCGGGGCCAGGGGAGCCGCTGATCCGATTGGCGGAGTTCCGTTTTCATGCGCCGATCCAATACAAGCCAGGGCAGCCGATTCACATCTCAGTTGTGCAACTCAAGGGGTTGGATGTGAAACTGCCGCCCCGTACCCACTTTGGGCACGTGACCGCTGGCGGAGTTCCTGCACAGAAGAAAACGGGCATTGGCCTGGTGCGGTTTGAGGTTGACGCCATGGAGTGCGTCGGCGCTCATCTGACGCTGCAAACCAGCAAGCCCGGAAAGTTGCCGCTGGAGTTTGCAATTGAACACCTGAATCTGACCAAGGTCGGCGGAGGCGGGGCGATGGGCTTTGAAGCACAGCTGACCAATCCCCGGCCGGTGGGCATAGTTCACACGGAGGGGAGTCTGGGACCGTGGCGGGTGGACGATCCGGGCGAAAGTGCGATCACGGGCTCCTATCGGTTCGAGCACGCTGACCTGGGCGGCTTCAAAGGTATTGCGGGGATTCTGAACTCCACCGGGCGCTACCAGGGAACGCTGCGCGCCTTGGTCGTGGATGGAGACACAGACACGCCAGACTTCCGGCTCACGCACTTTGGCGCTGCATTGCCGCTGCACACCAGCTTCCACGCCAGGGTAGACGGCACCAATGGAGATACATGGCTCGAACCGGTCGAGGCGACGCTGGGCCACTCGCACTTTACGGCAACAGGGCAGATAGTGCGCGTAATGGCGGCAGAGGCTGGCCAGCCGCAGCAAAGCATCGGCCACGATATAGCCCTGAAAGTAAACGTGGATCGAGGCCGGATCGAGGACTTTCTGCGCCTAGCAAGCCGCTCTGGGACTCCGGTGCTCACTGGCGCACTCACCTTGAAGGCAGCGCTCGATATCCCACCCGGCAAGGCTCCTGTCCATCAGCGCTTGAAGATCACCGGCAGCTTCTCCCTTGATCAGGCGCAGTTTACCAGCACCAAGATCCAGGGGCGCATCGCGCAACTCAGCCTGCGTGGACAGGGGCGGCCAGGAGACTTGAAGACGGACGGCGAGGAAGACATCCGCTCCACCATGGCCGGGAATTTTCAGATGGAAGCCGGGGTGATAACCCTGCCGGCGCTTGAGTACACGGTGCCGGGAGCGGTGATTGACCTGACCGGCACATATGGACTCGAGGGTGGCGTGCTCCATTTCACCGGCACTGCAAAGACCCAGGCCACAGTCTCGCAGATGGTTGGGGGCTGGAAAGGCATGCTGCTGAAGTCCGTAGACCGTTACCTCAAAAAGGACGGAGCGGGGATGGAGGTTCCGATCCACATCGATGGCACCCGGGAGGACCCCCAATTCGGAATTGATTTCAACCGCATAAAAATCAAAACAGGCGCGCCACAGTAGGATTCAGTTTGATGAAGTCCCAAGCCTCGGTCTCCGGACTGTATCGGCCGCATAAAATTCGCGTCTAACAATCAGCAGTTATATTCCACGAGTCTCCCAGGGGAGACATCTTCGCACCTGAGAACTGAGGGCAGGCCTGAACAGGGATGAGGCATATTTGTCTGTCGAGTGCAGGGCCATGCAGCGCGGAGCTCTCCAATCCGTGCGTCTCGTCCTTGCGCTGGTACTCCTGGCGTCAGGCATAGGTGCGTGGTGCCAGGCAGTTGTAGCCCCGGCGCAGAAGCCCTTGATTGAGTCCACTCCCGATGAGTCCCTCCCCGCAAGCATTAGCGGCATAGTCGTGGGCAAAGACGGAGAGGTTTATGAGGGTGTGCGCGTCGCACTGGCTCTAACTGGCGCAGATGCGCCCCCGGTACGAATGCAGGCCTCTGACAGCGACGGCGCATTCAACTTTGCGGATGTTCCTCCGGGCTCCTTCAAACTCACCGTCTCTTCCGATGGATTCGTAACCCAGGTGATCAGCGGCGCGCTCCATCCGGGTGAGCGCTACGATGCGCGTACCATCGTGTTGCCCGTGGTATCTGCCGCAAGTGAAGTGCATGTAATGGCGACCCAGGTTGAGATAGCCCAGGAACAGTTGCATGAGGAAGAGCAACAGCGCGTCCTGGGCCTGATTCCGAATTTCTATGTTGTCTACTCGCCCGATGCGCCCCCTCTATCCACCCGGCAAAAATACGGAATGGCCTGGAAGACATCTATTGATCCCGTCACTTGGCTTGCTTCAGGTGCTTTTGCGGGAATCCAGCAAGCCAGAAATTCATTCAGCGGCTATGGGCAGGGGGCGCAGGGCTACGCCAAGCGCTTCGGAGCCAACTATGCTGACGGCTTCTTCAATACCATGCTTGGCGGGGCCGTTCTGCCTTCGCTCTTCAAGCAGGACCCGCGCTATTTTTACAAAGGGACAGGGACGATTCGATCGCGAGCGCTTTACGCTATCGCAAGCGCGGTGGTGTGTAAAGGGGACAACCGGCGCTGGCAGCCGGACTACTCAGGCATCCTGGGTAGCCTTGCCGCCGGGGGCATCTCCAATCTCTACTACCCTGCAAGCAGTCGCAACGGACTGAGCCTCACATTCGAAGACACATTTCTCGGCATCGCCGGCAGCGCCATGCAAAATCTCTTTCAGGAGTTTGTGGTGCGGCGACTCACGCCCAAGCCGTAAGCCCCAAAATACTACGCATCGATGGACTCGACCAGGCGATTCATCTGTTCTTCCTGTTGCTCAATGGATTCTACTAATTTGAACTGGGCCCGGCAGCGGTCCAGGTTGTGCCCCTTGCGATGCACTTTGTAGTACGTGTCGCCATTCAGATAATCGGCAAGGAACCGGACGCCCTGCTCAAACGTGATCAGTTTGCCGGTAAACGCAATGTACTGCTTCTCGGCCTTGGTAAGGAACCCGCCAGTCGAGGCAAGATACCCCCGCACAATGGCCTCGAACATGGGGAACTGCATTGCGACCTTGGAGAGATCCTGCTCGTCCTCCGCCGCCGGACTAGTGGCTGTACGCACCATGTCGCCAACATCGTAAAGAGCCAATCCAGGCATCACGGTATCAAGGTCGATAACGCAGATGCCCTCACCGGTCTTGTCGTCCAGCATCACATTGTTCACTTTTGTGTCGTTGTGAGTCACTCGCTCGGGCAGCTTCGCGTCCAGCAGAACACTCGTAATGGGCTGGCGCGCTAAGGCGAATTCAATCTCTTCCCTTGCCAGAATGGCGTGGCCCGCTGCGTCATCTAGAATGGCTCGTTCCAACGCCAGAAAGCGCTTTGGCGTGTGGTGAAAGTCCGGTATCGTGTCGTGCAATCGCGGCGCAGGCAGCCCAGACAGCATCTGCTGGAACTGCCCAAAAGCCTTGGCCGCCTGAAACGCCTGCGCGGTAGTCTCGACAGCATCAAACGTATGCGCGTTCTCAATAAAGCGATAAGCGCGCCAGTGATTTCCCTTGCTATCGATATGCCACGCCTGCCCATCGCGCGTTGCAATCAGCGTCAGTACGCGGCGACCGCCATCGGGATCGTTGGCCACCTGCGCGGCAAGATGCGCGGTCACGCGCTGAATATTCTCCATTAGCGCGCCGGGGTTCTTGAAGATGTTGTGGTTGATGCGCTGCAGAATATAGCGCACCGGCACGCCCGCCTGATGGAACACGGCAAAATAGGTGTTATTAATGTGACCGCTGCCGTAGGGCGTGGCGCCGACAAACTCACCGGGAATATCAAACTGATGGGCGACGGCGCCTAGATTGTGCTCTTTACTCATGCCCAAAGTCTTTCAGGGTAGTGTCCCTCGCGAACGAGGCGGACAATGCTCTCAACAACCCGCGGATGGTCTTCCCGATACGTGACCCCAAACCAGGAGTCATTGGTGTGCAAGACCTTCACCTTTGCCTGCCCGGCTAGCACCAGCTCATTTACCGTGTTCGGGATGTAGCACTCACGCTTCGCATCCGAGCCGTTCAGCCGCAGAAACTCCTCAAAGCGCTCCTGCAGCTTTGCAAAAATATCCGGGTTAAATCCCCACATGTTCATTGACACCGCCTCGTCGCCGCTGAGGCTTGTCACTTGGCCTGCGGCGTCAGTGTTCTTCGCATGTGCGCCGTCACCCTCGATCGCGGTCAGCTCCACAATGTCCTCAAGGTAGGCGTTGCCATTCACGCGGCATACACCACGCGCTACAGAACCAAACTCCGAGAGTGTATTGCGCAGGATGAACCCGATCATCGCGTAGTCCGGCGTCCCGGTCTGCAGATGTCCGGACAGCGCGCGATAGCTCTCCGATCCGTAAAAGTCGTCCGCATTGATGGCGGCAAATGGCTCGTGGATGGCATCGGCGGCCATCAGAATCGCATGTGTAGTGCCCCACGGCTTGCTGCGCCCCGCCGGCACATTGAAGCCCGCCGGCAGCTTGTCGAGCTCCTGAAGTACGTATTCCACCGCAACGCGCTTCTCAAACCGCGCGCCGACAATCTGCTTGAACTGCTCCTCGATGTCCTTGCGGATGACAAATACCAGCTTGCCGAACCCAGCCCGCAGGGCGTCGTAGATCGAGTAGTCAATAATGGTTTCGCCGCCGGGGCCGACAGGCTCTATCTGCTTTAAACCGCCAAAACGACTGCCCATGCCGGCAGCCAGAACCAGCAGTGTGGGAGATGTAGTTGATGTCATCGAGTGGAATCCCCTTTTTCGAAGTGATTAACTAGAATGTTACCGCCCTGGGGACCTGTTTGGCATGTGCGCATTCAGGCGCCGCCCAAAAAACAAGAATCAGCCCGCTCTTCGCGCCGCCGGAGTCGGAGTGGTACAGTCCTGCCGCCCTCAATCAACGCCCCCAAACCCGCAGATCCACCCGTCCTTCGAATAATCGGCTATGCGCATCTTGCCGCTTTGCCGCCAACCGTGTTTGACTGGTGCCGAAGGTGGACGGAAGACATGGGATACATTCTTGCTCTGGACCAGGGAACCACGAGTTCCCGCGCGATCCTGTTTGACGAGGCGGGTACCATCGCCGCAGTGGCGCAGCACGAATTCGAGCAGTTTTTCCCTCAGGCAGGCTGGGTAGAGCACGACCCGACCGAGATTTTGACCAGCCAGTTGTCCTGCGCCGTTGAGGTGCTGGGCAAGATCGGTGCCCGGCCCAGAGACGTGGCCGCCATCGGCATCACCAACCAGCGCGAAACGGTGGTTGTGTGGGAACGCGCAACGGGCAAGCCCATTCATCCTGCAATCGTCTGGCAAGACCGCCGCACAGCCGCTCAATGCAGCGCCCTGCAGGAGAGCGGCGTTGGAGATACGGTCTCCGCCCGGACCGGATTGGTGCTTGACCCCTATTTCTCCGCGACCAAGGTGGCATGGATTCTGGACAACGTCCCCGGAGCGCGCGCGCGGGCCGAGCGTGGCGAGCTCGCCTTCGGCACCGTGGACAGCTGGCTCATCTGGCACCTTACCAGCGGATCGCGCCACGTAACGGACATGACCAATGCCTCGCGTACGCTCCTCTTCAACATCGTGAAGGGCGAGTGGGACGAAGAACTCCTGAAAATCTTCAGGATTCCAGCGAGCATGTTGCCGGAGGTAGCCTGGTCCAGCCAGAAGGTCGGTGAGGTCACCACCACTCTGGGACTGGGCGGTGTGCCCATTGCAGGAATCGCCGGAGACCAGCAGGCGGCGCTCTTCGGGCAGTTGTGCTGGCAGGCAGGCGAAGCAAAGAATACCTATGGGACAGGCTGCTTCCTGCTGCAAAATATCGGCACGGAATTTGCCCGCTCGAAGCACAGGTTGATTACCACCCTGGCTGCCAGCGCTTCCAAACGCCTCGAATATGCATTCGAGGGCAGCATCTTTATCGGCGGAGCGGTGGTGCAGTGGCTCCGCGATAACCTCAAGCTCATCGGTTCGTCGGCTGAGGTTGAGGTGTTGGCGGCCAGTGTCCCCAACGCGGGCGGCGTAGTGTTTGTGCCTGCTTTCGTAGGTCTGGGCGCGCCCCACTGGGATGCCCATGCGGGCGGCATGTTGATCGGGCTGCGGCGCGACACTAGGCCGGGACACATTGCCCGGGCTGCGCTTGAGGCGATCGCCTTCCAGGTCGCCGACGTGCTCGAGGCGGTGCATAGCGAAACCGGTACCCCGCTCGGCGCGCTGCGCGTGGATGGCGGCGCGGCGGTGAACGACCTCCTGATGCAGTTCCAGGCGGACATTCTGGGAGTACCGGTGGTGCGTCCCCAGGTCACGGAGACAACTGCCCTCGGAGCCGCTTATCTGGCTGGCTTGGCGACGGGATTCTGGGCCGGTCCGGAAGATCTGCAGGCCAAGCGCCAAAATGACAAGCGGTTTGAACCAAAGATGGGAGCGGCAGAACGGGCAGAGCGGCGCGGGCTGTGGCAGCGCGCAGTAGATAGGTCCAAGAGCTGGACCGAATAACAGAACTGGAGCAAACCATGCACCGGGAATCGATGGTACGTGCACTGCGGGAGCGCCTCAGCGCGCAGATACCGTGGGACATAGCGGTCATCGGCGGCGGGGCTACCGGTATGGGCGTAGCCGTGGATGCGGCTGCCCGGGGACTCAGCGTGGCCTTGGTTGAGGCCCACGACTTTGGCAAAGGCACAAGCAGCCGCAGCACCAAGCTGGTGCATGGTGGCGTCCGCTATCTGGAGCAGGGAAATATTCCCCTCGTGATGTCGGCCCTCAAGGAGCGCGGCCTGATGCGGCAGAATGCCCCGCACCTGGTACACGACCTCGCCTTCGTTGTGCCCAACTACTCCTGGTGGGAGGCCCCATTCTACGGAGTCGGCCTTAAACTCTATGACTTGCTGGCGGGTAAATACGGGTTTGGCGCGTCCAAGTTGCTCTCAAAGCAAGAAACGCTCCATCGTCTGCCGGCGCTCGACCCCGAGGGGCTGATAGGCGGGGTCGTCTATTACGATGGCCAGTTTGACGATGCGCGCCTGCTGATTCATCTCGCCATGACAGCCGCGGACCACGGCGCGGTGCTCCTCAACTACTGCCCGGCAACAGGGCTCATGCGCGATCCGGACGGCTATGTGAACGGCGTAATGGTGCGTGACCAGGAGACCGGCGAGGCCCTGGAAATTCCCGCTCGGATTGTAGTCAACGCGACCGGCGTTTTCACCGATTCAATTCGGCAGATGGCGGACCCCGGCGCCGAGCCAATGATGGTCACGAGCCAGGGGATTCACCTCGTCTTTGACCGCTCGTTTCTGAAGGCCGACACGGCGCTAATGGTGCCTAAAACCAGCGACGGGCGAGTGCTGTTCGTGATTCCGTGGCACGGGCACGCGGTAGCAGGTACCACGGATACTCCAGTCGATACGCCATGCCTGGAGCCGAAACCCCTTGAAGAAGAGATCGAGTTTGTGCTCGAAACGGCGGGGCAGTACCTTACCCGGCCCCCAAGCCGCAAAGATGTCCTCGCGGTCTTTGTCGGCCTGCGCCCGCTGGTAAAGGGCGAGGGAAAAACCTCAGCGCTCTCCAGAGACCATGTGATTCACGTAGACACGTCCGGACTGCTCACCATTACCGGCGGCAAGTGGACCACCTACAGGCACATGGCCGAGGACTGCGTAGATCACGCCATCACCCTGGGCCGTCTGCCAGACATGGGGTGCGTCACCAAAAACCTGCACATCCACGGATATGTGGAGGATTCAGCCAAACTGGGGCATCTGCAGGTATATGGGGCGGATGCCGCTGCGATTCTGCAACTGGCGCAGGAGCCAATGCTGGCCGCGCAACTCAACTCGGCCCTGCCATACATTGCGGCTGAGGTGGTCTGGGCTGCCCGGGAAGAGATGGCGCGAACCGTGGAAGACGTGTTGGCTCACCACACGCGGGCGCTGTTTCTCAACGCACAAGCGGCGATCGCCATGGCGGAGCCGGTGGCTCACCTTCTGGCAGTCGAGCTGGAGCGCGACGACGCCTGGATTGCGGCGCAAATAAAAGAGTTTCGAGCGCTGGCGGAACAGTATTGCGTATCTTGAGGGCTTCCCAGGTCTCAACGTTGAAACCGGGGCCCCTGCACTCTAGTTAGAGCGCAGGGGCAATCTCTACGCCAGTTCCACTTCAATCTTCTTCGTCTCAGGGTCAAGCTTGGTGATCTTGAAGCTGCGAATCTGGCCCTCGCCCATCGCTTCGGGGGCTGAAGCAGCGGCGGGCGTGTTCCCCTTCCACCGGTCCTTGAGCATCGAAGAAAGGTTTGAAAGGTCAAGCTTGCCCGCGCTCTTTGCTTCCGGAGCGGCGGCAACCGGGACTGCCGGGCTGCCCGGCTTCACGCGGCAGTGAGCGCGGATGCCCTCGCCCAGCTCAACGATCGTGAGAGTCGCAGACGATTCAACCACGCGGCCAGAGACGGTATCGCCTACCTTGCGCTCGGCAATGTACTCGTCGATGTCGGTGGGGATAAGTTGCTTCATGCTGAGCTTGATCTGGCGTTTTTCCATATCGATGGCCAGTACCTGCGCCTTCACCACTTCGCCTGCGCGCAACGCGTCTGATGGATGGTTCAAACGCCGGTCAGCGGTAATTTCGCTGATGTGTACCAGCCCCTCAATGCCCTCGGCGAGCTGAACAAAGGCGCCAAAGTTCATCAGCTTCGTAACCGGGCCCTCAATCTGCGAACCAACCGGGAAAGTGCGTTCAACCTCGGTCCATGGGTCGGCAAGTGTCTGCTTCAGGCCCAGGGCAATGCGGCGCTCTTCAGGCTTCACTGACAGAATCACAGCGTCAACCCGGTCGCCCTGTTTCAGCATGTCGCTGGGGTGCCTCAGCTTCTTCCCATAGGACATCTCAGAGATGTGAATCAGGCCTTCAACGCCAGGCTCAAGCTCCACAAACGCGCCAAAGTCCATCAAGCGCGTCACCACGCCGGAGACGCGCTGCCCCGCCATCAGACGGTCGGGCGCTGTCTGCCATGGTTCGGCCTGCAACTGCTTCAGCCCCAGCGAGATCTTCTTGTTTTCCGGGTCGATCTTCAGAATGCGGACCTGAAGTTCCTGGCCCACGGTCAGCACATCTTCCGGCTTGGCGATGCGCGTATGCGCAATATCGCTGATGTGCAGCAGGCCATCGAGACCGCCGATGTCTACGAACGCGCCATAAGGCATCAGCGTACGCACGGTGCCAGAAACCACGTCGCCTTCCTTCAAGGCAGCGTGGCGCGTGGCAGAGGCGGCGCGCGCCTGCTCTTCAAGAACCACGCGGCGATCAACCACCACGTCTTCTTCGGTTACGTCGAGCTTGGTAATGCGGCAGGTGATCTCGGTGCCAACCAGTTTCTCAAGCTCCAACGCATCGCGTGTGCCGCTGCGGCTGGCGGGCATAAAGGCCCGCACCCCGATATCTACTGAGAGGCCGCCTTTCCTGACTTCAGTAACCGTGCCCACAACCGCCAGCTTCTCGGCAAAAGCGGCTTCCAGCGCTGACCAGTCGCGCGGCTGCGCAACCTTGAAGCGGGAGAGCACGTAGTAGTGCTCCTCGTTCCGGCCGGTGACGGATACCGGGAAAACATCGCCGGCCTTCACGTCCTCGGCGTTGTTCTCAAAGGCTGAGCGGGGCAGAACACCCTCAGTCTTGTAGCCGATGTCGACAAAAACCTGCTCGGCAGAGAGGGACACGACTGTTCCCTGAAGCTGCCGTGCGCCCGGCTCTGACTTGTGTGAGTGCGTACGCTCAAAGTCGCGGAGCAGGTCGCCGAAAGATTCCGTAGGCTCCTCCACCGGCTCGGGGGCCGGAATCGGCGCTGAGAAAACTGGCTCCGGTGCGGGCTCAGCAGCGGAAACCGGTTCGGCAATGGCTTCCGGGACAGGCGTAACTAGGGGCTCGGCAGCGGGTTCAGGCGTATTTTCGGAGGTGGGCAGGGAGTCTATGACGATTTCTTCGCTCATGGCAGGTTATTGTTCCATTCTCCCATGATTCTGCGGAGAGAGTCGTGGAGCCGCGGAAACTATTGGTCCGGCCCTCAAATTCTACGAACCGGAATGCCCCAACCATTCCGCATCATTTCGCGGAATGGACGGGAAAGAAACACACATTGAGCGCCGAACCAGTAGATCCTCGTGCCCCCAAAACGAGCCTGGAATCCAATCATTGCACCACGTTAAGGGAATTCGGCTAGTTTTGGGGTCACACGGGGCTTCGTCGCCGTCGGCCCGCCAGCGTTGTTGATGATGTTCGAGATCTCCCCCAGGTTATCCAGCGCCACCGTGATCATGTGATGGAACCGGACGCCTCGAACCTCGGGGACCTCAATGGCGCGTGTGAGCACCACGTTGGGGTGGCGAAACACGGAGTAGATGCCCAGTCCCCAGGCTTCGTGCGTGGTCACGCTGTCGGCCACTTTGTAGGAGGCCCAGCCGTTGCTTCCAGCCGCGCTGGTAAAGCTCGCCTGGTCCGGCGGATCGTAGGGAATCTCGGATTGATAGAAGTATGTCCGGCCCCCGTTGCCCTTCCACAGCACCTGAAACTGCTGATGGTGCTCCACGAAGAGTCCGTAGACCGTCACGTTGTCGCCATTCACCACCAGGCCGTTGGCGCTCAGATTCTGGTTCCAACCCACGCCGGAGCCGTGGTCTGCCCGCCAGATCCAAGTGTGATCCACAATCGTGTCATTGCTGTTGATCTCCAGGTTTGCCATTGTCCGACCAACACTCGCGCCGCCGTCGCGAAAGAACACATCGTGCAGGCTGATGGGATTCTTAGCGTGGCTTATATGGCTGCCTTGCGGTCCAACCTGAAGCAGTACAGAAGACTGCACGGGACCAGCGTCAATAAGAAGTCCGGCAACGATAACGCCGTCCACGTCCGCAGTGGTCAGGGCGGCCGTTCCGTTCACTGGGCGTAGCGTGGCAAAGCCCAGTCCCATCACAACCGTGTTGGCGCGGGTTACCCGGATGGGTTCGGTAAGGTCGTAGACTCCCGGCGTGAGCAGCAGATTCTTGCCATGTGCCAACTGGGCATTCACAGCGGCAGCGCTGTCGCCGGGGTGGGCAATAAAGAACAGGCCCATCGGAATGGATCTCCCTGGCGTCAATCCTCCATGCCAAGTGATGCCCGCGCTGTTGGCTCTGAGGGCCGGGATGCGCACAAAGTAGTCGCCCCTCGAATCGGCGACCAAGAAAGGCTTCTCGCGAATAATGGGAGTCTCGGCAACCTTGGTGTAAGGCGGCGTGGGCCAATCGCCGGCAGGTGGGCTCAAAACACCCACAAAAACCATGTTCCAGTTCGCCCCCGTCCAACTGCCCCACTCGCTGTTGCGAGAGATCCATTGCTGCTGCGTGCCAGAGTCCACATTGCCATCAATCTTGGAGTCGGACATCCAGCCGCCGCTCGCCCAGCCGCGCTGCTGGTGCAGAACGATGTTGCCAAGAATGTGCATGCGGCGGAAGGGGATGGCTTGTGAAACCGCCCACTGCATCATCCCCTGCGTCTCCCCTCCGCTGGGGCTCACCGCGAATCCCTCCGCTGCGCGCCAAAAAGTGCAGGTGGCGTTGTTCTGCCCAAGGCTCGCGTCAGAGTGGACGTTCCCGGTAATGTGAACGCTGTCAGGAGCCGCTCCGAGCCCGGCAACTTCCGTATAAAAGCCAACCGGCACGTCCACTTTGTAGTTGCCAGGGCGGAAGAGCAGGGCATACCGCGCGGAACCAAATTCGCTGTGCTGCTGAACAGCGTAAACCTTGTCGATCTGCTGCTGGATCGCGGCGGATGGCATGGCGGAGTTGAATACCAGCACATTCGGCCCAAAGTCTCGCCCTTCTGCGCTGGCTGCCTGCGACAGAGTCGCACCCGCGGCCAATAAAGCGGCTGCAAGTGCAAGATGTCGGAGCGCGCTGCGATGTATTGACCCGCTTTGCACCAGCTGGACAAAGGAATTCATGATTCTTCTTTCCTATCAGGCAGAGCAACTTTCCCTCTGCACAGGAGTTCCCGCAGGAATAGTAGAGTTCTATCCGGAGATATACAACTTCAAACGCCCGCGTGTAGACACAAGGCAGTCCGGCGAGAGAAAATTGCGTTCGCACAGGGGAGACAAGATGAAACTACCTTCAATCACAAGGCGTCACTTTGTGCGTCTGGGAGCAGGCGCGGCGATTGCGGGAGCAGCGGTGAAATCAACTCTGCTTGAACCGGCAGTACTGGCTGCAGAAACAGCGCCGGACGGACGCAAAATACGCTTCGCTATGATCGGTACCGGCATTCGCGGCTGCGATCTTCTCCGTGCGGCTCGGCTCGTGCCCACAGGGGTTTGCGTCGGCGCGGCAGACTTGTATGTAACCCGCCACCAGGCGGGGAAAGAGGCCTACGGCGCTGACTTCCCGACCACCAGTGACTACCGGACCCTACTCGACCGCAAAGACATAGACGCGGTGTTTGTCGCTACCTCTGACCACCACCACCGCCGCGTGACGCTGGACGCCGTAGCTGCGGGCAAAGACGTCTACTGCGAAAAGCCCATGTCGCACAACGCCGCTGAAGGATTCGCCATGGTCGATGCGGTGGCGGCAAACAAGCGCATCTTCCAGGCTGGCAGCCAGCGCGTCAGTTCCATCCTCAACAAGAAGGCTGGCGAAATCTACCAATCAGGCCGCCTCGGTGAAGTGCACCAAATCGATGCGCACATCAATCGCAACTCGCCCGGCGGGGCGTGGACCTATCCGATTCCGCCGGACGCAAGTCCGGACACGGTTGATTGGAAGGCTTTCCTCCTGGACGCTCCAGACCGCCCCTTCGACCCCAAGCGCTTCTTCCGCTGGCGCTGCTTTGCTGATTACGGCTCCGGTTTGGGCGGGGATCTCTTTGTCCACCTGATCTCGGGAATCTTGGGAATCACTGGAATGAACACCACGGCCAGCCGGGCTTACTCCAGCGGCGGGCTCTACCACTTCAAGGATGGTCGCGATTTCCCTGACTTCCTCGAGACCATCTACGACTATCCAGGAATGCAAGTGCACCTCCACTGTAACCAGAACAACAACGAAGGCAATGACACCATCAGCATCTACGGCTCAAAGGGAACGCTGGTCGTATCCGGCAGCACACTCACGTTTACCCCCCAGGACGTAACCCCGCGCTTTGAGCCCTATGGCTGGGGCGGCATGACCGCGGCACAAAAGAAGCAGGGCCAGGACGAGTGGAATGCAGCCCACCCGGCCGTACTGCCCGCCCAGGACTTGGTGGAGAGCTTCACCCTTCCCCAGGGCTATAACGACACCGCAGAGCACATCGCCAACTTCTTCCGTGCCGTGGTGACCCGGCAGCATGTGGTCGAGGACGAAGTCTTTGGCAACAACGCCGCTATCGGCTGCCACCTCGCCAACTACTCCTACTTCCACCGCACCATTGCCACATGGGATGCGGCAACAAAAACCATCAAGGGGTAAAGCCGGCGCGAGCGTCTCAAAACAACCAGGGGCTTTACAGCCTGCGAAAAGTCTCTTTGCAGGCGATGTTATCTAAGGGCACGGAGTCAGCCGTGTCGCTGGCCGGAAAATAGCTGTGCTTTAGCCCCCGAGACGAACATTGTTGATTCCAAATGCAATATCGAGTTTTTCCGCAGATTGTCCAGCTTCTGAGGGAATACAACCTACCCAACCAGTTCAGGGAGAAACCAATATGAGATCTACCTCACGCAGAACCTTTCTAAAGACCTCTGGAGCCGTTGCCGCTGCGGCCCTTGTTGGCGCCGGCCGCTTGGCCGCCAAGCCATTGAGCCTGCCCCTCGGCCTGCAAATTTACTCAGTCCGCAACTTGATGGCCAAGGACTTCGAAGGAACTCTCGCCAAGGTCCGCGCAGACGGCTACACAGTTCTTGAGGCAGCTGGATACTATGACCGCACCGCCAAGGACTTCCGCAAGGGTCTCGACAACGCCGGCGTGCGCTGCGTGAGTACGCACCATGGCCTCACCCAACTCCAGACGCAACTTGACCAGTGGATCGAGTACGGGCACACAATCGGCCTCGAATATATCGTCTGTTCCTCCTCGGGCGGCGTGCACCGCGACCCTGCCGCCAAGGGCGCGCCTTCACTCGACGACTGGCGCTTCATCGCCTCCGAGTTCAACCGCATCGGTGAGAAGGTAAAGGCCGCGGGCATGACCTTCGGCATCCACAACCACACACCGGAGCTTGCGCTCATTGATGGCGTAACCGTGTATGACGAACTCCTGCGCCTCACCGATCCCAAGCTCGTTGTATTCGAGATGGATGCCGGTTGGGTTCACGCCTCTGGACACGACCCTGTGACCTATCTCAACAAGGCCCCGGAGCGCTTCCCTCTGATGCACGTCAAAGACATGATCAAGCAGCCGGATGGCAAGGAACTCATGACCGTCATCGGCAAGGGCAGCATTGACTTCCATCCCATCATGCATGCGGCTACAGGGCTCAAGTACTACTTCGTCGAGCAGGAAGCCTACGAGATGGAGCCCATCGAAGAGCTTCGCCTCAACGCCGAGTACATGAAGAAAATGGAAATATAACCGTCCGTTCCAGGCGGGTGCGAAATAACTTGGGTCGGAGGGAGGCGGGGGGTCTAACCCCCTGCACAAAGCTCCCTCCTCCGCCTCTCTAGCCGGTCACGGCTCGACCGTTATATCTATCTTCTTGTCCAACTCCTCGTGCAATAGAAAATTACTCTTCACAAAAAGTGCAACACCTCCTGAACCGGCTGCCTTAGCCGTGATCGGGAAGCCGAACACCTCATGGTCGGTGATCAACTTCTTTGCCCCCTGCACCAGAACTGATTTCCATTGAACGCTGCCACCAGAAACCAGAACAGTACCGTCAGCGTAAACATAATAGAAAGGCCCGGACTTGCTCTTCGGTCCCCCGTAAGTAAAAAGAATGTGATCGCCCACCTTCAGCTTGTTGTTCGCCGCAAAATAAAACGATGCGGTGTGCGAAAAACGCTTTCCCTCTGCATCGGCCCCAGAGTACTCAATGGAGTTGATTCCTGGCCTCAGGCTGGGAGCAATTGTGAGAATCGAGATGCCATCAAAGCCTTCCACCGGCATTGACTCCGGCTCCACCGCCTTGCCATTCACCGTGATGGCAACGTCCTTGGTTGAGAAGCACAGGAAGCGCAGAGCCTCATCTTTGAAGAAGCTCTCCCCATCGTAGTGATCCAGCAGGCGCAGCGCCGGTCGCGCCTCAACGGTAAACTCCTTCTCCGCATGAATCGTCTTGCCCTCGTGTACCAGGGTCACTTCAATTTTTTTCTTGCCCGGCGCTCCCAGGTAAACCCAAAAGCTGCTCTCTGCCTCTCCGCCTCCAAATCCCCCTCCGCCACCTTCGTAGTGGGCAACGTGCCCATCAATCATTACCTTGAAGGTGTCTTGCACCTCGTCCTGCCAGTCCTGCGGATAGGCCGCGTACACAAGGTAGTAGAGCGACTCAGCGTCCTCCGGATGGCCGGGGCCATCAAGCGGGATGCGTTCGATCTTTGAGATAGTAAGAGTCTTCGGCGGCTCTTGTCCGTAGACGGGTGCAGGCCGCCAGGCGACCGCCAGAACCGCAAGCAATGCCAGAACCAGTACATTGCGAACAGACAACTCAGCAATGGAATAATTGCGCATGACAGGCCCTTTCTAGTTCGTGAATCGCCGTAAAGCCTACGCCGCGATAGGTTTGCATGTCAACGCGGTGTGGTTTAACCTGCGCCCGGCCAGCCCTTCGGGTAGGCTTGAAGCATGAATGTCTTCGACGAAAAGCGATCGGACCTGGAGAAGCACGAGTTCATGATGGGTGTGGAGCGCGGACGCCTCGCAGTCGCGCTGGACCTGCTGACTGACGCGCTCATCCTGGTAGGGCAGCATGGAGTGTATTGCGCTTCCACCCGCAACCCGGAAAAACCAGCGCTCGATTTGCAGGCGGTCCTGGGCGGCATGGACGGTGCCAAGCAACTCATCCAGTCGGTAATGGAGCACTTGAGGGCGCAGAAGCAGAATGCCGAAATCAGCGGTCAGGGGCCACTCTAAAGCCAGCCTCCAGCGTAGTCAACGCCCTGGGAAACCAAAGTGCGGTATGCTTATAGAGCGCGCCCGTAGCTCAGCTGGATAGAGCGAACGCCTCCGGAGCGTTAGGTCGGGAGTTCGAATCTCTCCGGGCGCACCATACTTCCTCTCTCATCGCACCGGGAGAGTCTCCGCTTCTCCAAGGCCAGGCTTTCCGGCTCAGTAAAACGAATATGTTTCACCGCTAGAGATTGAAGCAGAGTTCAAGTCTTGATCTTCCCCCAGGACATGAAAAAATCTTTGCTCCACAAAGTCCAGCAAGCTCCATGACCGTTAACTTTCTTGACACTGCGATGCCATCTCTTTAGTATCTTGAGCGATCCAGAGTTTCCCCAAACGTTTCCCCTCACCCTGTTACTTACTACATTGTTGACTGACTTTGTGCATCCTCTCCCATGGGAAGACCGTGGACTACTGTCTCTGGGAATGCACCGCCTTCGGCCCTTGATCCTAGTCGGGCAATCGTCAGCAGGGTTCTGCGTCCAGTCGATGGATGCGCGTGATGTCATTTCGTAGCAAACTTGGAGGCGATAGTCGATGAGTGATCCGTATATAGGCGAAATACGAATGGGCGGCTGGAACTTTGCGCCGGCAGGCTGGGCCTTTTGTGATGGGTCGCTGCTATCGATCAACGACAATTCGGCGCTCTTTGAGCTGATTGGCACCACCTATGGCGGAGACGGCCAGAACACCTTCGCGCTGCCCAATCTTTTGAGCCGCATACCAATGCACAACGGGGGCGCGTATACCCTTGCAGCGTACGGGGGGACAGAGAATGAAACCCTCACAGTGAACCAGATTCCGGCGCACATACATACCCTGGTGGCTCAGTCCGCGGCTGGCCAGCAAACCAGTCCCGCAAACAGCGTCTGGGCCGGCTCCTCGCTTCAGCAGTTCTCCTCTGTTGCGCCATCAACCCAGATGGCCCCGGCACTGCAATCCGCCGGTGGAAATCAGCCGCACAGCAATCTTTCCCCATTCCTTGCAATCACATTCGTGATTGCGTTGTTCGGCGTCTTTCCGAGCCAAAGCTAGCGAGATAGTAAGCAAGGAGAGCCGATGGCATCGCCATATCTATCTGAGATCAGGATCGTCACCTTCAACTTTGCCCCCAAGGGCTGGGCCTTCTGCAATGGACAATTGCTCGCGATCAATCAGAATCAAGCATTGTTTGCTCTCTTGGGAACATCCTACGGAGGAGACGGGCGCGTCACTTTTGGTCTTCCGAATCTGCAAGGGCGTGTCCCGGTGCACACGGGTACTGACGGGAGTGGAAATAACTACGTCATAGGGCAAATCGGAGGTGCCGCTTCGGTAGTAATCGGCACTTCCCAAATGCCGGCGCACACTCATCGGGCACAGGCCGATTCCGCAAGCGCATCCCTCACTACCCCGGCCGGCAACGCATGGGCGAGCTCCGTAACCGGCTCCTACAATGCCAGCGGGAATTCTTCAATGAGTCCGAGCAGCGTGCCTCCTGCCGGAGGAAGCCAGTCCCATAACAACCTGCCGCCCTACCTCGTGATGAATTTCGTCATTGCGCTCCAGGGCATCTTCCCGTCGCGAAACTAGAGAGGAAAGCTATCAATGGCAGACAATTTTCTTGGAGAAATTCGACTATTTGGGACGAACTTTGCACCCAGTGGATGGGCTCTGTGCAACGGGCAGCTCTTGCCTCTCGCACAGAATACCGCGCTTTTTTCGCTCCTCGGAACGAACTATGGCGGAGATGGAAGAACAACCTTTGGCTTGCCCAATCTCCAGGGCAGAATTCCTCTTTCCTGGGGCCAGGGTGCCGGGTTGAGCTCTTATAACATCGGCGAAACTGGCGGTACGCCATCGGTTACGTTGCTGACCACGCAATTGCCCGCCCACACACACCCGGTTGTCGTAACCCCCACGCCCGGCACCACAAGCAGTCCGGCCAACGCCGTCTTTGCAAGCACCTCCCGCGGCAAGCCCCCCGCATACGGTCCATTAGGATCTCCAACGGTCAATATGAGTGCGGCGGCAGTGGCAACAGCCGGAAGCAGCCTGCCGCACGAGAACATGCCGCCCTATCTCACCCTCACCTTCTGCATCGCCCTCGTCGGGATATTTCCAGCACGGTCGTGAGAAGTCATGCCAAAGATTGTGGAATTGCGTGGCGCAGGCAGCGACGATCTGCCCTTCCTGTTCACTCTCTATTGCGATGTGCGCGGCCCGGAGGTGGATGCATGGGGCTGGCCGCAAGCTCAGCGCAACGGCTTTTTGCGTATGCAGTTTGAAGGCCAGCGGCGTTCCTATGAGGCGGCATACCCTCAAGCCATGCACCACATTGTCAGCCTTGGCCAGGTGCAAATCGGGCGCATTCTCGTAGCCCGCATAGCTAATGGAATGCACCTCGTGGATATTGCCCTCCTCGCCGCACATCGCAACCAGGGCATCGGCACGCAACTCATTCAGCAGCTCATCGGTGACTGTGCCAAGTCAGGCTGTGCGCTTCATCTGCACGTCCTGCGCGGCAACCCGGCCCAGCACCTCTATCAACGCATGGGTTTCAATGAGACTGCCGCAGACCCCATATATACCCGGATGACATGGCATCAACAATATGTGCAACCAGCAGTTGAATAAAAGCAAACCAGAAACGAAATAGGATCTGAATAATGAAACAACTCACCAGCAAAACCTTCGCCACTCACCTGCACACCATCTTCATCGTAGAGATACCTGAAACGCTTGAATTGGAACTGACTGAAGTTACTGACAGCTCGAATGCTGCGGTCGAGCAATTCTCGGTCACCTTCAAAGGGCCAGCTCCGCTCATGCTGCAGCAGGGAACATACACGCTCCATCATCCTCAGATGAAGCAGCTGACACTCTTCCTGGTGCCGCTTGGCCAGCGTGACGGGCGCACAACCTATGAGGCAATATTCACCCGCCTCGTCGATGCCGCTAAACCAGCCCCCGTCGCCAATTGATGAAGGCTCCCATAACTTCCGCATAAGACTCGGAAGGTACAGGAGCCTGAAAATCCATTCAATGCAGCGCAGCTAAGACGCAGTGCGCGAATTTGACAGCAGGTTAACAACCGCAGTGTAAGTTGGTCCAGTCACACCAGAATCGCCGGGCACTACAAACAAGGCAAAGATACCAGTCCCCGCGCTTCGCATCGTATAAGTTCCCTGCGCGAGAGCCGTGCCCGATCCTTGAAACTGCATCAGAAAACTGGTTAGAGTCTGCTGCACCGTTGTTGGAACTCGGCCCACCATTGCTAGCTTCTTGGCGCCCTGTGTGGTCTCAGGCGTCGTGATTGAAAGCAGCTTCAATGTGCCAAGCGGCCTGCCTTTGGAGCTGACAGCAAAGCTCTCTCCCACAAGGTGCTGGAAGAACTTTGCGGTAACGCCACTGAAGATCGTGAGGCGCTCCTGGCTGAAGGTCACGTCTTCAAGCACTGCGTTACTCTGCGCAAATGCAGCTGGCAGAGTCGCACTTGCAAAAAGCGACAGGGATGCGGTCTCAATGAAGCGCCGCCGTGTGATGGACATGCTTTACCTCCGGGGTTGCGCATCGTGCAGCCAAGCCTGCATCGATGGATTTCTTGCATTGTTCGATTAGAGCGGGGAAAGAAGATTGGAACTCCGATGATATATCGGCCCAGTGGAAAATTGCATTGTTTATTTGTTACATTGTGCTTGCGATTGACTTTGTTGCCTCATCAAGAGAAAATCACAAGACCTTGATATTTAAGGCTGCAGCAATTCAACTTCCCTTAATTATGTGCTGTCCCGGACTGGACAGGCTGTTCCCCGTATTTCGCTTTTCAATGTACTTTCTTCCGTAAGAAGTCGTCGTAGCAGAAAGCTCATGGCACCCCTTTGCCTGGTGAGCTTCTTTCCTCGCACCATCACGCTCTTTGCCAAGAGCCAATACCGGAGGCCGGCCTGTGACAGCAGCGCGCATTACTAGCTCTACGTGTGTTTACCGCATCTCTCCACTCATGATCCTCTTCACACTGGTGGCGGCTCTCTTTGCGGGCACTCCCTTGCGTGCGCAGCAGTCCGGGCCTGCGGCTCAGTTTCAAATGAGCCGGCCCCTATCCATGATCATGTCAGTCCATCCCGCAGCAGTCCATGTGCAGCAGCTCCAACCGCTAGCAATGGCTTCTGCCGATTTCGACGAAGACGGCGTCGCCGATCTTGTCCTCGGATACTCCAACGGAAAAGGCGGCGCAATTGCATTCATGCGTGGCAACCTGGATGCGATTGCCCCGCAGACCTACGCAAGTTGGTTGGCAGCCGGACAAGGGCATTTTTCCAGTCTCTTTCTGCCCAATACCAATTTCACTCCACTCCCTGCGCAACCAGACCTGATCCAGGTTGCCGACATGAACGGAGACGGTCATCTTGACATCGTGTTTGCTACCCGCAATGGAAATCAGATCTATGCGCTGCTGGGCGATGGCTCTGGGCATTTTGTGCTGCAAGCCCCAGTGAATGTTGCAGGCGCAATCACAGCGCTGGCTACCTTCAAGCCGGGTGGAAAACACGCAGCGAATGCTGTGATGGTTGGGGTGCAAAAGAATTCAGGCGCCGCAGTGGCACTCTACCGTGCAGCAGGCGGAGAACTCAGGCAGCAAGCTGAATACGCCTTGCCGGGTGTTGCCACCGCGATTGAAGTTGAGAACCTTGACTCGGACTTTACCCCCGACGCGGCAATCATTGCCGGCGGCCAGTTGATGGTGCTCCATGGCAACGGCGCATTGAGTGGTGTTGCGCGGCTTGAGACATTGCCTGTCAGCGATGTTGTGGCCGTAACCGCGGGCGAGTTCATCTTTGACCGTCATGCCCAACTCCAGCTCTCCGTGCTCACCTCGGACGGAACTCTGCACATCCTGGCGCATCAAGGCTTCGATTCAAACCCGTATACGCACGATGACATTGCTGCGGCGCGCAGAGCCTCAACACAACATGTGGGCGCACAAAACTTGGCGCAGATAGCTGGCAATACCGGCGGACAGCCATGGACCGAAATCGAAACTCATCCCGGCGTTGCTCCGTACGGCTTCTCCGCGACACCGGCAATCCTGCTTCACGGCAAAGCCTCCGCCAGCGGCGGTGAAGATATCGTGGTGCTCAATCCTTCACAGCAGGAAATCCTGTCCGTTCGGCATACGGCCGCTGGCGCTGGCGTCAGCGCGAACAGCGCCGGGCCAGGCCGCGCAAGCATACTTCGTGCCCCCCTCAACGCAGCAGCGCCGATCGCCGCGCTCAGCCAGCGCATCAGTCCGCTGGGAGCGGAGGGCATGGTTGTTCTTGCTCAAGGGTCGATTCAACCCCAGATATCTGTACCCGTATCAGGAAATACGCTCTATGTGAACACAACGGTAGATACGCTCGACACCAACGACTCCGGTCGCTGCACCTCCGGCAATGCCGAGCCGTGCAGCCTGCGCGATGCTGTTGCCTATGCCAACCTGGACTCGGCAATCAATCTCAGCCACGGCACCGTAGACACCATCATGGTTCCCTCGGGAACCTATCTGTTGACACACAACTCTGGTCTCGACGCCAGCGGGAACCGCACTTACCATATCGACATTACCGGCCCGATGACGATCATCGGCGTCTCCGGCAGCACGATCATTGACGCAAATCAGAATGACAAAATCTTCTCCATCGATCCGAACCTGGACCTGGCCTTCAATACCACTCTGCAAAATCTCATACTGCAGAACGCGATAAACAACAACAATGCCAGCATCTCCCCCTATCTACAAAACAACTACGGTGGCGCGATTGATTGGGAGGCGTTCGGAACCGGCAATCTGAACATTATCCATTCCACGATTCAGCAGAGCGCCGCCAAGTGGGGCCCTGGTGGTGGCATCTTCGTGTCAAATACGCCCGGTGGCGCAGGCAAGTTGACCATCACAAGCAGTATCATCACCAGCAACACCACACCAGAAGAGGGTGGCGGCATCAATCTGGGTTATGGCGCTGCGGTCGCTATCACCGCCAGCACCTTCAACACCAACACAGCCAAAGTCGCAAACAACAGCCTTGACACCGGCGCTCTGGGACAAGGCGGCGGCATCTTCATCTCCCAGCGAGGCAGCAGCGCCACACCGCAGTCAACAATTGTGGGCGGAGCCTTTACGGGCAATGCCGCAGACTCGGATGGCGGCGGCATCTACACCAACACTGGCCTCTCCATTACCGGCAACACCACCATCTCTGGAAACACTTCAGGCGGGTCAGGTGGCGGCATCTTCCACAACTCCGCAAATGGCGGGTTTGCCGAAACCACAATCATTACAGCGGCCAACTTGGCGTCCAACAAGGCTGGCACTGCGGGCGGCGGTGTTGCCGTCGGCACCGGCACATCGGCCAGCGGAAACCTGCTTACAATCGCAGGTAGCCGCATCTACGGCAACATATCTCCAGCGGGTAGCAACGGCCTCTCGGCAGGCGACCCAAGCATAACCGGAGCCGGAGGCGTAACTGCAACCGAGAACTGGTGGGGCTGCAACGCCGGTCCCACTACGGTTGGCGACGGTTGCGACCAGGCATTTCTCTACGACGCCGTTAATGGGTCACTCAGCACTGACCCGCACATCGTTCTCGCCTTGGGCGTAAGTCCAGGTTCGGTCAATGCCGGCGCTCCCATTACCCTCACGGCTTCCGTCAAAAATGATTCGGCCAGTGGCTCTCCATCAGGCCAGCCCGGTGCTCTGCTCGGAGCATCCATCGCATTTGGCGCATCCGTAGGCAGTTTCTCAGCCACGCCCTCTGGCCTAATTGATGCCACTGCCACCTCTGCAGCCCAGGTAACGCCAACGAGCGCCGGTATAGGCAGTGCCACCGCAACACTTGATGCGCAAACGGTGACTACGCCCTTCACAGTAAAAGGCGTGGACCACTTCGTTGTAACTGCCCCCTCCACAGCCATCGCCGGCACATCGTTCAATGTAACTGTCACTGCGAAAGACTCCGGCGGAAATACCGTCACCAGCTATGCTGGCACGGTACATTTCACCAGCACCGACGGATCGGCTGTCCTGCCCGCCAATTCAACATTGACCAGCGGCGTAGGCAGCTTCTCGGTCACGCTCAGAACGTCTGGCTCAAAAACGGTTAGTGTCGTCGACACAGTAATAACCACGGCAACAGGAACCTCCAGCGGCATTACCGTTAGTGCCGGAGCCGCGACGCACTTTTCGGTCGCCGCCCCCTCGCACCTCACCTCTTACGTCATCAATCAGCTAACGGTCACAGCGCTGGATCCATTCGGCAATGTCGCAACCGCATATGCCGGAACGGTGCAATTCACAAGCTCCGACCCCGGATATGTGAATGCCTCTGGCAACGGTCCCCTCACCAGCGGAGTCGGTACCTTCAACTTTGCGCTCAAGACCGCCGGTATACAGTCCATCACCGCAACTGACTCAGTAAGCGCCACCATCACCGGCGCAACCGGCGCAATCACGGTTGATCCCGGCCCGGCGAACCATTTTGGAATCTCCGCGCCCTCGTCAGCGACTGTCGGCACGCCCATCAGCCTTGCGGTCACCGCCTATGACCTCTTTGGAAATATTGCCACCACCTATGCCGGGACCATTCACTTCACCACCACGGATCTGAACGCAGTGCTTCCAGGAGACAGCACTCTGACCAGCGGTGTGGGAACATTCACGGCCAGACTGCTCACAGGGGGTAGCCAGGCAATTACGGCTACGGATACTTTCTCCAGCGGCATCTCGGGCACAACAAGCAGCATCACCGTGACTCTCTCAAGCTTTGTGGTAACAGTTGCCACGGACGACGCTATCGGCGTCGCTGCCAACTGCCCCAACGGCGGCGGCGGAATCAACTGCTCCTTGCGCGACGCACTGGCCGCAGCCACCGCAGCCGGAGCAGCCAACATTACATTTGATCCTTCAGCGTTTGCCTCCCCGCAGACCATTACTCTCGGCACCGGCGGCACACTCGGCATCAACGCAAATACCACCATCACCGGCCCAACCACAGGCAGCGGCGCAACGCTCGCCAACCTGGTCACGGTAAGCGGCAATAACCAATACGGTGTGCTTGCGGTGTCGCCAGGTGCAACTGGCGTGGCAATCGCTAACCTCATCATCAATCGCGGACACAACCTCATTGGCGACGGCGGCGGCATCAATAACCAGGGCACGTTGTCTGTCAGTCACAGCACCATCTCGCAGAACATCTCAAAAGGCAACGGTGGCGGCATATTTAACTCCGGCACGCTCACCGTTACAAACAGCACATTTGCAAGCAACACAAATAATGGCCTCAGCGACGGCGGCGCAATCTACAACGCCACCAGCAGCAGCCTCACCGTGAACGCCTGCACTTTCTCGGCGAACACAGCCGGCTTCGGTGCCGGAATTTGGAACAACGGTACGCTGAACTTGACCAACAGCACCTTGAACGGCCAGTCCGGCTTCTTTGATGGCGCAGGTGTTTTCAACTCAGGCAATGCCACGATCAACAACTCCACGATCTACGGCAATTCGACGACGGGCGGTGTCGGCGGTGGCATTGATAATCGAGGGCCGTTAAGCCTCGCCAACACCATTGTTTTGCAGAACGTGGCCATGGGGACTAACCCCGACCTTGCCGGTAATCCCTTCTCCGATGGGGGCGGCAACCTCATAAACAGCACATCGAGCTCCCATATAGATTCCATGCTTGCTCCCTTGGGCAACTATGGCGGTCTTACACAAACAATGCTTCCTCTACCCGGCAGTCCGGCCATCTGCGCCCTCAGTCCTTCCAGCGCAACCGGCACAGACCAGCGCGGTTTCGCGCGCACCACAAACTACGGTGGCATCACCTGCCAAGACTCAGGCTCGGTGCAGTCCTCCTATACACATGTCCAGTTCACCAACGCCCCCAGCGGCGGATATACCAGCACAGTAAATGGCAACGTCAGCCCTGCTCCTATCGTCGCACTCACTGAGAATGGCCAGAATATAGGCGGAGTGCCCATAACACTGGGCATCAACGGAACCTCCAGCACCGCCTCTGGCCTCGGCCCATTAACAACCGTGCCGGAACCGGTGCTACCTATAGTAGTCTCGCGGTGGGCGCCGTGGGCACTGACAACCTCGCTGCGATTCTCGCCATCACAGCAGTCGGCAACGCAACCCAACCCATGCCGCTCATGGCGATTGCCCCCTTGACGGTCAGCGCATCCAATGCTTCACTCGGCCTGTCTGCATCGCCCTCTACTTCCACAAGCGTCAACGCCTCCGTTACCTTTACAGCTCAGCTTGCAGGGGTTGCGTTTACTCCGGGCCTTCCGTCCGGGCAGGTCAACTTCACGGCCCTCGGGTCCACCATCACTGGATGCAATGCGGTACCGGTGGATGCGACAGGAAAGGCCACCTGCACAACCGCAGCGCTGCCCGTCGGCTCTGATGCGATTGCTGCCACCTATTCGGGAGATAGCAACTTTGTCGTATCGGCGCCCGGCGCCTTGACGCAGAGCGTAACCGCACTTGTTGCCACTCTTGGTTTGACGCCGTCGCCCGTGAGTCCCACTGCCGTCAATACAACGGTCACGTTTACCGCTCAGCTTGGCGGGGTTGCGCTCAGCCCCACCGTTCCAGTCGGCACTGTAACATTCACCATCAACGGAAATCCAAACCCCAACTGCGCTCCGCGGCAAGTGAACGCAAGCGGCGCAGCTACCTGCATCATCTCCACGCTCTCTGCCGGAGCGTATACAGTTCGCGCCACCTACTCAGGCGACACAAACTTCTTGGTTGCCACTCCTGGCTCAACTCTGCAGAACGTCACATCGCTCGCTGCCACGCTGGGTGTTACCGCCTCGCCTTCCAGTTCCACCAGCCTCAACGCGCCAGTCACCTTCACGGCGCGGCTCGCGGGTATCTCCCTCACCCCGGTAACGCCGTCAGGCATTGTCACCTTTACAGTGAACGGCGCGCCTAATCTCAACTGCCCGCCCACGCAAGTAGATGCCGGCGGCAAGGCAGCGTGCGCCACATCTCTGCTGAGCGCAGGCGCAGATACCATCGCAGCCAGCTACTCCGGCGATACAAACTTCACGGTAGCTGCCGCCGGGCAGGTAATCCAGAGTGTCTCGCCCGCTGCCGCATCGGTTGTTCTATCTCCCTCGCCGTCAGGCACCACCAGCTACGGCCAATCCGTCACCCTCACCGCAACCGTAACTCCAACCGGCCTACCCGTGCCTCTCTCCGGGCTACTGCGCTTCACGGATAACGCCAACCCCATCGCCGGATGCGCCGCCGTGCCGGTGAATCCGGGCACGGGTGTTGCTACTTGCGTTACTTCTCTGCTGAGCGCGGGCGCAAATACCATCATGGCCACCTATGGCGGCGATGCAAATTACACCTCGGCCAGCGACAGCCGATCCCACCAGGTGCTCTCGCCATCATTTGTTGTTTCCGTCACATCCGATGATGCAATCGGTCTTCCGGCCAATTGCTCAGTCGGCGGCGGCGACAGCAATTGCAGCCTGCGCGATGCCCTGGCGGCGGCCACGATCACCGGCGGAGCCAACATCACCTTCGATTCAACATTGTTCTCTGTGTCCCAGACCATCAAGTTGGGCAGCGGCGGCACCATCGCCATCCCCACAAATACCACCATCACCGGCACTACCTCTGGCAGCGCCGCAATGCCCGCCAATCTGATCACGGTGAACGGCCAAGATGCATACGGCGTGTTTACGGTACCGCCAGGTGCAACCGGTGTGGTGATCGCCAACCTGGTAATCACCAAAGGAAACAACACCACCGGCGGCGCCGGCATCAATAACCAGGGCACGCTGACAGTCAGTTACAGCACCATCTCGTACAGCAACACAAGGGGCAACGGCGGCGGAATCAATAACACTGGCACATTGGAGGTGGACAACACGACCTTCAACGGCAACGGTTGCACCTCCCTGTGCAATGGCGGCGCCCTCTACAACGCCGTCGGCGGCACTCTGACCATCAATGCCAGCACATTCTCAAATAACTCCTCTTGGAACGGCGCCGGAATTGCTAATGCCGGCAACATGACCGCCACCCAAAGCACCTTCTATGGCGGGTTCGCAAACAATAATGGCGGCGGAATCTTCAATCCAGGGAATGCGACTGTTCATAACTCAACAATCACTGGCAATCTATCAAACGAAGTCTCTGGTGATTCAAATTCCATCGGCGGCGGCATCGTTAACCCCGGGTCGCTGATCCTCGACAACAGCATTGTTTTGAAAAATATCGGTATCGGACCTAATCGGGATATCACGGGTAACAGCTTCTACGGCGGTGCAGATAACCTCCTCAACACTTCGAATAACTCAAATATTGATCCCATGCTAGCCCCGCTCGGCAACTATGGCGGTCCAACCCAAACGATGGTCCCGCTTCCCGGCAGCCCTGCCATCTGTGCCGCCTACATAACCGTTTTCATGTTGCCCACTGACCAGCGTGGCAATCCCCGCACCACCACCTACGGCTCCAAGCAGTGCTATGACATAGGCGCTGTGCAATCCAGCTACGCGCTCAGCTTTTCCACAGCGCCATCCACCGTCGTGCAAAACGTGGCTATGTCGCCAGCCCCTGCAATCACGTTGAACGAGAGTGGCACAGTCTTTGCGGACAAAACTGACACCATTACCATTCCGCTCTCGCTTACCACGGGTAGTGGCATCCTTACCGGCGGCTCGGCTGCAACCTCAGCCACCACCGGCATCGCAACTTACTCGGGACTGAGCATCAGCCTCCCCGGCGCTGGTGATGTACTCACGGCCAACTTGACCCTCAACTCATCGCAGAGCCCGGCAACGGCAATCTCGCTGGCCAGCACCGCATTCAACGTAAACTCGGCAGTCACGCAACTCGCCTTTGTCACCGCGCCTGCGTCTGTAGTAACTGCGGGCGGCAACGCTGGCGCAGCCGTGACGGTAAACGAAGAGGACCTGAGCGGCACCCTCGCGCCCTCAGCCTCTGACACCATCACACTCACGGTCACCGGGCCGCAGAGTTACTCGCATGTCTACACGGCTGCAGCCGCAAACGGTGTTGCCAGCTTCAATCTCACCACTCCCGCACTCACCGCGGCGGGCGCCTACACATACACGGCGTCAATTGCCGGCAATCCCTCAGTAACAACGGCAGCCAGCCCTGAGAATGTATCAGCGGCTGCTGCGGCTCTCTACACGGCAATCTCTGGTAGTAACCAGAGCGCGGTGATCGGCATGGCGTTCACCACTCCACTTAAGATGTTGGTAACAGATCAATATGGCAATCCGGTTCAGGGTGCGTCTGTAAGCTACACCGTGCCATCCTCCGGTGCCGGCGCCACCTTCACAGGTATGCCGCTAACAACCGCGGTCGACGGCACGGCCAGCAGCCTGGCCACGGCAAACGGCACTGCCAGCACCACAGCCTACAAGGTGACGATCAATGTGGCAGGCCTCGTCGCTGGAGGCAAGTTGAACGGTCCCCAGCCCAACACCTCTGGCCAAAGCTTTTTCCAGCTCACCAACACGCCCCAGTCCACAACCCTCACAGTAACTCCCCTGCCCGCAAGCTCGGTGTATGGCCAGCCGGTCACTGTCACGGCGGCTATCTCGCCAGCTTCAGTGCTTACCAGTTCTCCCACCGGCACAGTTACCTTCTACGACGGTGCAATTGGGCTTACACCTGCCAGCACCGTTAGCATCGCCGCCGCCAGCTTCACTGTCAGCGTGCCCGCCGTAGGCAACCACACCTACGCTGCGCAGTATGGCGGCGACACCAACTTCTCATCCAGCTCGCTTACCAGTGCTACATCCGCTCTGCAAGTCGCCAAGGCAAGCGCCACGCTCAGCGGCCCGGTAACGCCGGCAAGCTTCACCTACGGCGTCGGCGGCACAGTTGTAGTTTCGATTGCCGGACAATTCGCTGGCACGGGCATCACACCGCCCAGCGGAAGTCTGAGCTACGACACAGGAGACGGTTCGGGTTCGCATGCAGCCTCCATCTCATCCGGCTCGGCAACGCTGCAAATCTCCGCCACCCAGGGAGCTGGCACATATAGCCTCACGGTTGGCTTTAGCGGAGACACCAACTATGGCGCAGCCTCATCCATCACCCTGCCCCTCAAGATCGCGCAGGCAACGGCCATCATCAGCGTCACACCCTACACCGTGACCTATGACGCCAACGCCCACACGGCCACAGGCACCGCTAAAGGCGTCGGCAATGTTGACCTGAGCAGCAGCCTCACGCTCAGCGGCACAACGCACACCGTGGCAGGTGCTTACCCCTCCGATGCATGGAGCTTCCACGACGCCACCGGCAACTACGCGGACACCAGCGGCACGGCAAGCGACAGCATCGGCAAAGCAACGGCCATCATCAGCGTCACACCCTACACCGTGACCTACGACAGCAACGCCCACACGGCCACAGGCACGGCTAAAGGCGTCGGCAATGTTGACCTGAGCAGCAGCCTCACGCTCAGCGGTACAACACACACAGCGGCAGGCACCTACTCATCTGATGCGTGGAGCTTCCACGACGCCACCGGCAACTACGCGGACGCCAGCGGCACGGCGAGCGACAGCATCGGCAAGGCAACGCCGCCCATCACATGGGTAACGCCCTCCGCCATCACCTACGGTACGGCTTTGTCTGCAACGCAGCTCAACGCCAGTTCAACGGTAGCCGGCAGCTTCACCTACACACCGTCTCCGGGCGCAGTGCTCGCGGCCGGCCCGCAGACACTCTCTGTAACCCTTACGCCCACTGACAGCAACGACTACACCAGTCCCGGCAAGACCGTTGCCCTGACGGTGAACCTGGCCTCGCTCACTGTCGTAGCCAACAGCGCAACCAAGGTCTACGGCACCGCCAACCCCGCCTTCACCGGCTCAGTCACAGGCCAGCAAAATGGCGACACATTCACTGAGAGCTTCTTCACCAGTGCTCTGCTGTCGTCCCCTGTAGCCGCCTACACAATCGTTCCTTCGGTTGTTGGCGCAAATCTCCCTGACTACACGGAGTCAGTCACCAACGGAACGCTCACCGTCACCCAGGCGGGAACAACCACCGCGCTCCGCTTGTCCAGCGGCTCCATTACTCCCGGACAGAGCGTAACGCTTACGGCAACAGTCGCCTCGCTAACATCCGGAGCACCCACCGGCACGGTGAACTTCTACGACAACGGCAACCTGCTCAACACCGCCGCAATAACCACCGGCACGGCCAGTTACTCCACTGCCGCGCTTGCGCCGGGACTCACGCATACCATCACCGCCATCTACAGCGGCGACATCAACTTCCTCACCAGCAGCAATACGTCCAACACTACTGTCGTCGTAGCGCCGCTTGACTTCACCATGACCATCGCCGGGCCCAGCAACCAAACCGTCGTTCCCGGCAGCACCATCTCCTACCAGGTCACCGTAACCCCCATGTACGGCAGCTATGCCGGCACCGTCAACTTCGCAATCAGCGGCCTGCCGCCGGGTGCCACCGTCAGCTTCTCACCTTCAACCATCTCGGCCAACGGCGGCCCGCAGACCATCACTGTAACCATCAAAACTGCGCCAGCCACCATTGCCATGCAGCACGCTCCACCGGCAGGTCCCTCCACAGCAAGCCGCATCGCACCCATCGCCCTCGCCTTCCTGCTGTTGTTCGGTGTGGGTAGCATGCGCAGGCACGGCCGCAATCTCCGCCGAATGTTATGTGTGGCACTCTTGCTCCTTGGCGGCGCGGTCACGGCCATGATCAGCGGTTGCGGCGCCACCAACGGCTTCTTCACGCAGGTTCCGCAAAATTACACCGTCACCATCACGGCTACGGCTGGCAATCTGCAGCACACCACGATCATCAACATCAACCTGCAGTAACGCATAAGGAGAAAATCGATGCACAGCAAACTCAGCAGCGTACTCCTTAGCGGAGTCATAATGATGGCCACCTCCGTGGTAGCCCAATCTCCAGCGGCCAGGCAGGCAACTGCCTACCCGCTAGATGTGACCCTAACCTACAACGCCACCCAGTCCAACGCTGTCACCAGCAACAGCTTCTGGATGCAGGGTGGCAGCGTGCAGGTACATGGCACCTTCTATCGCGGCCTCGGCGTCGTGGCGGATATCGCTGGCATGCACACAGCAAATATCCGCACCTCGGGCGTATCCATGGACATGGTTACGTCCACCTTCGGCCCGCGCTACACGTGGCATCCCGCGCATAGCCGCTATGCGCTCTTCGGCCAGGCGCTGGGCGGCGAGGCCAACGCCTTCAATACTGTCTTCCCCGCCTCAACCGGCGCTTTAGCCAGTGCCAGCAGCCTGGCAATGCAACTTGGCGGAGGCATGAACATCTCCCTCTCCCCGCGAATCGCCCTCCGAGCCGTTGAAGCCAACTGGGTCAGAACTCAACTTCCCAACAGCACCACTAATGTTCAAAATAACCTTCGCATCGGTGCGGGTATCGTGGTCCGTATCCGCTGATTCCCCAGGCAAGTGCGCGACACGCAAACTCGCAAAACACATCGTGCACTTGCAACCATCTCCTTTGCTTTCAGTCCACCCACCCTTCCCAATCGCATGATTAGTGATCCATATCACAGAAAATGCCACACCCTATGCTATGGTAAAAAGCATGTTGAAGGGCGTCTTCCAACGCGCGGCGGTGGCCATCCTGGTGATGGGCTCACTTGTTGCGCCGTCTGGAATCTGCCTCCAGCAGACTCACAAGGCCACCCACAAGGCCGCGCACAGTTGCTGCATCCCAGCGCCTGAGAGCGGCAAGTCGGCCACCACAAACTGCTGCGTTGCCCATGCAACCCTGCCTGCCATCGTGGTTGTGTCGCTGTTGCCCAATGCGGTCCCGCCAGTTGCATCCCACCCGTTCGTGGCCGCCATCAGTACTTCATCGTCTGGCGCCCAGGCAGCTTTGGCCCTTGTCCCCCCAAAATCTCCGCCCACGGGCGCCTTCAGCTTAAGAATCTAGATCTTCAATTCCGCCAAGGCTAGTCCGGGGTGCGCACCTCTGCGCCCTGGGAATCTCCCTTTGCCTGTTGCTGTGGAGTTGAAGAGTGAAACCCATGTATGTCTTTGCGCCATTTGTAATGGCGCTGTCCATTGTCTGTGAAGCACAGTCAGCACCGCCCTCTTTCCCCGCACCGGCTGTCATGCCCATGCAGGTTGATGAAGCAGTGGCCGCGGCCCTCGATGCCAATCCTGAAATTCGTACCGCTACGCGGCGTCTCTCTCTTGCCCAGATGAAGATCGCCACCGCGCGCAGCCTGGATGATCCCATGTTCCAGGTGCGCGACTGGGGCACGCCCCTCCGTCGCCCTTGGGATCTCAATCAGGCCCAGACCATGTTCATGGTGCAGCAGACATTCGTAAGCAAGCAGAAGCGGGACCAGCGCGCCAAGGTCTCCGGCGACGATGTCGAGGTAGCGTCCAGCGATCTCGAGACCCTCCGCCAGCAAATTCAAGTTGATGTGCGCAAGGCCTGCACGGATATGAAGCGCAATGCCGACGAGATGAAGCTGCACGACCGCCAGGCAGCCCTGCTCAAAGAGGCATTGGCCGTCGCCCTGGCGCAGTACACCACCGGCAAGGTTCCCCAGGCCGATGTGCTGCGTGCGCAGATGGCCCTCACCCGCCTCACTGAGCACTTGATTGAACTCGAAGAGGAGCGCGACACCGCCCGCGCCCAGTTGAACTCCCTCATGGGGCGGCATCCCGATGAGCCATTGGAGATCGCTGGCGCATACGCAAGCCCGGCGTCCCTGCCGCCCATTGAAGACCTGCAGCGGATGGCAATCGAACACCGTCCGGAACTTGCTGCGCTCCGCAAGCAGATCGCCAGGTCGCGCGACGAAAGCCAAAGTACGCGCATGGCCATGAAGCCGGACTTCACCGTGGGACTGGGCTACATGCTCATGCCCAGCGGTTCCTCAGCGCGCAACGCATACATGGCGGAGTTCTCCATGAACCTGCCCCAACTCAATCGCCTCCGCCATGAGAGTGAAGGCAAGCAGGCCGATGCCGCAACCGCGGTGACTGAGGCTGAGTTGGAAGCCCGGGCCTCCGCCGTCTTCCTTGAGATACGTCAGGCGCAGATCGCAATCCTGGCCGCCCAGCGCCGGGTAAAGGTATATCGCGACACACTCCTCCCGCAGGCAGAGGCAGCCTTCAAAGCATCCACCGCCGCCTATGAGAACAATCGCGCTGAGTTCCCAACCCTCATTGATAGCCAGAACCTACTGCTTGATATTCAAACCGCCTACTACAAAGCATCGTCGGCAACAGATGCGGGCGTCGCAGAACTGGAACGCGCAATCGGCACGCCGCTGCCAACCAAATCCGGCACAGAAGGGACAAGCAAATGACTGCAAAAGAAACCAGGTTGATGGCAATCGGCGCGGGAGCCGGCATACTTGCCGCCGGATTGGCGATTGGGGTATTCGAGGCGCGGGAGCGCCATTGGTTTGCAATGCCTCCGGCAGTGGCGGCAGCACGCTCCTCAACAACTGCGTCTGCCCCAACTGCCGCGCCGGCTCCAACCGGCACCCAGCCTGGCGCAACTGTGGAACTCACGCCGGCTGAAATCACTGCTGCCGGCGTGCAAGTCGCTGAGGTGCGCACGGCATCTTTGAAATCGGACATCAATGCCTTCGGCCGTGTCGAGCAGCCAGAGGCGCAACTCGCGGCGGTCAGTGCCCGCATCGCCGGGCGTGTCGACAAGCTATATGTGCAATACACCGGCGAACGCGTCCACAGCGGCCAGCCTGTGGCGGATATCTACAGCCCTGAAGTGGCAACAGCCATCGAGGAGTACCGGCTCGCCGAAGAGAATCGCAGCGGCCTGCGCCAGTCCGATGATGCATACGCGCGCTCCCAGGCTGAAGCCCTCGTAAAGGCAAGCCAGCGCCGGCTTGAGCTCTGGGGCATAACCGCCAAGCAGATGGAAGCGCCCACGCAATCAGGCGTGCCGCACGTGACCATCTACTCCTACGCAAGTGGTACGGTCGTCGATCGTAAAGTCACGCAGGGGCAATATGTAAGCACCGGCGACACCCTCTTCACCGTGGCCGATCTCAGCCAGGTGTGGATCAAGGCCGACGTCTACGAGGAGCAGTTGCCCCTCATCCGAACCGGGCAGGAAGTGGATATCACCGCGGAATCGCTGCCCAACCGCACCCTCCATGGCCATGTGGACTTTGTAGAACCAGCCGCCAATCAGCAAACCCGCACGGTTCCCGTCCATGTCCATGTAGCCAATCCCGGCATGCGCCTGTTGCCCGGCATGTTTGTGAATGCCACATTCATCAGCCGCGCTGCCCAGCCAACCATCGTGGTCCCGCGCTCTGCGGTGCTTGATACCGGTACCCGCAAGATCGTTTACCTGTCCCGCCCCAACGGCGTATTCGAGGCCCGCGAGGTCCAGGTCGGCACACCCTCTGAAGATCTCTACCCCGTATCCAGTGGACTTGCAGCGGGCGACAAGGTAGTCCTCAGCGGAAACTTCCTCATTGACTCCCAGGCTCACCTCAGCTCAGGAATGTCCGGCCTCTACGGCGGCTCCAGGGAGTTCGCTGCCGGCCAGCAGGCAAAGCCCACATCCCCTCAAGCGGGCAAAAGCGTAGCGCCTGCCAATACTGCGCCTGAGGCAAAGCTTGACTTCCATG
>Ga0364922_10192_pt1 | contig 36825 bp, 35 predicted proteins | sample ExccelJu500001D4_2_FD_206955 | JGI IMG/M metagenome (GOLD analysis project Ga0364922, IMG submission 206955) | Enriched cells from Trout Bog Lake Hypolimnion, Wisconsin, USA - BchlTB.June20.5000.01.D4 | ecosystem: Environmental > Aquatic > Freshwater > Lake > Hypolimnion/Profundal zone | place...
ACCACGCGCTTCTAGCGATAGCCGCGCCTTTAATCGCAACGGCCATAAGCACGAAATCTGCACCTAAGTGGACACTTTCGTAATTTTCCATTTGTTGGATAGACGCTTATGCTGAACATCGTGAAAACGTATCCCTTGAACGACCTGCGCGGCGCGGTCAGATTTCCTCTACACCTACGTGTCGCCCTTCGCGACAATGAGGAAGATCTGGAGGCTGAGACCCAGGATATCTCCGCTGGCGGCGTTCTCATCCACTGCGCTGTTGAATACCAGGTTGGTTCGACTATTCAGTTTTCGATTTCCATGCCTGCCAAGTCGATGGGAGCCGAAAAAGACGTGCGGGTCGAGTGCGTAGGACGGGTTGTCCGCTGCACACCGGTCGGCGACAGGAATGCAGTTGGGGCAATCATTGACGAATACCGAATCACCCGCTAAGCTAGGCGAAACGAAACCTCTGTTTATAGAGAGCGGGAACAGCCGATGGCCGCAGGCGAGCCCAACCCAGTAGTGCCAACGGAAGTCGAAGTTCCAGACGATGCCATACGTTTGATTGTGGCCGACGGCGAGCCGAGTTTTCGCGTCGGCGTCCGGAAAATCATTGCAATCGAAGACGATATCCGCATTGTGGCGCAGGTCGAGTCTGCCCAGAGTGCGCTTACCGCAGTTGGCCGCTACGAAGCCGACCTGATTTTGCTAGAAGCCGGGTTGAGTAGTTCTCCGGGTGAACTGGTAACTGGCCTGTTGGCTATAGCCCCATCTATAAAAATTATTCTTGTCATGATCGAACCCACGGAATCTGAAACGGTGGAACTGCTGCGCCTTGGAACGCGCGGCATCGTAACACGATCCATTGCCCCCGATCTGCTCATCAAATGCATTCATAAAGTGCACGAGGGAGAGACTTGGCTCGACCATCAGGGAGTCAACTGGGTCATCGAAGCGTATCGCGCGCAAGCTTTGCAATTGATATCGCCACGCAACCGTGTGAGATTAAACCCAAAGGAAATCCAGATCATTGCCGGCGTGACACAGGGTTTGCGCAACAAAGATATCGCACAAGAAGTCGGCACCACCGAACAAGTGGTGAAGAACTATCTGCGAAAGATCTACGACAAACTCGGTGTCTCTGACCGACTGGAACTTGCACTCTATTGCATGCATCATCGGCTGCTGGAAACCTATCCCAAGGCGGATCTTCCTGGTCCGTCCCAGCCTGCTCTTGGGCAGGCAGCGATTGCGTCGATGGCGAATGTTGATCCTTCCCGGAAATAGTGAACTTGCAGGGTAATTCACAGGCTCAGGAAAGCCGTGCTCACGGAAGCTATTGCGTGCGCTACAATAGAATTGTTCGCGCGAGCGAATCCTACCTGTAAAGCGGAGAGATGGCCGAGTGGCTGAAGGCGCACGCTTGGAAAGCGTGTTTAGGGGTAACTCTAACGTGGGTTCGAATCCCACTCTCTCCGCCAGACCTTTTTTATCAACTTCCATAAAGTCAACTAAATGCATATATGTCAACAAGTTATGCAATAGGTCGTGGGGCGAATATAGCGCCCTAAACGAACGCTATTGCTCAATTACCCCTGATTTGTCTTACAAAATCGAGGGTGTCTTACAATGGAGCCCGATGCCCAGGCGGCGCTCATACACGGCCCTTGGTGTGCACGGCGAACATAAACTGAGAAAGCCAATTTGTGGGCAGCACACCGAAGTCACGCACTAGAGTTCCTGAAAAGCCAATAAAACGAGAAAGTGGCGGTCGGTGGAATCTACATACTCGCTCTATTTTTGGCCTACTCTATGTCCTTGCCGAGTGCGACCTGCGGCGATTGCCGGACTGGGTTAGGGGGGCGGCGTCCATCGTCGTGATACCCGCAAGCGCGACCGGCGCCCGGTCGGGAAATTGAGCGACAAGGGACAAGCTTCCGCCCATAGCTTCGACAGCGCGGCGTAGGGTTGAGATATGCATATCTGTACGCTTTTCGATCTCTGAGATCTGCTTCTGCGCGATGCCGAGATTTTTCGCCATGCGCACCTGCGTCAGCTTGCGCGCTTGGCGCAGCTCTTGCAGCGTCATTTCCTCTGCGATCAGTACCGCGGCCCGCGCCTCGACTTTCTTGCGGCGAGCAGGGCTGAGCCTCTTGATGACATCATCCACATTTCTGGCCATGGCTACTTCTTCTCCTTCTTTTTCATCACTCGATCCAGATGAGCGTCGAATCGAATATCTGCCTTTCGGAGCAGTTCCTTATAGAACCGCTTTTCGCCGCTACCTGACTTATCGCCCGCAACCAACAGAATCGCTTTGCGCTTCGGATCGAAGGCGAATGCCACGCGCCAGACACCGTCGGCCGCATCGAAGCGTAGCTCCTTCATATTCGGGTGTCTGGAGCCGTTCAGCGTGTCCACGCGGGGACGCCCCAGTTGCGGCCCAAACTGTTGGAGCAGTCTGGCTAACGCCAGAATTTCCGTCTGCACATCATCTGGTAGCGCGAAGAATTCCAGTTCAAACTCATCTCCAATCTGAACTTGCCACTTCATGTACGACTATACCTCCAAAGGTATATACGGTCAAGAGTATTATGAGCCGATGAGAGCTTCATGAGGCGAGCGTCCTAGCAGCTTCCCTGTTTGTGAATGTAACATAGCAAGACTATGTAAACTATTGTAAAGTTATTTGCTTCCGGTTACGCGGGTAACTTACGCAGCATTCATCTCCTATTTACAATTGCGGCACGTGAATCCTTCATCCGTTGCTGGCAGATTCGCGAAAAGGGGAGATTTTGTAAATGAGCAGGACTGAACCGCCTTGCACGTCTGCGAATCCGCCGAACACCTCCGAACATCAACAAGGCAAACCACTCACCGTTCAAGAGCAGCGTGAGGCACTGATTGCGCCACTCACTGCCAGGCTCCAGGCCCTATGGTCAAAGAAGACGCTCCGTCTCACTTCTGACGAAGTTGATCTGCTGCAACTCATGAGCACACTTGTCCGGCTTTCCGACCTGGATGTCCTCCAGACTCTACCTATTGCAAACAAAATCATGCCACCCACCGAGGCGTGGGATTTATAACCCCAGCAATATTTAGCGACAGACATGAGCCCATGAATTCCCCCTCATGGGCGTCTGACGTAGAAATGCCGCAAAATGTGCATCATAATTATTGTTCTAGTAATCATATCCGGTGTATGATCGCAGCAGAAATAACCCCCGGCAAGGAAAGCCATTATGCCTAGAACCAAAGATCCCGACGCCCCACAGCTCATCAAGGCTTGTACCTCTCTGGATGAACTGACGTTGACACTCCTTGAGAAGATAAGACACAAGTTCCAGTTAACCAAAGTAAAAGCATCGAAAATGATCTTAGGGCTTGCCCTCGAGAAGAAGATCAAGCTGGTGGACGTCACAAAGTTCTACCAGGAGGTCTGGAGTAATCTTTCCTTCGAGAGCGGACAGCGCTTCTCGCAGTTGCGCCTTGACTGGACTCCCGAGGAGAATGCTTTGCTGCTTATCTACGCAAAACACCTGTTTAGTTCCAGTAATCGAAGCGAGGCCGTGCGGGTATTGATCACCTACTACGCAGTCCAGAACAAATTCGCCGTCGTTGGTCAGGTCAAGAAGTCCACAATTATTCCTAGCAAGAATTGACCCAGGACTCCCCCGCGAGTCGAGCAGCTTTCTACGCTCCTCACGGTAAGTCCTGAAGTCCGCCCACACATGTCTTGAGGTAGACTCGCGCCCAATGCGCTGCAGTTCACGTTGCACATTGGGTGCGGCTCCCCTGGCACAGCGGGCACCGCCTGTGCTGGTAGTGAGATCCATCACTCGGAACCACAATATGTCCGCACTCGAGCAACTCCCCTTTGAATCTGCGTAGCCCGTGCAGGTAGAAATCGTAAACTCACGACTCGCCGCAAAAAGATCAGGGGTAACTACAATCGGATTCGCGTCGCGGTAAAATATAGTAGTCATAGCAGTAATATGACATAATCAGCTTCACCACGGTAGGACAAAAGCAAAAGATTTGCGCAGGGGAGTTCTATGACCAAGCGCTACAGCGAACGGCTCACAGAGACCTTCCGAGATGATGAGTTATCAAAGCTGAACGGGACCGGAATTAATGGCCGCAACGGAGTTAGGTCAAAGATGCCGCGGCAATCGTCCGGAAAAGAGAGCCTCCCAATGTATCGGCCGACACGCGGCACCGCCAATCCATTCCGCTGCAATAGTTGCGGAAGTCCACAGCTTAAAGCGTTCGCTACGATGTACGCACAGGGCACATCAACTGCGGTCTCAATGAAGGGGTTTTTCTTCAAGCATTCCTACCAGAAAACATGGAGACAAACGGAGATGGCCAAGTTGTGCGCTCCACCCCACAAAAGGGCCCTATTTCCGGCCCTCTTTCTGCTGGCCATCGCCGCTGGTGGAACATTTGCCGTGTGCGTGGACTGCCTGCCAACGGCCGTGAGCGGCCGAGTGAGGGTGTTCTGTTTCCTTCTTGGCTGGTTTGGTTTGTATCTGAGTGCGTACCACGTCTATTGGAATCTCCGGTATTTCCCTCAGCGCATGATCGAGTACCATCGCCTTCATTTTTGTTGTCGGTGCGGGCCCGCAGGGCGGCGACTACGCAACAAGTTAGATCCGCTGGTGGTCGACCGAGGGCCTAGAACCATTAATAAAGAGAATCCACGCTCCAAGGCGCATTGATACTGCGATGGCCGGCAAGCAGTAGCAAGATTAACTGCGCAGATTGGCGCTCTTCTTCGCTCGTCAGATATCGCCGCAGTGCATCGTGCCGAAGCGCGTACCGCTGCAAGTCCTCCGCAGTCCGCTCTAGCAGGTAGGCGTGCGCGTTCAACAGAGACTGAACAGGCTTTCCCTTTCTCAAAGTCCCGACGGTTGCAACCAGATGAGGTAGGCAGCACGCCGGCAACCGTTCTTCATTTGAGCCTGCCATTTCTCTCACTGCGTCAGCAACCTCGAGGACAGCTTTTCTTTCTGCCGCAATCCGGACTTCACAGACGCGGCACGTCGCTACTGTGGGCAACAGGCTGGTGATATTTTCATGGAGTTCATCGACATCGGTCGCACGGCTTGCGAGCTCTCGCAATTCTCTTGCGACGCGGTGCGCAAGCTCAGGATATGCGGTACACACGCCGTAAGGAGATGAAATGTTCTCGTATTGCCATGTGTGAAGCGGACAGAATCCGCCTCGTCGCGCATGATCTCGCTGTGTCTCTGAGTTGATGGTCAATTCGTACTGGTACTTGCTCAGAAAATGGAAGATCGCATCAAAGATCGCCCCGCAAACCCGACAGCCGGTCCGTTTCTCAAGCTGTAACGCTGTGATGGGAACACCACTATCCTTTTCACACTCAACCACCTCTCCCGACACAGACTCCACGCCAAGGGTTTTCTCTCGAAGCACGTGGAGTCGCCCCATGAGCACGTTGTATGCTTCTTCATGTTCCGGCGACCCCAGCGATCGTGCCCTCAGCATCAGGAAGCTGCTGACTCTTGCGTACATATTAGAAAAGAATAGCTGCGCGCGCTCTTCGGTAAGAAAGCGCAGCAGTGACGATTGAAATGATCGGAGTCCGCTTTCATCCAGCAGATCTTCATTTCCTGGTTGCTTTTTTCCGGTAGCTTGCCTGGCCGAGATTGAAAAGACCTGAGGCTCCTCCGAGAAGGAAAATTGCTTCAGGCGTTCTCCCACGAACTTCAGAACTTCCGCCCTTTCCTCCGTGCTGACGGTGTCTTGCTTATTGACAACCACGAATAGCTTCTTGTTCGCGTGCCGAATCCGTTGCAAGATTCTGTTTTCCTCTTCCGAAAGTGGGCTCTCATAACTCGTTACTAGAACAAAAGCATCGGCTTCCGGCAGGAAGCGCTCCGTGGTTTCGGTGTTCTCCACAATCGAGGAGCCAAGGCCAGGGCTATCAACAAAGAAGAACCCTCGTCGCAGTATCTCGACAGGAAGCTGAATTTCCGCGTATGCGATGTTCTTGATATTTCCGGGGTTCGCTTGCTGGGTCACATAGTCTGCCAAGTGCGACAGCGGCACCTCACGGTGCAAACCAGAATCGTTGAAGATAAGAACGACCTGCTTGCGCGTACCATAGCGAACTGTGGTGATCGCGGAAGTTAGCGGAACAATTCCCGTTGGCAGATAGTCTCCTCCAAGAAGTGCATTCATAAGGGTCGACTTGCCCCGGCTGAATCTTCCCACAACCAACAGGTTGAACCTATCTTCTGCCAAGCGCGTCAGAAGCTCTCGGCATTCGGAGTGCAGCGCTTCGTCCTTGGTATCGATGGCGTGGGCAGAGCGAATGATTTCGGCCAGTGCAAATTTTGCTTGCTCATACTCTTTGAGATCCATGGAGTCCCATTTCGCGCGAAGCCTGGGCGGAACCTGCGCCGATTCCAGACTGACAATCCCGTATCGCACAGATTTCGCCTTCCAATCGACTGAGGCGTGACAAAGCAGCTTCGACAGCCGGCGCACCTTCATCGTGAGCCTTTCGTGCACGTGTCAAGGCTTGCTCTGCGATGCGGCTCACTTCGAGGAGGAGTTTGCGAATCTCGGCTTCGAGCCGATTGCGACTTTCTTCAATCCGGTTGAGGACATCGTTCTGCACTCGGGAGCTATTGGCCTCAAATAGCCAATCGAGAAACCACCGTGCATCGTTATCGATCCAATTGCGGAGTCCGACGAGTCCGAGAATCACGTCGGCAAGCCTGCGAACTGGCGAAGACGGCTGCGCGATCTCGATGAAATCGCGAAAACGAAACTCAGAGCGAACTCGGAATCCTGTCTCCGGATCAAGGGCGTGAAGCATACGTCCAAGATCGGGAACTCCGGCGTCTGCCAGTCTGCTCAGAAAATCGCTCCCCATTTTTGCGAAGCGCTGGCCGACCGCCCGGTACTGCCGTTCTCCTTCCTCCTGTTCGGGCTGCAGCCACGGGACAACATCCCTGCGCACGATGAATTGCGCCCTGTGCATCGCACTGCGGCGATGAGCGGAGCCCAGCTCACGAGGAGCAGTCTGCAGGTAATCCTCCAACTCCTGCTTCGCCTTCGGCAAGGTCGCAGCGAGAAATGCTTTGCGGCGGTCGAGAAAGAAATCGGAGAGGCGATGTTGTTCTCCCATGAGCAAGTAACCGAGGTCTCGCATGGATCGCTCGGCTTCTCCGAGGGTCTGCTTCATGGCGGCTATGCGCTGCGCGGACTCCTCGATGGGACGTGACAGGGCGTCGCGATCCTCGTAGACAATCGCGAGCAATTCTTCACTGAAGCGCTGAATTCCCCGTTCGCCAGCAGCCTGTATGAGTTCGCGCCCAGAGTCCTGCACGAGGTGTTCAAGAGTGTGGACGAGTTTGTCCCAATCGCGCGGGGGACCGTGCTTTTCAAGGCGCTCTGTGGCGCTCACCGAAAAGATCAGGCCAGCAGCACGTTGCAGCCGCTTCTCCAACAAGCTGTGCGTGAATGCGATGGCCGAAGCCCTCTCGGCGTCGCTGGCCTTATCCGCCTTATTGAGAACGACGAGAAGATGCCCCACGTGTTTGGCTACGGATTCAACAAGGGCGAGTTCTTCACCCGCGAGAGGCGGATCGGAGCCTGTGACTACGAGGGCTGCATCGATGTGAGGGATGAACGCCTGCGTGGCGGCAGTGTTGCCGGAGAACACGGAGCCGAGGCCGGGGGTGTCTACCAGGCACATGCCCTTCGCCAGGAGGGAGCTGGGCACAAATACTTCAGCACCCGCAACGCCCTTAACGTTCTCCGGATTGTGCTCTTCTGATACGTATTGCTCCAACTCGCGCAAGGCAATCTCATACCATGTGCCGTCCTTGGCACGAATCCTTGCGCTCTGGGTGCTGCCATACCGAATAACAGTTGGTACGGCTGTAACGGGAACAAAGCCCGTGGGAAGGATTGACTCACCGATCAGAGCCCCGATCAGCGTGGACTTACCACGTTTGAACTGGCCAACACACGCGACGAAGAATCGGCCTTCCGCCAGGCGGGCAGCCAATTCAATGGCTTCCTTGGAAACCCGTTCGCTTCCAAGCTCCACCGCTAATCTTGTCAATGCCGATAGCCCGCTTGCGGCATCGCCATCGTGCATTAGCCCGGGTTGTGCCGCATCCACCATCTCATCCTCTAAGAAGTAGCTCCACAGTAACGACCTAAAGTGCGTTCGCAGCTGCCCATTCCATCAGAAAATCTATGTAAAGCGGAGACCACTTGATGTGATCTTCATTTCTGTATTTCGACTGTTTAGCCATTGCGATCATGCGAATGATCGCTCCAGGGTTCCCTTCGCTCGACTTGATCATGCTGCCGAGAACGCTGTGCAGATTTTCTGCCTCCAACTGTTGCTGCTCGCAGACCTCGAGAGCAAACGCCTTCGCCGTATCCGAATCGAAGTTCTTAATTGCCAGTCTTTCGCTCCGATCTGGAAGTAGCGCCGAGACCGAGCCAGCATCTTCCATGTGCGCTGATCGAGCCACTGCTATGACCGGTGTCGAGCACGAATACATGAGTTCTCTGGTCATTGCCCCCAAGGCTGGGGAGGGACGGTTCAAGTGGTCGAGGACAATCATGTACCCACCTGCGCGCAATGCATCAGAAACGATTCCTTTCAGCGATACGGAGGACTTGCCAAGGAGAGCGTCGAAGTTTCCTTTGCAGACTCGCAAGACGGTTGGATCGTTCCTGGCTGCAAGCAGTTCGGCAAGGCAGTGGGATACTGCCTGCGGGCTCGATGAACTGGGACAGTACAAGATATTGCCGAATCCTGGAATGGCTTGTTGCAGCAGGAGCGTCTTGCCTGCACCCGAAGGCCCGTGGACCAGCGTGGATTTGCGAGTCGCCAACCGCTTGCGCAGCGATTCCAGTTCCTCGGTCCTGTTGAATATCTGCACCATCGCCTCGAAAGTTACTTTGCGCTCTCACCGTTCTGATGAACATATCTAATGACTTCAACATCCGACATGGCTATCAGCCCTTCGGAGATCATTGAGTCCAACACTGGTATCAGTTCCTGAATCTTTTCATTCGTGTCGATCACCTGCACCATGATCGGAGAGTCCGACGAGATACGAAGGGTATGTGAGCGCCGAATTAGCGTGCTCGCGCCGTATCCTTCAATACCGCGGTAGACAGTCGCTCCTGCGATGTCCAATTTGCGGCATTTTTCGACGATAGCCTCATAAAGGGGCTGACCTTCCCACTTATCGTCCTCGCCGAAGTGAATACGAAGCATCTTTGCCTGGCCGAGGAGTTTCATTTGCGCACCTCCTTGCGGCGCTCGTCCTTTGTAGAATCATGGGTGTACTTGATGATTTCGACGTCTGACAGCGCCACAAGTCCCTGCTTCATCATCTGGTCGAGGATAGGGAAAAAAGCTCGAAGCTTTTCTTCTGTATCAACTACGGAAAGCAGGAGAGGAGCATCGTGAGAGAAGCTGAGAGCACTGTCCTTGTGCATCCGTCGATTGGCTCCGTAGCCAAGTATGCCTCGATAGACCGTGACTCCCGCAATGTCATTGGCCCGTAAACTTTCGACGAGCGCTTCGTGCAAAGGCTTTCCGTTCCATTTGTCTTGTTCGCCGATCAGGATGCGCATCATCTTGGCCTTGCCTTCGGTCTTGATTGCGGGCGGTTCAGTTGCATGAGCATGCTTGAGACTCTGGGGTGTCACGATCGTCGTATCGTGAATCTCGAAGAACCCGCTGCCCACCATGTCTGCAAGTTTAGGAAGGACCGCTTCAACTTTTTCTTCGCTCTCGATGAATTCGACTTTGATCGGCATCTTGTCGGCTAAATCCACCAAGCGACTTGTATGAAGCTTGTGGTCAGCGCCGAACCCGGCCACTCCGCGGGTCACCGTCGCATCAGAAATCCCACGGTAAAACAGAAATTCGAGAATGGCTGAGTACACGGGAGCGCCGTGATACTGCTCGCCCTCCATTACATAGACCGATACCTTTTTGGCTGGTCCCGTCGTTAGCAAGAGATCCTCCTATCTCATCAGTCCGCGCTGTGCTACCAGAAATTCTGCAGCTCTGCCAAGAATTCCACCGCCAGCATGGCCACCGCTTCGCGCCTTGGACGCAAATGATTCCAGCAGCTCTTCCAATTGCTGCCTATTGTTGTCCATAACCTTCGAAATGATCCGTGCATGCTCTGGCGGCAGCATGGAGTCAAGCGCTGTCCCGTGGTAGCGGCAGAGCGTGCCATATTGTTCGACCCATTCAGCGAACCTACCATGCTGCATTTCCCGAACGAATTCCTGCAACCGGGTGAACTCGTGCTCACGAATCAGCCAACAGAGGTCACAGTCCATCCGTTCTCGTCCAATTTCACTACTATTTGCGCCTCTCAACATTGCCAGAAACACCTCGGCCACCGAAACTGCCGGTGCGGACCCAGCAATTGCCCAGGCATGATAATTGCACACTATAGCTGCTCCATTTGGCTGGAGTCTTTCGATCAGCTCATTCTGAAATGCACGCACCAGGGTACAGAGGGGGCAAACGCCCTTTGCCAGTGCTAGCAGAAGTGAGTTTTTTGTTGCATTCAGAGATACGCTATTCTTCTTCACAATGCCCGTCCTGCCACAACTCCAAGCCACACCGCAGCAAATCCGGCGATTACGCTCAAGCCCACGTTCGCGAAGGCCATTGCTATCTGTCCGTCCTGCACCGTGCGCAAGGTTTCATATTCGAAGGTCGAAAATGTCGTATAGGCCCCGATGAATCCAATCGGAATCAGGTATCTCCAGTTGGGGCTGGCGTCTGTCCGCTGAGCTAATATCGTGAGGATGAAGCCGATCAGGAAGGATCCCGAGATGTTGATCACAAATGTTCCATAGGGGAATCGACTTCCCATCCGGTTGCCGATGTAGCTTCCGAGCGCGAACCGGGCAATTGCTCCGATGAACCCGCCCAATCCAACCATCCAGTACTTAATCAACGGTCACCAACCTACAAACTAGAAACAGAGCTTCGACACAATTCTCATCACGCCCTTGTGATAATCATCTCCGCAGAAAGTGATTCGATGTCAGCCCTCAAGCTGCCCATTTCGCTTTCCGGAGTCATTCGTCTATTTAGCATTCGTTCCAACCGTGCGCGGTAATGATCGGCGCGGCTATTGAACCGGAGTTCGATAGTGTTCAACGAAAGTTCGCACCAGCCACGAAGTAAAGCTGCGTAGCTATTGAGAGCGACCTCGAGCGCCGGGAGAAGCACTCGAAGCTTCTTTCCCGCATGCTGCCTTAATGCCCCATGTCCAAAAAGCCCTGCCACCATCGGCTTCGAAATAAAAAGGCGCTCACGATTCAGGTGAAAAACTGGCATCTCGCGATTGGCAAACAGCTCCTCCTGCGAAGGCAAATCGGATATTCGCAAAGCCGCTGCTACTTCGAGCATCTCGACTCTCAATGATTCGATCGTATGGTTCAATCGACTTCGCAACTGACCTGCCAGCTCTTCCAGTGCCCGCACGGCGGTGATCCATAACACCTCACCCAGGTCGATCTTCGGTTCTTTGGCCCATCCCAATGCGGCAACATCGGCAGCTTTCCGAATAATGGAAGGACCGAGTCCGGCGATCTCCTCGGTCATTCTGCGCAGCTCCGGTGCTTTCTCTTGAAGTACCCCGCTTGCTCTGCGTAGTCGTGTTTCAACCTCTTGCCAAGCCGCATGATCTCCTTCAGTTTCCACCGCATTGAGTTGTAGCTCCAGAGTTGCGCGGACACCTTCTTTCAGTGTCGCAACCTTCCGACTGACTGAATCGCGCCGGAGTTGTCGATGCTGTGCGTAAAGGGTGGATAGATCCTCCTGCACCCAGGCGTGCAGAAGGTCCTTATGACCGGGAACGATACTGACGGGATGCACCGGTACCTCTCTCCCAAGCTCTGCAAATACATGATCGCGAACATAGCTCTGAACTTGTTGCCGTTCAGCGTCATCGAGCAGGTCAGCCTTACTCAGTAGAATCGTGACCGGAATCGAGGCGTTGGAGAGCGCCTGGATTATCTTGAGATCATCTGGTGTGAGCGTTGATGCGGCGTCGATCAACAGCACCGCGACGTCGCAACGCGGGAGGTAAGCCATCGTTTCCTCGGCGCCACTGGTCGCCAGTGAACCAAGCCCCGGAGTGTCGACCAGAACAATGCCTTCTCGCAAACGATCTGACGGGAAGCGTACCGCCAGTCTCGCGACGCGCTTTTGATTGCCGCAATTCAATCGTTCGTCCACGAACTCAGAGATTCGGGAGATATCTACGTTTTGCATCCCAGCCCCTTCCAGCCACACCCTCACTCCTGGTTCACGACCGTATGAGACACGAGTCGGAACTGCAGTAATCGGGGTCACGCCAACAGGCAAAATGTCGGCCCCAATCACGCGATTGAGAAGCGAAGATTTTCCGGAACTGACTCTTCCAAAGATTGCGATCTCAAAGTCAGTGTCTTCCATGCGGTCAAGCAGCATGAGCATTGTTGAGCGAAATTCGACGAGACCGCGACGAGTAACAATTTCTTCTATCTTGCGGAGCGAGTCGACTTGTTCCTCACCGCTGAGTCGTTTGATTCGTTCGCTAAGTTCAGGCGCGCCACGCTGCAAAACGTAACTATGTAACTGTTGCACAATCGACTGCAGCTCCTGCATTACGCCGTTCAAGTCCGCCGCACCCCTCTCAGTAACCTCGCCATATCCGCGCATTCTGCCAGGGCTGAGTTCCTCGATTGCAATTTCGACGAATGTAAGAACCGTATGAATCGCGTGCGACGCTGTGATCCTTGGCTTCTCTACTTCAATTGACTCGCCTGCCAGAACACGCAGGAGTTGTGCCCGGATGCGCGCAAGATAGTCCTCGATCGTTTTTCGCTGAATCGGTGTTATGTCCTGGATGTACTTCTGGAAGACGGATTTTGATCGAGCCGGATTCAGCGTGTCCTCAACATCTTTCAGCAGCCTGTCCATGTGCTCACAAGAGATTCGCAGGTTTCTTTGCTGCGAATCGTTCAGCGAGGAGGTCGCATGATTCTGCTCCGCACTCATGCCGCTTCTCCCCGCTGCGCAATCGAATGCAGGCGTGCTTTCAGTTTTAAGGAGTCCAGATCGCTCGCACTTCTACGAGCCTTCAATTCAGCTTCAATCGCGCTGCACGTGGTGGCGAAATTCTCAAGCAGGTTCTGTTCCGCCTCGGCGGCCACACTCCAGTCATTGGCAATTAATTGCTCCACCAGAATACGAATCGCCGGAGTCTTGTCGATTGGATCGCCGACGGTTAGAGCAATACCAGCTGCGCGCGTTGAGAGAAATGGGTCGCGGTCATAGATCAAGAAGCGAAGTCGCTCCCAATCCGCTCTAGACATGCGTCCCGCAGATAGAACCTTGAGTGCACTCCGGCGGCGTAGAAGACTGCTTGACAATTCGCGGACTGCCGAAGGTTCGGGCGACCTGACTGTGGCAATCAAATCCTCGACTGCCACGCATCTGAGCAGTCTTAAGGCCTCTTCAGCGGCCGGCCTCGCAACGTCATCTTCTAGGTGCCGAATGAGGGCAGGAACCGCTTCCGTGCGTCCAAATGTGCCGATTGCTTCAATCGCGCCACGCAATGCGCGTAGGCTTACGATCTCTAACAACACATGAAAGACTTGGTCAGTTTTCCATCTCCCGAGCTCGTGCGCTACGCTATTTTCAACCGCCTCTTCCGAATAGCGTAGCACCGGGTCGGAAATGTGTTTCTCCTCGGTTAGATACTCAATCAACGCTGAAACCGCATTCAATTCAACTAAGGCTTTGACTGCACGCTGACGGCCCACAAATACCGAACGCGGAGGTCCAGACAAGAGGAAGCGACGGATTGGGGGAATAGCACGTTCGCCACACGCCACGAGCAGGCTGATACCGAGTTCTCCTTCCGAGATTGAGTCGAGTCCAGCTATGAGTCGCTCGATTTCCATTTCGGAGAGGGTTCGGAACTCCGACGCTTCCTGACCAACAGACATGACTGGCTACCTCATCACAGGCTGGTCCCACTTCGCATATGCTGCGTGACCAGCGTATCTTGCCTTGCTGCCGAGCTCCTGCTCGATTTCCAGCAGTCGATTGTATTTTGCAATCCGTTCTCCCCGGCAAACTGAGCCGGTCTTTAGCTGGCCAAGTCCCAGCGCCACGGTGAAATCTGCAATCGTGGTGTCGTCGGTTTCGCCGGAGCGGTGGGAAACCACGCAGGTGTAATCATTCTTGCGGGCGAGTTCAATACACCGAAGTGTCTCCGTCACTGTGCCAATCTGGTTCAACTTAATGAGAACCGAGTTCGCGACACCCTCCCGAATACCTCGATCGAGAATTTTCGGATTTGTTACGAAGATGTCATCACCGACGAGTTGTACATGCTTCCCGGCCTGCTTCGTAAGCTCTTTCCATCCATCCCAGTCATCCTCTGCAAGCCCGTCTTCCAGTGAGAAAATCTCCGGATATTTCTTGAGCCATTCCATCCAGAGCTTTACCATCTCCGCAGAACTGAGACGGGATTTGTCTGATTTTCCGAATACATACTGTCCATCTATGAAGAACTCGCTGGCGGCCGGATCCAGATTGATCGCGATGTCATGGCCAATCTTGTAGCCCGCTTTTTGCACGGCGAAATCGAGCAGTTCCATGGCTTCCTCGTTCGAGCGAAGCTGCGGAGCAAATCCACCTTCGTCGCCAACGCTCGTCGAGTAGCCCTTTCGCAAAAGGAGTCCTTTTAGTGCGTGGAATGTCTCAGACGCAGCTCGCAGAGCTTCCGCGAAGCTCGGCGCGCCGACCGGCACGATCATGAACTCCTGGAAATCGACATTGTTGTCTGAGTGCTTGCCTCCGTTTAGGACATTCAACTGAGGCACTGGAATCACGTACTCATCCCTATCCGCAAAGTACCGATACAGAGGAATGCCGCGTTCGTTCGCCATTGCCTTGGCCGCGGCAATCGAGACGCCGAGAATCGCGTTGGCTCCAAGGCGCTCTTTGTTTGGTGTTCCATCCAGCTTGATCATCATTTCGTCGAGCCCGGTCTGATCGGCTGCATCGAAGCCGATGACGGCAGGCTGAATGACGTTCAGTACGTTCGAGATGGCCTTTAGAACGCCTTTACCGCCGAAGCGTTTGTCATCTCCATCCCGCAGTTCGACTGCCTCCCGTTTGCCGGTAGACGCGCCGGAAGGAACCTTTGCTGTTCCAGTCTTTCCGCTCTCCAATGTCATGGTGACTTGCACAGTTGGATTCCCACGCGAGTCTAGTATCTCCAATGCCTGTAGTTTCTTGATGCTCGTCATAAACACCCTCTTTCCCTATCGTGATTACACAGAACCGGTGCGTAGCACCTTTGCAAGATCTTGCCGGATGTCGTGCGGTACCGGCAGCTGTTGAATACGCTGTATCGCCCGCTCCACCGGATATTCAAATTGCTTCAGTTGAAATTTTCCATCTTCCCAAACGGCATAACACGCGTCTGCCTTCCCCGTTTTAGGCTGTCCGAGACTCCCCGGGTTCACTACTGTTTGGGCGCCGACTTTCCGGACGAACGGCGTATGCGTGTGTCCGACCAACAAGAATTCGGCGTCCACCTGCTCAAGCTCCTTCCTCCAAAGATCCGAATCTTCGGGGCAATAGCCATAGAGCGGATTGGAAGGAATCGCATGACAGAGATAGAAACGATGACCATCTCGCTCGAGCACGTGCGCCAGAGGCAACTCTCGCAGGTAAGCAGTCGCATCCTGGTCTAGGTTTGCTTTTGAATACTGCATCGTCGTGTCCGCCATCTCCGCGTATCGCGGGGTACATCGCGGATCGACGTCGAATCCAACCGCGTGGTCATGATTGCCGCGGCTGACGATTTTGCTATGAGAGCGAACGAAGCTGACAACTTCTGACGGCATGGGGCCGTAGTTCACCAGATCTCCAAGCACCCAAAGCTCATCGCCAAGCTCTGGCAGGGCTGAGAGTGCGTCAAAGTTACTGTGCAGGTCGGAGATAACAACGATCTTCATGTCTGACTCCCTACCTTCATTCGAGTTCCTGAGAGCAGTTGCTGCGCGCGCTCTACGGAGTCGTGCTCCCGGCCGGGTGCTTCCGCCCGACGTTGGTGACCGTGTTTTCGTACAAATTCCTCCAAGTCACCGGCAAGCTCCCGCATTCGAATTTCTATGACTTCTGCTTGCTGGGATCGGATATTCACTCCAGCCACCTCATTTCATGACCATCACCGGACAGTGCGCGAAGCGGATCACCCGCTCGGAGACTGAGCCAAGAAGCAATTTTTCAAACAAAGAGGTTCCTTTGCGCCCCACGATGATTAGCTCAGCGTGATTCAGTTCCGCCTGGTGGATCAAATGCTCGGCTGGATGCCCGACCTCAATCTGCGTTTCAAGCTGGACCGCAGCCACCTTGGCGCGTTCGCGCACTTTAGTAAATCCTTCTTCGAAGTGTTCCCTGGCATTGTCGAGCACCGCATCCACCTCAACACGTGTCGCGGGTTCCGGCGGTCTCGCCACCGCCAAGACCAGGATCAGCGAATCGGTACATCGTGCAAGATCAATTGCCACATCAACAGCTCTTTCCGAAGCCTCTGATCCGTCGTATCCGACCAGAATCTTTTGGAAATGTGCGGCATGCCGTCTTCCGTCCATGCAGTTTCCTCCTAATCCACTTCGACCGTCGCTTCAGAGGCTCGAGGCGCAGCTGCCCGCTCTTCTTTCTTGTGCACCAGCAAATGCCTAGGCATGAAAAATGCGTTGGCGATCACGGTGGGAACCACCGCGCTGCCAATGACCGTCGCAACCAAGTGTGAATATTGCGCCTCGTCGATGATGTTGTGGTTCAGTCCGAACAAGGCAGAGATGGTGCCGAATGTAAGTCCCGTTGACATCATGAGGGTGTAGTACAGGCCTTCATCGCGCTGGTACTTGAACGCTTGTACAGTGGGAAAAAGACCGATTACTTTGGACAACATCTTGGCAAAGAACAGAACGACAAAGATCATCGGCGCGGCAATCAATGCCGGGACCGAAACGAACGAGCCGGCGCGTATGAAGTAGAACGGAGTCAACAAACCAAAGGTGAGGGTTCGCAGACGTCGGATGAGGGAGTGATCCTTGCCGACAGTTCCGGCGAGCACCATGCCTATCATGTATGCAGGCAGGACGGCTTCGCTGCCTGCCCAAACGGCAAGTCCGCCCATCGCGAACAGGAGGAACAAGAGGTACTTCGCTTCCAGCTCCGATACCCGGCCACCATAGCGACGAAAGAATCGTGGGGTCAGGAATGGCAGCACCGCGAAGACAATGACGGAGACCGCGATGAACACAAGTGTCCGGTATGTAAATGGAGAGAAGATCAGACCAAGAGCAATCACGGTCGCAAGATCGTTCACAAAACATGCGGCGAGGATGGCTTTGCCAAAGTCAGTGGTATTGAATCCAAGTTCGAGCATGACTGCGTAAACGACAGCTACGGACGTTGTGCTGAGGGCAACACCAGCCAGCCAACTTGCGCGCACGCTCCAATGCAGAAGAAAGTGCGCAATAGCCGTGCAACCCAGAAAAGGCCCTAGAAATCCGACCAGCCCGACTATGAGCGCTTCTTTCCATTTTGTCCGGAAGATGGTGGGATCTAGTTCGGCACCGGCTAGAAAGGTGAGAACAATCGCGCCAGTGCCTGCCAGAAAACCGATCCAGTTGGTCTTTGCTCCCAAGCCTCCATGGATTCCGATGACTGCGCCGATGATGAGCTGCGCGACGGTGCCGACGACTATCTCGGATAAGGCCGTCGAAATTTTGAACCAGATTGCCAGAAGAGTGGCAATCAAAGCCAATCCCACCCAAAGAGCAGCCAGTACCCAAACGTTCTCCATAGAACGCGACTCCTTCAGATTTTGTTGGATCGGTGCCGGGCCATGACTCCGCGACAAGGATCCTTGTCAGGAGTCATCAGCCATCCCGGCTATAGATGGGACAGCGGTTTAGGGTGAACTCCTTCACCCGCTTCCAGATTATTTACTCTTGTCTACGGCAACTTGTCAATAAAACCCGGCGATATTTTCCACCAATTCAGATGCGTAGAAAAACGGCGGCGGCCACGAGTAACCATCGACCACCGCCAATTCAAATGCATGGACTAGAGGCCGGCTACATAAGTTCCAGACCTCTTTCGAGCCACGCTGCTCCATTTACAGTCCGGACAGTCGTTTGCTCAATAGCGGAGTCGTTTTCGTGTAAATGCCGGGAAGTAACGAACTGCTCAATGACACATTTCCCTGAGGACCGCTCTGCACACCCGTGCCGGGCAACTGTCCCTTTGGGCTAAGCCCCGTATTTTGCACCTGCTGTGTCCCCATTGCTCCAGGCAGCACGCAACTGGAAATAACAATACTCCTGCTCTGCTGCCCACCTTCCCTCGATGCCGGCAAATCGCCCAGCGCGTGCGCGAACATCAGACCATTGGCCATCAGCGCCATGGTCGCTACATGAATAAACTTGTTTTTCATCTTCACTCTCCAGAGTTTTGTTGTCGCGGTTCGCTGATCCTTCTGCCACTTGCCATCAAGATTCATTCCGTTAAAGCCAGCTCACCCTGGGGGCCGCAAATGCCCACGCGTTCGCCGAATATGCGAATGACTCCTGAACTCGATGGATCGTTGCCAGTGACATGACTCCGCGACAAGGATCCTCGTCAGGAGTCATCATCTATCCCGGCTATAGGTGGGACAGCGGTTAAGGGTGAACTCCGTCACCCGCTTGCAGACATTCTGCCTGCAACGTGACGACCCGTCAAGTAATTTCCGTTTCGGACGTCTTTACCTTCATTTGGCCCTAGCGACTAGCTGTTGATCATCATCAGTGCTGTTCCGCTTCAGGCACAGAACCGCCAGATCTAGAACCCACGCTGTCGAGTTGCACTGTAGCGGTGGAGAGCATCTTCAATAACGGGAAACGCGTCGTTGGCGGGCTGAATGTCGTCCACCTCAACGACCTTTCCTTCAAGCTGTTTGTAGTCTTGGAAGAAGCGGCGAACCATGAGGAGTTGGTGCGAGGCAATTTCGGAGGCTTCATGGTATTGATTAAATTCGGGATCGGCGGTCGCGACCGCGATAATCTTGTGATCCTTCTTTCCCGCATCGATCATGGTCATCAAACCCACCGCTCTTGCATGAACCAGTGTTAGAGGGGCGACACTCTCCTGACAGAGCACAAGGACATCGAGCGGATCATCGTCCTCAGCCAGAGTCTGTGGGATGAATCCGTAGTTCGCGGGGTAATAAACAGCAGAATAGAGAACTCGATCCATCTTGATCAGACCACTCGGCTTGTCGAGTTCGTATTTAACACTGGAGCCGAGAGGAATTTCGATCACCACATAGAATTCCTTCGGCAAATTCTTGCCAGGGGTTACGTCGTGCCAAGCGTTAATCATTTGCGACCTCTCTTTCAACTCTCCTCTGGATGTATCAAGACCGCAGCGGCTCGGGGGATGATCCGAGCAAATCGCGGTGAGAACGTTCTGTTCCGGCAGTTTTCCTGGGAATTGAACCGAATGGCGAACGGTACTGTTGAACGCCCTCGCGTTGAGGGACAGAGAGGGACGTGCAGTGCGCCAGAGCTAGAACACTTACGAGCATGAAATGACTTCCAATCAGGAGTCATCGTCTGCCCGCAAATGTGGGACAGCAGTTAATGGTGGTACTCCATCACCGCAATATTTCCGAAATAATCTACCACAATCGGCCGGGGCGTGGCAGAAGACATAATGGACGTGAGTTGAGCCCTACCCGGCGGTGGTGTTACACTGCCGCCGGGTTTGGAGTACACCCAGAACCGCCCTTCCTGATTCAACCAGGGCAGATGACTCCTACGGGCCGAGAGCCCGGGGAGTTTTCATATCTGCCTCCCTCAGCTCAACGCCTACTCACACTGAATCGCTTCGATGACGATGCGCAGTGAGGTTATTGGTATGGGCTTTCAGAGCATTCTGTTCCGCGAGTCAATCGATCACGCGCAGTGCGACCGTTGCGGACCGCCAGACTGCTTTCGCGATCTCTGTCTGCAACAAGCAATCGACGCTATTACCGCAGGTTTCCAAGAGTATTCGCTCGCGCAGTTCTATTGCGCACCATTGAACGACCTGGACAGCATCGCATACCGCCAGGAAATTCTGCGGGATCTCGAAGAGCCGGTTCTCATGGAAGCACTGGAAGAGTTCTCCGACCAGATGCGCTCGATGCGTGAAGTGCTAGGCACTGCAAACAAGCTCTACTACAAGCGTGCCATTGAGAGGCGATTCCTGGCAGCTGCCGGAATATATTGCGACGCCGTGGCCTGCCTTTCGCAGCATTTGTGGGTGTGTGAGCTGAAATCTCGAGGCTTGGTCGCATTTCGCTCCCACCTGACCAACTACCTCGCATCAGCGTACTTCCACGATCTTAAGACGGAGGCGGAGGCACTCGAAACAGATCTCTCCAATATTCAATTTTCAATACTGATCGACGGCGATGCCATCACAGTGCTCAGCTTCAACGGGGAGAGAGATTACAGCGAGATCGTCGAGGCCACCTTCGATAAATTCAGGCGGGACATAAAGAATGTACGCCCCGTGAAAGCGCCGCCACCCGGACAGATGAACCACGTCGATGCACAGGTTCTGGACCGGGTAGCATTGTTGTTTCCGGATGCATTTAGCGCGCTCGATGAGTTTTGCTCTAATCACGATGACTATCTCGACCAAACAATATCGCGCTTCGATCGGGAGATTCAGTTCTATATCGCTTACCTGGCACACGTGAATAAGCTTCGGAAGGCTGGACTGTGCTTCTGTTATCCGGAGCTCTCAGAGGAATCGAAAGAAATCTACGCTCACGATGCCTTCGACATTGCTCTGGTGAATAGGCTCACTAAGGAAAAGGTTCCGATTGTCACGAACAACTTCTCCCTGAGCGGCCCGGAGCGCATACTCGTCGTCTCTGGACCGAACCAAGGCGGCAAAACGACCTTCGCTCGAATGTTCGGGCAGATGCATTATCTGGCAAGCCTCGGGTGCCTTGTTCCGGGCAGCGAGGCTCACCTCTTTCTGTATGACAAACTCTTCACCCACTTTGAGCGCGAAGAACACATAGAAACTCTTCGCGGGAAGCTTCAGGACGATCTCGTTCGGATTCGGCAGATACTCGACCGTGCCACGCCAAATAGCATCGTCATAATGAACGAGATATTTGCATCCACGACCCTCGCTGATGCGCTCTACCTGGCTAAAGAGATCATGGCGAGACTTACCGAATTGGGCTCACTCGGTGTGTGTGTCACATTCCTTGATGAACTGGCGACGTTCAGTGAAAGGACAGTCAGCATGGTGGCCACGGTGGACGAACTTCACCCGGCGGTCCGAACATTCAAGATCGAGCGGCGCCCTGCTAACGGGCTTGCTTATGCGCTCGCCCTCGCAGAAAAGCACAGGGTGACCTACGACTGGCTGCGGAAGCGGGCTCGGATATGAAAACACAATTGATGTACCGGGACCGTGACTTCAAACTGGATACAAAGCTTCCTTGGCAGGCAGAACTCATCAGCCAGGACCTTGAGCTCACAACTCTCCTCGAGGCGATGGCACGGGGCGACAGCTTTCTGCTCGAAGTCTCCCGTGCAGCTCTGCTTTCCGGGCTGGGCACCGATGTGGACACAATCCTGTATCGGCAGGACATTCTGAGGGACTGCCTCAATAATCAGGCACTGGTCACGGAGCTTTATTCGCTCACGCTAGGGGCGATAGTGGAAGCAAAACGTGCGTGGTGGTGGGGATTGTCGAACCGATCTGTTAGCTCAATCCTCTCCGGAGCCACCTCTCTGCTTGAGCTATTCCTGCCGCCTCTGAAGAGGCTGCGAAGCATTGCTGTAGAGGATTCAGGGCGATTTGCGTCGCGCGGCTTTGAAGCATTATTCACGCTGTTCAGAGACGAGCTTACCGAGGAATATCTGGACCTTATCGCTCGTCATTTGGTGGAAGTAAAGTTCCGTCGTGGCGCATTGATCAGCGCCAGTCTAGGAAGCAGCAACGAGAGCACGGACTATATACTCCGTCAGACGGACGGGAAGCAGCGGTCGTGGTTTCAGAAGGTTTTCACCAAAAGGCCGGCAGCGTACACATTTCATATTCCTGAACGGGACGAGAACGGGGCGCGCATTGTGTCTGAAATGCGGGGGCGAGGCACTCACCGCGTAGCAGTTGCGCTTGGCGAGTCGGCAGATAACGTCCTCGGATTCTTCGCAGCCTTGCGCATGGAACTGGCTTTCTACATAGGCTGTATAAATCTTCACCAACGTCTCGCTGCCTTGGATGCGCCGGTGTGCTTCCCAGCACCTGCCTCGTCATGTGAAAGAACTTGCCACTTCTCTGCCTTGCATGATGTATGTCTTTCGCTTCGCCGAAAGGAGTCTGCTGTTGGGAACTCATTGAATGCCGATCGCAAAAGCTTGTGGATCGTCACCGGTGCGAATCAGGGCGGCAAATCGACATTCCTGCGGAGTGTGGGATTGGCGCAGATGATGATGCAATGCGGAATGTTCGTGGGAGCACAGGAGTTTACGGCCGCGACCTGCCCTGCCGTGTTCACGCACTATAAGCGTGAAGAGGACGCAGAGCTGAAGAGTGGGAAGCTCGACGAGGAACTCGCCAGGATGAGTGAAATCGTGGATCACCTTACGCCGGACTCAATCTTGCTCTGCAATGAATCATTTGCCGCAACCAATGAACGCGAAGGATCGGAGATTGCGAGACAGATTGTCACGGCGCTGCTGGAAAAGCGAATCAAAGTCATCTATGTCACTCACCTATACGGTTTTGCGCGAGGTTTCTTTGATAGAGGAGTGGACGAAGCAATGTTCCTCCGAGCAGAACGAAATGTCGACGGTGCACGAACCTTCAAGGTGATCGAAGGCGAGCCCCTACAGACCAGCTTCGGAAGAGATTTGTACTCTGCGGTGTTTCGAGACGCCGAAATCGAAGCCTAGCTGCAAATACGCTGCTAAGCGGCGCGTAGGGCGAAAAGGGAACACCAAAAAGAGTTAGCTGAATCTCTTGACATTCCGATGAATCGCACTAAACTGGCTCTGTTGTTACCGGTGAAGGAGTACCGCCGCTAACCGCTATCCTTTCTAGTTCCAGGATGGCTGATGACTCCTGACAAGGATTCTTGTCTCGGGAGTCGTTTGCGATCCAGTTGCTGGCTGCGATCTGAGCCAGACCCGCGAAACAAGCATCCGCACAGGTTCTGAGCGAAAGCGTATTGGCTGCAGTGGCTGTTCCATTGGGCCATGCGTGGCGTGCACTGCCGCGATCTGCCTGCTTTAGTTGAAGCTCGAACACGGCGCTGAGACTGATGAGGAGAAAACATGAACGCGAACGGGAAAAATGGACAGTTTCAAAACATTCTCATTGGATATGACGGGTCGAAAGGCTCACAACATGTACTTCAGATCGGACTTGGAATCGCGCGAGGAATGCACGCAAGAGTCGAGCTGCTCGCGGTAGCTTCGCTTCCGGAACCGGCAATGCTCGTGGAGTCGCACGCCTTCTTAGATGGCGCCCGGAAACGCTATACAAGCGAACTGGAGCAAATTGCCAAAGCTGCAAGGGAGACTGGCATTGAAATTGAGACCGATATCAAGGCCGGGCATCCCGCAGCTCAGATTATCCAGCAAGCGGAAATGAACAAGATCGATCTGATTGTGCTGGGAAGGCGAGGGACTTCCCGTCTTTCCCAACTCATTATGGGGTCGGTTTCAGAACGAGTTCTGCGTTATGCCTCTTGTCCCGTGTTGGTAACAAGCGAGGTGCCTGATGAACATTCTTTGTCCTAATTGCTGGCACGAACTGAACGATTCTCTCGCGGTTTGCCCCGGCTGTGATTCGACAGTGGACTTGTATTCGCGCGACTATGAGCATCGGCTGATCGCGGCTCTATCTCGCAGCGAAGCGGCGCGCCGCGCACACATCTGTTTGATTTTGGGCTTACGGGCCAAACGAACGTCAGTACCCGCACTTCTGGAATCACTCCACGACCCGGAGATCATCGTGCGCACGGCTGCACTTCGCAGCCTCGGGGAGATCGGGGACAGATCCGCCATTCCCGGCATTGAGGAGTTAACAAACAGCGAACATGAAATGCTGCGTGCTGTCGCCAACAGAGTTCTGAAGACGCTAGTGGGCACAAGAGAGGAGTGGCGTCACCGGTCAGCATCGTGAGCGTGCAATCGAGCATCTTTGGGCGGGAAATGGAGTTGGCAGAGCTTCGTCAACGACTCCGGGCGGAATCGTCATTTCTGATCCATGGCAGTAGCGGCTCTGGAAAGACGGTGCTTCTCCGCTCGGTAACCGCAAACATGCCGAAGGTGCTTTATTGCGCCGATTCGAGGACGGGACACTCAGTATTTCACTCACTTGCTACTGAACTCCACCTACGCAAGAATGCCAGGATTCGAAGGGCGTGCGGACGCGGGGGCGATGAAGCTATCAAGCATAAATCGGTTTTGGTTCTGCGCGGGCTAGTCCTCGATGCGCTCCATGATGGCAGATACTGCGCCGTACTCGACCATTTAGCGGCCACATCAGCGGGGCTGGCCGCCGATGTTCGGGACATGATGCTATGGGCAAACACTCCCGTAGTTGTAATCGCACGATCTGAGCATATGGAGGATACAGGCTTTCTTGGCTCATATTTTGCGCTTCGCTCGGAACGGATGCACATAGCTCCATTCACGCGCAATCAAGCAAGGATATTTGCCCAAGAGGCCATTACCCAGGTTGGTCTTGAGGCCTCCAATCAAGAAGAACTCTTGAACGGGATCGTCGAGCTTAGTCGTGGGCTACCAGGCGCGATTATCTCGCTCGTGCGTATGTCATTGTTGCCGAAATACAGGAGTGGACAGTACGTGAAGTTGTCCCCTTTATACATCGATTATCGCTTGGCATGGCACGCAGCAAATGCACTCTAGGAATGGCCATATGAGTTCTGGGCAAAGGGGGACAGTTGGGCAATCGCTGGAAGCCGCGCAAGAATCGCACGAGAATTCTCAATACTTTCAAAGCCGTTCACCCGCGTATCGCAGGTAGACCCTTCATGCCCATTTACCAATAGAAGGATCGGTTGATGCTAGACACATCGATAGTTCGTCGGAATTCGGCTTTGCGATTTGTCCTCGTGATAGGAGTGGTGAGTTTTTTCGCAGACTTTACCTACGAAGGTGCACGCAGCATCACGGGTCCCTTCCTCGCAATGCTTGGTGCGAATGGAGCCATCGTCGGGGTGGTTGCAGGACTCGGGGAGTTGCTCGGCTACGGCTTGCGAATGGTGTCGGGAACCGTGAGCGAGAAAACGCAGAAGTTCTGGACGATCACTCTTTCCGGATACGCGATACAGATGATTGCAGTCCCACTCCTCGCATTTTCTAACAGCTGGCAAATCGCGGCGGTTCTCATCATCCTCGAGCGGGTCGGAAAAGCAACCCGCAATCCTCCGCGCGACGTAATGCTTTCACATGCTGCGAAAGAGATTGGCTATGGATGGGGCTTCGGAATCCACGAAGCGTTGGACCAGTTCGGCGCTCTCTTTGGCCCGCTAATAGTAGCTGCCGTCTTCGCACATCGGGGTAGTTACGCAGCGGCGTTTGCTGTTTTGGTCGCACCCGCCATCATCACGTATGGCATGCTTCTGATTTCGCATCATCTATATCCACACCCGGAAGGTATGGAAGACCATCATGCTCCAAGTTCGAGCTCTAACAGTTTACCCAGAACGTTCTGGATTTATCTCTGCGGCGCAGCGCTTGTTGCCGCGGGGTTTGCCGACTTTCAGCTGATTGCATTTCATCTCACCAAGAGCAACTCAGTCGGTGCAATTTGGATTCCGATCGCTTACTCGATTGCAATGGCTATCAGCGGTGCTGGATCGCTGCTATTCGGACGACTCTTTGACCGTTTCGGATTGAGTATTCTCGTTCCTCTCACAATCATTTCAGCGGCATTTGCGCCTTTAGTCTTTCTAGGTTCTTTCTGGACAATTCTCACAGGCGCTGCCCTGTGGGGACTGGGAATGGGAGTGCATGAATCGATCATACCCGCAGCCGTCGCGACCATGGTTCCCGCTCAGCGCCGCGCCTCTGCCTACGGAATCTTCACCGGCACTTACGGTGTTGCATGGTTTCTGGGAAGCGCCGCATTGGGTTTTCTCTATGACATTTCCGCCCACGCCGCCATTGTGTTTTGTGTAGTCCTACAAGGATCGGCTCTTCCGTTCTTTATGAAGGCAAAAGCGGCTCACGCACATTTGGAGGAAGCAGGAGGCTAACGATATATGTCAGAAGACTGGAGCTGGACGCCGACAAGGCGATTGTACGGCCAAGGGTGCTAGAAATCGCGAGCGCGATAGAGAAGGTCGCTGGGGTGGCGTTTGCATTCGGAGCCTTCGTTATTTTGTCGCACGCTATTCTGATGCACGCCGACGACTCATCCGCGCAGAGCAGCAGTTGTCTTATCTACAGGTCGATGGAATTCACAGTATCAACAACGAGACTCACCTGTTCTGCGCTTATAGAAACGTTAAGTGATGTACTTCCTGCGACTCGGGACTTGGCGTGTGCATATCCCGACAACGAATGTGGTTCTGGTCCGGTCCGAATTTGAATCAGAAGACACCGATCTGAACTACGGCGCGGTCCTGAAGTCCGGATCTGGGGCCAGCGGTGGACCGGGATCGTTCGCTTAGGATTTCGCTAACTATATGATTAGGTGCCGGTCTCGGGATCGCTTTGAGGATTTGCCGTCCTCGCTCCGGCAGTGAGGCCCCTTCCTCCGAAACTATTCACGATGTAAGCTGAATGCATCCCGCACTGTAAAGTATGCTCATCGTCAGGCACGGAGAATTCATGTGAAGCGAACTCAAAGATTGTTGTCCTTATCATCGTTGCTGCTCTTTTCCCTTAGCCTGATGGCACAGTCTGTTCCTGGCCGGCTTGCCGTTACACAGGAACCAACACCGAACCTTGGACAACTGAAGACGCGGTTGATCGCATATCACGATTGCCTGCGGCCACGTGGCTGTTATGTGCCCGACTTAAACCGGCAGTCCGACTTGGCGATTGCATATCTGCAACGTAGGGTTGCGAGAGTAAAACCTGGAGAGAAACTGGCACTCGTTCTTGATATCGATGAGACCGCGCTGTCAAATTGGGATGAGGAAGCACAGGACGACTTTGGGTATATTGCAAACGACTGGAATGTTTGGGTCGAGAAGAAACAAGCCGCGCCGATTGCAGGGACGCTACGACTTTACAACGAGGCTCAGAAGCACAATGTTGCAGTGTTCTTCATTACCGGGCGAAGCGCCGCGCAGACGTCCGCCACTATGGAGAATCTGAACGCAGCAGGCTATCACGACTGGACGGGCTTGGCCATGCGTGGTCCGCATCCTTCCGGACAAACCACGGCAGAGTACAAGTCAGGGGAGCGCAGGAAGATTGTCGAAGCTGGATATCGCATAGTTCTAAACGTTGGTGACCAGATGAGCGATCTAACTGGCAGCCCGCACGCGGAGCTATCTGTTAAGCTGCCCAATCCCTTTTACTACATCCCGTAGAGCTTCTTATACCCAGTACTCCTGTGGCGAGAATGACCCAGCGTCTGAAGCAAGCGCTGGAGACGCTTAGCGAAAGTTCGATTGGAGACTCCTATTCGTAAGCACTTAAGCGAGTCTTTTTAGAATCTACGCTGTCTTTGGTTTGCCATTTCGGGGCACGCTCATCTAGATTGAGTCTCATGAGATGTCTGAGATATTGGGCGTTGATTCTTTTCCTGGGAGTGGTGCCTGCTGCGCTCGCGCAGACCGCTGAGAAGGCGATCGCTTTCACCTTCGACGATCTACCGGTGAGTACTATCGGGCAGAATCCTGAGCCTGAGTTTCAGGTCCAGGCATCGCAGATCACGGCGAAGATGCTGGCAATCCTGAAGAAACACAACGTTCACGCTACGGGATTCGTCAACGAGATGAAGCTCAATACCCCAGGCGCTCGTGACTTCTACTCGGGACTGCTTGAGGACTGGCTGCGAAACGGGCACCTTCTCGGACATCATGGTTACAGCCATCTTCAGTTTGGAGAGGTGACACTGGCAGCCTACGAGGACGATTTTCTTCACGGCGATGTGATCGTTCCGCTGCTGCTCAACTATCGCGGAATCAAAGAGCGTTACTACCGCTACCCATACAACGATACTGGAGATACAGCGGAGAAGAAGAACGGCTTCCTGGCCTTTATGGCCGCGCACGGTTACGCTCCAGCTCCCATGACCTACGGAAACTACGATTGGATGTATGCGAGCCTTTATGACGACGCGATGGCGCGGAAGGATGCAGTATTTGTGGAGCGCTTGAAGCACGAGTATCTGGTCGAAAGCCAGCGCAACATTGATTTCATCGAGGAGCTTTCGGATATGGACTTTCATCGCCAGATTCAGCAGATCGCCGATCTGCATGTTAATCAGATGAACGCGGACCTGCTCGACGAGCTACTAACCCTCTTTGAACAGAAGGGTTACAAGTTTATCTCCCTGCCGGAGGCTCTCGCCGATCCAGCTTACAAAACTCAAGATCAATTTGTTGGTTCCGATGGCATCTCCTGGCTGTTGCGCTGGCAGCCAGCTCTGGGGATTCCCATTGACTATAAGGATGATCCTGAACCTCCGAAGTGGGTTCAGGATGCCAATGCCGCGCTGGAACTATCAGGGGCGCCGCGCTAGTTGGCACGCGCAAGCGCGTAAGGTGTGCACGGCCAGTCGTGAATAGTATCCCGCCACCTTGGCGTTTAGACTGCCAGTGACGTGCTTGCGGAGGGCGCGCAATGGCATCCCGTAGCTCACTCTCGCGTAACGGGTATCTTTTATAGATAAGTGGAATACAATTCTACGTTTTTGAAAATGCGTCCTCGCCTTGTGTTTATGCGTCAAAGCCAGAGAAGGAGCATACCTTGGCTCTTGAAGTCAGCACCAGTTTCCCTCCGAATGCGGTAGCCTTCAAGATCGCGATTGCTCTTGCAGTCGGAATGCTGGTTGGCTTCGAGCGCGAATCTGCCAGCAAGGACGTTGGTATAAGAACATTTGGGCTGACAGCTTTGCTTGGGGCCTTATGTGTCCTGGTATCGCCAGCTTTTGGCGTCGCCGCCATGGCGGGCGTGATCGTGCTGATCGCGCTGCTCAACATACGCAGCCTTGTCGCGAATCACTCGCTTGAGATCACAACCTCAGCGGCGCTGCTGGTGACCTACACCCTCGGTGTGTTGGTAGGACTTGGCCACAGCTTTACCCCTGTGGCCGCCGCCATCCTAATGACACTCTTGCTTGCGTGGAAGGTTGAGCTGCGCAAGTTTGCTGGCGGAGTCACAATCGACGAGTTGCGTAGCGCTGTGCTGCTTGGCTTGATCGGCTTGGTGATCTACCCCATCTTGCCTGACCGGTTCGTAGATCGCTGGCAACTGGTGAACCTGCGGCAGGCATGGATCACGGTTGTGGTGATTGCTGGAATCGCATTTGTCAACTACGTACTGCTCCGCCTCTACGGGAATCGTGGACTGTACTGGACTGCTATTCTGGGCGGACTGGTAAACAACCGTGCAGCGGTGGCTGAATTGATGCCAGTAGTGGCCGGATCCAGAATTGTAAGCGTGGTCATGTTTGCGACGCTAGCAATGTTCATGCGGAATATCGCCATATTGGCCATGTTCGCGCCCAAGGCGCTACTTACGGCAATCGGGCCGCTGTTCGCAATGGCACTCGTCTCCTTGTTGCTCCAGACCAACCAGAAGGACGACGAGCCAGGACGAGAGTTGGCTCTGAGTTCGCCGATTTCCTTACGAAGAGTGCTGTCGTATGGAGCCCTGTTTCTTGCCATCCAGGTTCTCGGGACTCTAGCCGAGCGTCGGTTCGGCAATCTGGGCTTTATTGCAGCTAGCGGAATCAGTGGCATCGCCAGCAGTGCGAGCGCGACCGCAGCCGCCGCCAACCTGAGCGCCAACGGAAAAATCATCCCTGAACTGGCAGGAACGGCGGCAGTCATCGCATCCATCACGAGTGCGCTCACCAACCTGCCGCTGATCTTCAAGCGTCTGTCTCGCCCACTGCTAATGAAAGTTGCGTTTTCTACATCGCTGCAAGTCGCGACCGGAATTGGGGTTCTCGCGGCGCAGCGCTATTTACATTTCCGCTAGATTCTCCGCAGGTTGAGATCGGCCACGATAGGTTGAGCCAGCCTCGGACTAGAATCCTTGCATGCTGATATCCGAGATCGCATGCGCCTCTTCCACCGGGCACGACTGGTGAGTGCTTGAGGAAAATGCTACGCACTCACGAGGTTGACCGCAGCGAATCCGCTCTCAAAATCGGCAGATTCGAGTCTCCTGGCTATTGTTCTGGCTGTGCCAGTGCACCGCGCTGGTTTTCTAGAATAGGCCTCAGCGCGAGAGCGAGCGGTATGATGACGACGGCCGTCATAGTTGCGGCCAGGATACCGACATTCCGAGTGGAATGATCGGCAATAGCCCCGTAAGCGATCGGCGCAAGACCGCCAGCACCAATGACACCCGTGTAGAACATCGCGAATCCATGGCCGATGTCGCCTTTGGGAGCTAGGTCGGGGACAGTGCCGTAAAGTACGGACGAGGTGCCGTTGAGGACGATGCCGAGAAGCGGAAGGACCGCGAGCATCGGCGCAAGTGGCAGTATAAGGGTCGCAGCCATCAGCAGTGCGGTTGCAGCCTCCGTGACAATCACGCTCCACACCACACCCATATACTGGCCGAGCCAACCGCATGCCGCTTTGCCGAGTGCTCCGCCGATAAAGAGAAGGGCTAAGCCGAGACCGACCACTGCCCCCGATCTGCTGCGGGAGTGAAGCAGAAACGGCAGGAACAGGAGATAGCCCATCCGTGTCGCCGTGTCGAGCGCGCCAATGGTGAGGAGCAGACCGAAGCCCTCGCCCCTTCTTTTCCTTGCTGTGGATTTATCTTCAACTGGCGCGAGGAAGGGTTGCCGGGGTACGAGGGCCAACAACGCGAGTGCCACCACCAGTCCGACAAAGCCCATGATTCCGACGACAGGCCGCCAGGCAACAACAGGCAACAGTAGCGCGACGACGGCTGGAAAGACTGCCTTCCCGAGATCGCCAGTGAAATTGTATATGCCGAGTGGCCCGCGAGAACCACTTCCGTAAGTATTCGTCACCAATAATGAGGCTCGCGGATGTTGAACGCTCGATCCAATGCCGCCTAAGACCAAGCCGATGCAGAGGCACGGAAACCCGAATGGAAGAGCCGTCACCAGAAATCCCGCTGCCGCAAGGAAGGTCGCCAACGCCAGCGCCACGCGCGGGCCGAGTCCGGCGATCCGTTTGTTGCCCGGAACCTGCAAGCCGCCCATGGTGCCATAATAGAGTGCCCGAACCACTGCCAGACCGGCATACGAAAGGCCGAACTGCGACTGCCAGACCGGCAGCAGTGCATATAGCTGATCCGTGTAGCCGTCGTGCAGCATATGAGCAAGACACGCTCCGGCGAGATTTCGCCGCTGCGGCGAAAACCAAGCTGGCCGCAGGATCGATAATGAGTCTGTCGCGCTTGTGCTCTGCATTCGAAGTTTCGTCTCCTCGACCTCAAACCCAATACACACGTCAAAGTTGGAGCAATGCCAGTCCGTGTTTTGAGTCCGTACTGCAAGAAGTCGGTTGCTCCTTAAGGAACACGTGTCTGGCGCATGCACAGCCCATTGCCATTGCGCTTTCACCCCCAGTCGAGGCCAGTATACCTGTCGGCTCGGAAACCAAGCCGTTCTAAGTAAGCTTTATTGTGGTTTCCATCGCGATCCTGCGCGCACGGACAGCACAGCTGGTGCGCCGGAGGTAAGGAGTGCGTTGCCTGATTACGAGAGTACGAAAGATAGCACGATGGTTCTTAAAAGCCCAAGAAGTCGGGATCTGGGAACCCAGAGCGGACCGAAGTCGCTCGATCAGGAGTTCGATCCATAAGTGACTACATGCCGGTATCGGATGACGCTGGCCGACCTCCCGATACTTATGCCTCACACAGAAGCCATCGGTTCAAAAGTCGCTTTCAGCAAGCGTGTGGCTCAAGCCTCCTTGGAATACGAACATTGCTGGGAATCTCCGTGTACTCGTTTCAAGGGGCCGTTCATCGCCCACCTCCTAACTAAGACAAACACAGTGCCACAACATCATATTTCAGGAATCCCCGACACTCTGCCTTCAGAAATCCAGACCTTACGGCCTCGCGTCGGATCAGCCGTGATCTTATCGTTTGAAATTCATTGCTAGCCCAGCTACGCTGTTGGACATCCGTTGGCGAAGAGAAGTTCGTCACCTGTGAGCAAGACGTGAAGCGCTTTATCGCCAGTACGTTGCTGTTCTGCATGTTCTTCGCCGTGCTTCCGAGCTTCGGCGCCGAGAGCCAGCCGCGCTGCGCCTGCTGCCGAAACGAACGTACCTGTCACTGCTGCAATCACAAGAAGTCGTCGTCGGAGCCGTCACTTGAGGATGGTCGCTCCGGCTGCGGCAAAGAGTGTGCCTGCTCGTTCCATCCCAATTCATCTGCCATCGGGAGCGACAAAGGGACTAGCGTTGCCTTGACCGCGTGCGCGAACTCAGATTTCCTTGGTGCTGACTCGCGCATCGGTTCGGCCGCCTACCTCACGGTTTCCGGCCGCGCGCCCCCGCTCTCCTAGCACAGCCTTTCCATCATCGGTCAGCTTTGCCGTGCTGTTGCGCGCCTGCGTGTTGTCGCCTGCGTGCAGTTGCGTGGCCTAAGCGGCTGCAACGCGGGGAAAATGCGACGCTCCAGCCCTGCTTGCAGAGCGCTCCTTCTTCAACTGTGGACGAAGCCCGCCTTCGCCACGCCATTGTATGCGTTTGACCGGAGAGGATGAACGTGAAGAATAGATTCTGGCTCGCCCTTGCGACGACGGCCCTCCTGCTTATTCAGGCCCAGGCGATATTCGCCCAGCAAGCAGCCCCTGCAATACAGTCCGCTGCCACAGGTGGCATCGCCGGCGTGCTCAAAGACCCCAGCGGGGCCGTCATTGCCGGAGCCCATGTCGAGTTGCGCTCGGCCACCGGCAATTTTCATCAGTCCCAAGTTTCCAATTATCAAGGCAGTTTTTCTTTTACCGCGCTTCCTGCCGGGAGTTACCAACTCGCGGTTTCCGCTCCAGGCTTTGCCAGCCGAGTGGTTGGCCCTTTGGTCGTGCTTTCCGGCGCGGAGCTTCCCGCCAACCTCTCGCTCAAGATTGCCCCGGCAGCCTCCACAGTTCAGGTGGAGGGACAGGAAACCGGTTCGATTGCCGCCTCGGCGTTTAAGGTAAATCCTGAAGGTGCCGCCGAGAGCCACAATATGGCCGACCTGCTGGCCGAGGTGCCCGGCGTCAGCCTGCACGCCAATGGCGAACTGGCCTCGATACCTTTCCTGCATGGATTGGGAGATGAGCGCACCAAGATCGTGACTGATGGCATGACCATCTCCAGTGCCTGCCCTAACCACATGAATCCAACGCTCAGCTACGTGGCGCCTGCGCAGGCCTCGCAGGTCACGGTGCTGGCTGGAATCACGCCCGTCAGCCTCGGCGGAGACAGCCTGGGTGGCACCATCTCGGTTGAGTCGCCCATGCCCATCTTTGGCGAACGCGGCCAGGTGCGCGAGGATGGAAGCTTCACCGGCTTTTACCGCTCCAACGGCAGCAACTGGGGCGGCTCACTTCGGGAGTGGATCGCGAACAAGCACTTCGGCCTTGGCTACACTGGTGCCTTTACCACCTCCGAGGACTACACCGACGGCGCGGGCAACAAGATCACCTCCACTGCCGCACAGAGCACAGACCATGTCGTCACCCTGGCGGGGCAAAGCGGACGCAATCTCTTCCTCGCCACCGGAAGCCTTCACCACATTCCGTTCGAGGGCTTCGTCAACGCCTACATGGATTTGACCCACAACAACGCAAGCTCGCTAAACCTGCGCTACCGCCGCACGCTGAACGCCGGCTCGCTCGATGCTCGCTTTTACTGGCAGAACACCTTCCACATGATGGATTTCCTGCCGGACAAAGTGAGCCTGAGTGTCGCCGCAGGCTACGGCACTCCTTCCATGCCGATGAACACGCATGGCCGCGACCTGGGCTACTCGGTGCGTTACGAATCGGCGCTTGCCACCCGACACACATTGCGACTCGGCAATGAGTTGCATCACTTTCGCCTGGATGACTGGTGGTCTCCGGTGGCCGGAGCCGCGCCGATGATGGGTCCCGGCACCTTCCTCAACATCAACAACGGACGCCGCAGCCGACTGGGTAGCTACGCCGAACTCTTCAGCAAATGGACGCCGCGCTGGTCCACCCTGCTGGGTGTGCGCAACGATACGGTATGGAGCAATACGGACGACGTGCAGGGCTACTGCACTGCGCCCTACATGGGCATGGCCTGCCCTTACACCACGGATGCGGCAACCTTCAATGCGCAGAACCACGCCTATACCGACGTCAACTTCGACCTGACCGCGCTGGCCCGCTACGATGCCAACGCGCATGCCAGCTTCGAGTTCGGCTACGCCCGCAAGAACCGCTCGCCCAACCTCTACGAACGCTACGCATGGTCCACCGACATGATGGCCGCCAGCATGATCGGTTGGTTTGGTGACGGCAACATGTACATCGGCAACGTGGCGCTCAAACCGGAGACCGGCAACGTTGTGAGTGGCACATTACAACTGCACGGCCTGTCACCGAAGCCCTGGGAGCTGAAGTTGACTGCGCACGTCAATTCCATCCAGAACTACATCGACGTCAATGTGATGATGCCCGCGTCGATGGGAATGACGCCCCTGCTACAGTTCGCCAACCACGGTGCGCGCATCTTCGGTAGTGACCTCTCCGGCTTCCAGACACTGTGGCGCGGCGACCGCATCGGCACAGGCAAGCTGAGTGGAACGCTGGCCTATGTGCATGGCACGCGCACCGACAGCGATACTCCGCTCTACCAGATGATGCCGCTTAACCTCCGCCTTGCATTCGACGAAGAGGTGAAGGGCCTCACCGCGGGCATCGGCTCGGAGGTGGTGGACCGCAAGAGCCGCCTCGATCCTAATCGCCTGGAACTGGCGACGCCGGGTTACACGCTCTTCAATGTTCACGCGGCATATAGGAGCAAGTACATGCAGGGTGGCTTTCGCATCGACAACCTCTTGAATAGCCTCTACGAACTGCCGCTGGGCGGAAACAATCTGGACAAATATGACTACGTCACCGGCATGATGACGCCAGTCACTGGCCGAGGCCGCTCGGCCTCGTTGAACCTGACAGCAACGTTCTAGAACGAGCTTGGACTCCCACTCAGGCGGGCAGACCTGCTTGAGTGGGAGCTGCTCGATCGAGCCTGAAATCGAGGATGCCTTTCGGTCTCCATGAGCTATGACAACCGTTTGACGAAACGATTGGCCAAGTGGATCAGTATCCATATATGCCGATTTCAACTTCGACGCGGTCCTGATGTCGGGTTCTAGGAAGCCAGCGCTAACAGCATGGTTTGCGCGCTGGGTTAGTAACGTTAAACGCCGATGGGACAGCGCATCTAGCCGCCGCCCCGAATCCTAGACGCTGGCCGACTTTTGAGGACCTATCCGTTTTTGATGAGCGCATTGGCGATTTGGCACTAGTTGAGAAGTTGTATTCGGGTGCCGCTGAATACAACGCATGAAAGGCGTCGTTTCCCGGTACGCTTTGCCAATAGCTTCAGAAGCGGCGCGGCAACCAAGTGAACCGACTGTTTCTCAAGGGACTGCAGAAGTCGGAACACAACCCTTTGAAAACAGCTGGCCGAAACCGGACGCCTGACCTGTCTACAGGACTCTGGGTTTAGAAAGGATAGCTTGACATGAACTTTCAGGGAATGTTTCAATGCTGGATCAATCTGTTCACATTTAGATGAGGGTATCAACGTGGGCGGCCCGACGGGTAACCAAGTGGCTCTTTGCTTGGAGAGCTTTCTCGGAGACCAGCAGGACGAGTCTTCGGTACACGAGTTCTTTAATGAGTGGTTCGGAACAAAGGGCAGCATTCATTTCTTCCTCTTCAAAAAGAACCTCCGCGTTACCAATATTCAGATAGCCGAACTGGTTGCCCTGTTAAGAACCCATGTCACAACGGGCACTGCCGATTCCACTGCGATCCAATTCCTTACGGTTTCGGAATTCAAGAATAGCGTACGAAGGCTTATAGAAACGCTAGGGACAACTGCAGGCACCGCACTCGACGAGTATGCAGGCCTGCTCGAACGCGTGGTTGTTCTTGAACCTAGATTCGGATCCTGCACTGTCTACGCCCCGCCTACTCTTTCATTCAACGTGGCCCTGATATGTCGTGAGTCGGGGTATATACATTCGTGTGGGGAGTGCATCTTTGTTAGAAACGTATATAAGACTGAGCCCGAGGAATTCTTTCGAGATATCGATGCGTATTTCGCGCGGAATAGTGCTCTGACCAAGCCTCTACTATTCCGTGTCTACGCGCACGAGGACTTTACTCGGAGTGATCGAAGTCTCAAGACCGAGCTGCGACACGGCCTGGATGACGTCAAAGTGTTTGTCGAAAAGTTCTACATGGGCTCCAAGACGCTGTTGCAGACCTTGCGCGAACTCGCCACTCGTTATGCAGGCAAGCTGGTAATTGCTGAGGGCGATTACAAG
>Ga0364922_10167_pt2 | contig 36318 bp, 34 predicted proteins | sample ExccelJu500001D4_2_FD_206955 | JGI IMG/M metagenome (GOLD analysis project Ga0364922, IMG submission 206955) | Enriched cells from Trout Bog Lake Hypolimnion, Wisconsin, USA - BchlTB.June20.5000.01.D4 | ecosystem: Environmental > Aquatic > Freshwater > Lake > Hypolimnion/Profundal zone | place...
TCAGTTAGTTGGAAGGTAAATTTTTACCACAATGCTTACAAACGGAAGCTTCTTGTTTTATTAATTCAGCGCAAAACGGACATTTTTTTTCTGTACTATTTTTTAAATTAAGTAAAAAGTAAGAAAGGTATGAAATAATTCCAACAACAGTTGTTTCAGCAAATAATAAAATAAAAGCTTGGGAAGAGCTGTTAGCGTCATTGTAATTTGACCACATTGAATATCCTATCCAACCTTTAGCAACAAAAATCCCGCCTATAATTGCTAAAACTAAACAAGTAACCCCAACAATTTTAGTGTTTTCCATAGTCATCCCTATATCAAATAATCTTTTACTTCTGTACTTTGTACATAATAAATAATCATTTTTATTATTACAATAAAAAAATAGTTATTAATATAATTTAAATCAACTCAACAGCCGCACGCTTCATATCTTGTGTAACATTCACATAGCGCATTGTTGTTTGTGCTTGCCTATGTCCTGCTAACTCCATCAAAACTTTAAGTGGCACACTTTTGCTACTCAGCTCAGTTAAAAAGCTTCGTCTGCCGCTGTGACTGCTACAACCTTCAAGTCCTGCGTTTTTATAGAGCATATGAAAGTGATAGCAAGCAGTATTAGCATTAAAGCCTTCGCTCTTTTGTGTTGAGAACAATGCTTTTTCTTTAGTTGCGCTGTATTGAATAGCAATTAAGTCTTGTTTGCTAAAGCGTGTAAGTAAATATGCCATTAGTTCTTTGCGTAGCTTTTCATTCAATACTACTGTTCTAGCGTACTTACCTTTAGTTTGCTCTGCTGTTAAGTTAACTTCCTGCTTAATCGTGCCGTCACTAGCTAATACATCTTTAATCTTTGTAGCCGCCACTTCACCAATACGCATTCCAGCAAAGTATGTCATCAATAACATACAACGATCACGTTCTGCGTATTTGCGTGTGTTGACGTAAAGCAGTAATAGATTTAATTCTTTTTCATTGAGTGTGCGTGCTTGTTTCATATAATCCTCTAATAATGTGTGGTTATCATTATTAGCAGCGTAATTTCTTTGTTTTTCATTTCCTACCATTTTTTGCCATATGTCCTTTATGTTCATCTTGTGTCCATTAATCAATTGGTTAAGTCATCTGTATAGTTAATAACAAAGGTATTGCTTAGTTCCTTTGTTTTTATATTTATGTGTTTAGTTAATGAGCGAACTGAAGTTCGCTTGTGTTTTCACAAAAGCTGTCGCTTTTGCTCAACACCATTTTTCTTCTTTTACTTTTTTGTTTGATTGCTTTTATTGAAGAGTCGTGTTGAAACGACTTTTGATAGAGATGAACTTAAATATTGATTTGAAGTTCTTGCGTTTGAGTTTTTTTGTATTTGTTTTTGCTGTTGAACTCTTTTACTAGGAAGAATAAGCCACGCCCTGTTAAAGGGCATGGTCTTGTTTATTCACTTTTACTGAGGTATCCAAACAACTGATATACACACAACTTGAGTTAACAAGTAAGGCAGGTTTTGCTGTCTCCTTTTACGTGCTCGTCTTACGCAACATATCTATCGCCTATATCAGAAGCGGTATTTAGATATGTTTGTGGGTTAAATGTGGCATTCCCACTCACTTTCAGCTTAATCTTTTGCGATAAGCCTACGTTACCTATTACTGGGTAACTAACCATCTACAACATTACAAACGTTACAGCACTGTGGTGCGTCGTTTTAAGGCATCCATTGAAGGGTAGTGTAATGAGGACGAGTAGTAAGTAACTCGCTTTGCTTACCGTCACACGTTTAAGAACGGACTTCGCAGCACTATTGCTTTCGGCGTGCCAACCTTTACCTTACTTGTATGTTTATTTATCTCAAACAAAAGGAAACCATAAAAAAACCAAGTGATTTTGTATCGTTTTGGTTAAATCAATTTAGCCAAAACTGAAGGTGGTCTGATTTCGGTTGTCCACTCGCCTCAAGTGAAACTACATTAAATACTTTAGGCTGAGGACAAACAGAGATGAATACATATAGGAGCTTGGTAAAGTTGGTAGTAACGCAAAAGGTAACAACAACAACCAATGTGGTTGTTCAAGCGCAGGACGCATACAAAGCCAAGCTTCAATTAGAAGCCATGTATGGCAAGGGGAATGTGGTCAGCTATCCGCAGTTGGTGCGTTAGAGATTTGTCCTGTCACAGGACAAATTCATTGAATCGAGTGTCGCGTTACGCGACGCTATAAAAGTCTTTTTAAACGACTTTCTTTCACGTCGACTAGGTTACTTTCGTTTTAGATCGCGATAGAAGTTTTCGTGTGAAGAAACGGCTTCTAAATATATCAGGCACACTCCATCATCAATCGTGTAGCCAAGTAAATATAATTGATTTTGGCTATAAAACTTATAGACGAAAAGACTCGCAAGATCGCCTTTCTTTCTGTCACCAATCGATGGCTTGTCTGCTACTTCCGATACAGCTTTGTCAACATCACACACCACATTATCGTGTAGCTTTTTATATTGACGACTAAACCTTCTTTTTTGTAAAACTTCGTAAGCCATTAGTTAGCTTGGCTACGAGGCACAAAAGGCACGGCATCTTCTGCTGGCTCAGCCATAGAGATGAGCGATTCAGAAATGAAATCAATCGGTAAATCAGGGTTATCTAAAGCCGCACGACCAACTTTTGCCCAAAACTCAATTTGTCCCGCAATAGTGCGATGCTCTGCCTTTGCTTGATCGCGTGCGGAGATATATAAGTCATCTTCAATACGAACTGGCATTCCCATTTTTATTCCAATCTAATTTACTACAAAAGTAGTGAGAATTATATGGCCAATAATTTTCAATTACAAGCGTCAAAAGAATTGACGCTATAAAAGTCGTTTTAAACGACTTTGTGAATATCAGCTAGTTCGTTAGCTGAACAAGCCTAATCTCACGTTTAACCCCGCCTAACGTAAATCTAAGACGCCAACAAACCCCTCGTCTTCTCCCCTCCTAGCTGTTCAATGGCTTTTTCAGCATCTAAATGGCTGTAGTGTTTTTCAATCATCACTACACTTGTGCCCATCTGTCTTGCCAGTGTATGAATGTTGATTTTGTCGTAGGTTAAAGCGAAAGTCGCATAGGTATGACGGATGCTATAGAACGTTCGCTTATTGCCAGTGATGGGACATTTGAGCATTTTTAAGTGTTCTAAGTAGAACGCCATCTGCTTTTCAAAGTTAATGGGACGAATCAGTTTGTCGTATTTGCTTTTGTGTCTAAAGATGTGGTCAGCGTTTTGACTTAGGATTAGGCTATCTAAACTGTGCGAATAGTTTCTGTGTGCTATGCGTTCTAAAGCCACAATCGCCATTGTTCTGCCAACGGCAGTGCGTTTACCTGTTTTGCTTAGATTAAAGTTGATGATGAGTTTAGTCTTATCTTCTGCGTACTTGAGATTAGCCCAGCGCAGTTCAAGTAATTCTCTGCCAGGTCTCGCACCTGTGTCTAACAACACCTCCACATAGTCTTTGAGCAATCGTCTTATTTCAATCTGTTCTTCTGTAGCCAAGCTAATCCAACCATCAAAGCCTTTAAGTAATATCTTAATCTCAGCTAGACTAAATTCAGGTCTACGTTCAGTGCTACGACCTACTGTTAATAACACGGGCTTTTGTGCTTCAGTCATATAGCCGCGCATCACAGCTTCCGTCAAAACTTTTGACAGAGCGGCGTTATGAGTTTTAAGCGTACTTTTAGTAGGCTCGTGCCCCATTTTCTCAATACGCTTGGTGGCTAATTCTTCTATGTCGTTATAGCTAATTTGATTGATGGGTTTGTTGCCCAGCACTGGCACTAGGTAGCGTTTAATGACAAAGATGTAGTCCTTATAAATCACACGCCCTTCTTTCACACGCAGTTCATCTTCCATGCGTTTAATAGTCAGCTTGGCTACATCTTTAAATAGGTGTGAAATAGGTGCGACGTTATAGCGTTCTTTGATAGCAGCATCCATCAATATCATATGCGCTACACGCTTAGCGTCTTCTAAAGAATATTCCCGTGTTGTTTCAGTAAACCACTTGCGATTGATTTGATAGCGGCATTGCCAGACTGCGCTTCTTGCTCTTTTGTAAACGAACAAAGTGCGTTGAATTACTTCGTGTGTATTTTTATCACGCTTAGACATTGGACTAGCTTAAAGTCGGTCTAGCGTTAAGAGCAATGAAGGTTAGGTGTAAAGTGGTGTGGAGTGAGGTATTATTGACAGTGAAACAGCCATTAGTGTAGAGTAGAACAGGGTGTAAGTCTCTGATTTTTAACGTTTAAGAGTCCACTGCTCTACCAGCTGAGCTAACACCCCAATCTTTCAAGCAATTGATTTACCAATCATGCCGACTGAAGTCTTATTGATTAGGCCATCATTCACCTACAGGGATTATAACAAAATTACAAAGCCTTAGCCTTAGCTAAATCAATTATCGTCACAGACCACTTGGCCAAAAATTGCCAGTCACAACAAGGACTTTACTTCTTCAAAGTGTTAACTCCAAGTATTGGGTAGGCTGGGCACCAGCCAATAATCCCTGTAGCTAGCGGCAAAATGCCTATAAAAGCCCAAACAGGGCCATGAAAAATACCAGCCCAAGCTAATAGTGCCAAGCCAGCAACAATTCGAATTGTACGATCGATACCACCGCTATTTAATTTAATTTTTATAGCTCCTTAACAATAATACTTATAAACATCATCTCATTTGTGCCGGTGGAACCCATTTCAAGCCTATCAGTGCAATAACACAGAATCCAGCGCCCGTATAAAAAGTAAAAGATGCGCCAAGTCCATCCCAAAGCAGTCCTGCAATCACACTAGCAAGAAGCATGGCTATCCCACTCATTAGATTGAAGAAACCATAGGCGGTACCACGTAAATCTGCTGGTGCGGTATCCGCAACCATTGTAGCCAATAATCCTTGCGTTATACCCATATGAACGCCCCAAAGCGCAACGCCTACCAGCACTACGGCCCAGTGATGATTATAAGCTAACACTAGGTCTGCCATAATCAAGACCACTAGTCCTAGCGCAAGCAACTTGGTATGACTCATACTGTCAGATAGCTTTCCAAATGGGTACGCTGATGCTGCATACACGATGTTCATTGCTACCATGACCAATGGCACGATTGCAATCGGAATGCCAGTTTGCTGAGCACGCAGCACTAGAAACGCCTCGCTAAATCGAGCGAGCGTGAATATCGCTCCAATGCCTACTACCCACCAATAAGAACTACTTAAACGCTTAAGATTTTCTCGGCGAATTGGATTTGATTTTTTTGCATCTTTATGGCGCGCAGGCTCACGAATGCCAGCAAAGAGCAGTATAACCGCCATCATGCCTGGAATAACGGCCACCCAAAATACTGCTCTAAAATCATTGGCCCAAAGGAGCATCAAGCCAACGGCCAGTAATGGGCCTAAAAATGCGCCGACGGTATCTAGAGATTGTCTGAGTCCAAAAGCGGCACCACGAAGATGTGTTGGTGTAATATCAGCCACTAATGCATCGCGTGGTGCACCACGAATACCTTTGCCGACCCGATCAAGCATACGAGCAGTTAACACAATGCCTATCGTAGGGGCTATTGCAAATAATGGCTTAGTCAAAGCACCTAACGTATATCCAACCAATGCGAGTACCTTACGCTTCCCTAGATAGTCACTTAAAACCCCAGAAAATACTTTAACAATTAGCGCAGTTGATTCAGCTAAACCTTCAATCAGGCCGACAGCAAAGGCGCTAGCCCCCAGAGTCGTTACCATGAACATGGGCAATAAGCTGTGTACCATCTCTGAAGATATGTCCATGAGCAAGCTCACGAAGCCAAGCACCCAAATACCCGCTGGAATCTGGCTCAGTATGTTTCTTTTAATCATTCTTGATATGGCCAATCTTATTGGTTATTTAAAACGCTGGATCAGTTCGTTGTATCCTGCCAATAAATAGGGGCGTACTTACGTACCCAAACTCCAAAGCATAGCAACCAAACTGCCGCCGCACAAAGATATAAATGACTGCGTACCGCTAAATCTAAACCAGGCAACTCGGAAACAATCCGCAACATGGCCACCGTCTGGAATGCTAGAAAAACACCCCAGGTTAATCGGTCAGCTTTCATCATTCGGCCAGAATGGCCTAAAGTTACGCGTGTGGCCATCGCGATTAGCACAGAAGTAAAGTAACCAATCACTAACGCGTGCAATGGCGCCTTAGCTAAGATCACCTGCCCAGTGAACAGTAAGGTTAAACTTTGTAAGGTATACAGCGTAAGCGCAATCCCAAGCCAAGCAAAACCTATATGTAACATCCCTAATATCGGCACTTTAAGACTATCGCGCAATCGCCAAACACGTGTTAAGTAAATCGCACTGATAGCCATCGGAAAGTCCACCAGCCAAGTCCAAGCCTGCAATCCTGTAAGTTCGAATATACCATGTATCAGCGCAAAGCTAGGGATGAGTGCCAGCACCCAATTGGGTCGAACAATGACGTAATTAGGGATGGCGTTAGCTGAGAAGAAAGGGATCATCCTGTGACTTACTGCAAAAAATACTGGCAACAATATCAACCAGATGCCACCTACTTTGGCGATAGCAATAAAGTGCGCTTCGTTACTAACGAACCCAGCTAATAATAACCAACCTAGTCCCAACACCACGCCAGTAATGGCTGCATGGCGTTTATCTGGGTGCTTAGCGCGGAAATAGACGCGTAATAATCCATACAAACCAAAACCCCAGCCTCCCATAAATAGTACATAGGCCATTTTTAAAATAATCAAACTGAAAATCAGACCTATATAAAACAAGACTGATCCAGTTGCCAATAATAAAAATGCCGGCAAGTAAGCCTTGCGTGCCACCTCTTCCCCATTCATCCACCGTGGGAAAGTCGTCATTAAGAAGCCAAAAATAAAGAATGGGAAAAAGCTATAGATCATCAAAAAAGCATGCGCATCAATCGGTGAAATCGTCCATGCAATAGGTGTATAAAACCCTCCAAAACGTCCAGCTAAGTCCGTCATCCACCACACGATTGTCAGCAACGACTGGACACCACCCCAGAAAAAGAACACGCGATGGGGGGCGGATGTGAAAGCCTGCCACTTTTTAACTAAATTGATCATAGATTTAACTTTTTAAGATTTTAATGACTCAACTGCGACTAGATACATCAAGTTTGATTATCATACTAATATCAAAAAATGAGCTTGATCTAAATCAGCTTTTAGTTTTTTGCCTGACGTCTGAAAACACTAATCTTTCGGGGAAATTAATACCTACTGACTCAACTATTTCTTAAAGTGTTCTTGCCATATTAAATAGAATCAATCCCATCTAATATCGCTTTTGCATGATTTTGTATAAGGCGCTGATCCTCATTACTAATCTTCGATAAATTTGCTGTCATCAATCGCATACGAGGATTTTGGTTAAACTCCGACTGATGGTTAATGAGAAAATTCCAATATAAAGTGGTCATCGGGCAAGCTTGCTCGCCATGTCTAATATCCGGCTTATATTGGCATCGGTCACAATAATTACTCATTCGCTTAACGTAAGCACCACTTGCAATATAAGGCTTACTTGTAAAGCGACCACCGTTAGCAAAAAGTGCCATACCTACAACGTTTGGCAACTCAACCCACTCAATCGCATCTACATATATAGCTAAATACCAGTCAGAAACTTGTTGAGGCAAAACCTCTGCCAATAGAGCAAAATTACCTGTAATCATTAAGCGCTGAATATGGTGGGCATATCCATACTTGAGCGTTTGGCCAATGGTATCTTTCATACAGTTCATTTTAGTATCGCCCGTCCAATACCAATTGGGTAAGGCGCGTTGGTGCTTATAAAAATTTGCCTGTGCCATCTGTGGCATATCGAGATAGTAAATACCTCTGACAAACTCTCGCCAACCAATAATCTGTCTAATAAATCCCTCTACCGCCGATAAATCCAATGCATTATTTTGATATGCATCCAAAACGCTTTTTATCACCTCTCTTGGATTAATCAACTTCAAGTTTAAACTCGTTGATAATTGGATTAGATCTACCTAAAAGCAGACTCATGATTTAGCCACTTCCGACCCATAGGAGAGATTCGATACCAAAAAAATCTCCAGAATGAGCTGACCCCAAATGTTGGGCATTAATCTAGCTTTTCTATCCCCATTAACTTAAGTACATGCTTTTCGTAGATTGGATCTGAGCTACCTTTTTTCATTTTATAGATAAAGTATTTCTCAAAAGCAATCTTGGCCAAATGAACCCATTTCCCTTTTTTTATCCAATTTGTATTACGCGGAGGTATCTGCGGTAAAGCCACAAAAATAGCACCCGTATCGCCCATATCAGCAATACAAATTGCATTCCAACTAGCTTTTGCATCAGCAACCTTCCCAGATAAATCTGCTGCAATGTTGTGTACGATGGCAGTAACCATAGATTCAATCATGTAGCCAGTTTTAGGCGCTCCAGTTGGTACTGGGGTAACTTCAACTGGTGGTATAGCCACGCAAACACCCGCTGCAAAAATATTGCGGTATTTTGTGCTACGCTGATTCTCATCGATCAATACAAAACCACGAGGGTTGCATAAACCTTCAACAGCAGCCACTGGATCCACACCTTTAAATGCGGGTAGCATCATGGAGAATTTAAATGGCAATTCGTGCTCCTTGACAACATTGCCATGCAAATCATGTTCCGTCACAAACATCTTATCTGCTTCGACTTTAGTAACCTTTGCATTGGTAATCCACTTAATATCATTATGTCGATATTCTGACTCCAGCATTCCTTTGGAGTCACCTACACCACCCAAGCCCAAATGTCCGATATATGGTTCACTGGTGACATAGGTAATCGGCACTTTGTTGCGCTTCTTTTTTTTACGCAAATCTGTGTTCATAATAAAGGTGAACTCATACGCAGGGCCAAAGCAACTAGCGCCTGGCATCGCGCCAATAATGACAGGGCCAGGCTCTTTAAGAAACTCCTGATAAGCCTTCCAGGTTTTTTCAGCATGATCTACCGAGCATATAGAATGGGTATATCCACCGTTAGGTCCTGAGCCTGGTACTTCATCAAAGGATAACTTGGGCCCAGTAGTGATTACCAAGTAGTCATAGTTAAGCTGATCTCCATTGGCTAATTGCAAGGTGTTATTGTCAGCATCTATCTGCGTTACCGGTTGGGCAATAAAATTGATGCCTTTCTTTTCAAGATAAGGACGAATCGGGAAAGTAATTTTTTCACGTTTACTCCATCCCACCGCTAACCATGGATTGGAAGGCACAAATTGAAAGTAATCCACCGCATTCACTACAGTAATTTTATGTTCTTTGCCAATTTCAGCTTTTAATTCATAAGCCGCAGGCATTCCACCAATACCAGCGCCCATTATTACGATATGTGCCATCTTCTCACCCCTACCTACTGATTAGTTATTTTGTTGATTTTAATTATTCAGCCTGCCTTACTACCAATACTGCATTCACTTCCAACAACCGTTTTTCATCTAATATGCCTGCCGTTGCTGCCAAGCTCAGATAGGACAATAACATTTGATAACGTGCTCTAAAAAGCTGAGTGCGGGTACTATGAAAATCTTGCTCCGCATTGAGTTCATCTAAAATCGTACGGTCACCAACTTCTCGACCTAGCTTAGTAGCATCCAACTTCACTTTAGAAGAATATAAGGCCTGCTCCATTGCTCTAACTTTTCCTTTACCTACTGAAACACCTAACCATTCAGTGCGTGCTTGCTGGCCGGCACGCAGCCTGATTACCTCAGTCTCATCCATTGATTGCTGTTCTAAAGCTACAGCTTCTTCGTATTTAGCGTTCCGCATACCACCAGTGAATAATGGCATGGTCAACTGCACACCAACGCTTACGGCATGATTGCTGAGTGTTGAGTCATTGTTACTACCACGTAAGTCCGCACCCCCTGCCTGTGCAATGAGACTAAGTACGGGCGAATTTGAAAGTCGATATTTATCAATTTCGTCATGTGCGATACCCTGCTGAATTTGCTGCATATGTAGATAAGGGCTATTGCTTTGCGCCAATGCTAGCCAGTCCTTCAGTGCTCCTTCATTTAATTGCTGCAAATTACTTTGATCGGCAAGCCTCGCCAGAACATCCCCATTATTTCCTGTTAAGTCAGTCAATGCGGCCTGCGCTAATTGAAGATTGCTTTCAACCTCTAGCTCTTGCGCAACCAGAGCATCTTCACGTGCTTGCGCCTCATGTGTGTCAATAATCGCAACATCACCTTCAGCAAACCTACCTTTAGCCACGGCTAAAGCCTGACTAACTGCTAGGCGTTGCTTTTTAAGTGCCACCAGAGAATCTTCCGCAAGCAATACGTCAAAGTAAGCTTTAGCCACGCGTAAAATCAGCCCCTGCTGTTCAGCACTAAGCTTTATATTGGCAAACTCTGCTTGTTTATTCAATTGCTGTGCCTGGGTGGCGAGCTCGGCGTTATACAGCGGTTGTTCAGCGCGGATATTCCAATGCAGATCTACGCCATTATCAGTTTGAGTGATAAAACTAGCGTTGTTATATGGTCCACCCATACCAGGAGCGGAAAACTGTGCATTCCCAATTTTATTATATGCATTGACCATGCCTGTGCCAGCTGAAGCGTTCACTTGTGGCAGTTTAAGCGCTTTAGCTTGTCCGATTCTAGCCCTACCCACCACGACACCTGCACGCGCTGCACTAAAGCTGGGATCTTTATTTTGCGCAGCCTGCCAAGCATCCATTAAGTCCAGTGCATAGACTGATTGACTAGTGATAGCCAGTGTCAGTGCCAATAGGTAAGCGTGTGAGCGCCGCTTAAGATTAAGCATAATCAGTAGGCCTTCGAATTTTCATTTACAACCAAAAGACTAGCAGCCACTAGGTACGCCAAGTTTACGTAAGATGTTTTCCATCAAACACCAATTGGTTAGTCCACTTTGAAAAAGATTTAATCCAATAAACGCCGTAAATAGCAACCAATACTGGCTAACATAGAATGGACTGCCGACCACACCCAATACTAAGGATAGTAGTATTAATAAGCCAGCAAATATGCGAACAAGTTTCCAAGAAGTCATGACATTTCTCCTAATATATTTAATTGTATTTATGTTGATAAGCCACGAAATACAGCAGTGGAATAATAATCAGCGTCAATAAGGTTGATACAAAAATACCGAAAATCAGCGAAATAGCGAGTCCATTAAAAATGGGATCGTCGAGTATAAAAAATGCACCTAACATCGCCGACAGGCCAGTCAACACTATTGGCTGAGCGCGAGTGATGGCTGAGTTAATAACGGCTTGTTTAAAAGGCTTACCAGAGGCCACTTCCAAATTAATGAAATCGACCAGTAGTATGGAGTTGCGTACGATAATCCCAGCTAGTGCAATCATGCCTATCATTGACGTGGCCGTATATTGTGCTCCCAACAATGCATGACCAGGCATAACACCAATGATAGTCAAAGGGATTGGTGCCATAATAATGAGGGGCGTTAGGTACGATCCGAACTGAGCAACTACTAGGAGATAAATTAGAATTAGGCCAACCGCATAGGCTGCGCCCATATCTCGGAAGGTTTCATAAGTGACTTGCCATTCCCCATCCCATTTAATCGCGTAGCCACGTTGATTATCAGACGGTTGCTGAATGAAGAACTCACCTAACTTTGCCCCTGATGGTGTTGTTATTTCATTCACAGCTTTGCGCATGCCAAACATTCCATACAATGGACTATCAAGCTTACCGGCCATATCACCCAGCACATAATTCACTGGCAATAAGTCTTTGTGATAAATGGGCTGCTCGCGCAGACTATCTTCAATACTTACTAACTCTCTTATCGGCACCAAGTTACCGCCCGCAGTTGTTACGGACAATTTCAGTAGGTCCTCGATATCACCTTGGGCTGACACAGGCAATCTTAGGCGTGTACCAGCAGGATATTTAGTCCCATCATGAAGATAAGTCACATCTTCTCCAGCTAACCCAGTGCGCAAAGTGCTGACAATAGCCGCTTGCGAAACACCAAGTAACGCAGCCTTTTTCTTATCAACCACTAGGGCTATCTTTTTAGCATCAGCAATGCCGCTATCATCAGTATCTACAACGCCTGCTGTAGTATCGAATACTTGTCGAACTTGTCTTGCTAACTGCAAACGAGTGCCATCGTCAGGTCCATATATTTCAGCGACCAATGGAGAAATGACTGGTGGGCCTGGAGGCACTTCTACCACCTTCACTTTAGCGCCCATTGCATGCGCAATCTTCTGCAATTCAGGCCTTACCCGACCGGCAATAATATGACTCTTATCGCTTCTATGGTTTTTATCAACTAGGTTTACCTGAATATCGCCGACAGACCCACCACTACGCAAGTAATACTGACGAACCAATCCATTAAAGTTAATCGGTGCTGCAAGGCCAACATATGCTTGATAATTACTAACTTCCGGCACATTCGATAAATAAGCCGTCATTTTATGTAACACACTTGCAGTGGTTTCAGCCGGCGTGCCAGCAGGCATATCGACCACGACTTGAAACTCAGACTTATTATCGAATGGCAACATTTTGAGTACCACTAACTGTGCAACCGGTAATGCAAGCGACAACAGAATCAATAGCAACACACCCAAGCCCAATTTCCGTCTATTTTTCTGTCCATCACGCTCACTTAAGAATGGCGTAAACATACGAGTAAATAGCGGTGCAATGCGTTTGGTCATCGCGTCCTGTGTGTGGCCATGTCGCAACCATAAACGAGATAGCCAAGGCGTGATAATAAAAGCCACCGCCAAAGAAATAAGCATACCCATACTAGCGTTAATCGGTATCGGGCTCATGTATGGACCCATTAAACCACTGACAAATGCCATTGGCAATAAAGCCGCAATGACTGCTAAAGTAGCTAATATCGTCGGTCCGCCAACTTCATCAACAGCAACTGGAATAATGTCGGTGAGTGGTGCTTCAGGTTTTAGCTTCATATGGCGATGGATGTTTTCTACAACCACAATAGCGTCATCAACCAAAATCCCAATAGAGAAAATTAGAGCGAACAATGAAACGCGATTAAGTGTGAAGCCCCACGCCCAAGATGCAAACAAGGTCGCCATTAGGGTTAATACGACGGCCGTGCCGACAATTGCTGCCTCACGTTTACCTAAGGCAAAGAACACCAACATAACCACCGCTGATGTTGCAAATATAAGCTTATGGATAAGTTTCTGTGCTTTATCGTTAGCCGTTTCACCGTAGTTACGCGTTATTTTTACTTCGACGCTAGCCGGTATTAGTACATTCTTTAAACTGTCTATTTGCTTTATCACAGCATCTGCTACTGCCACTGCATTTTGACCTGGCTTTTTAGTGACAGTCATACTGACTGCTGGATATTCAGCAGCATTATGGGCTTCGCCAAACCATACATAGCGCTCAGCTGACGGTGGGCCGTCATGAATTTGTGCGACTTCATTTAAGTAAACTGGGCGACCTTCATGTAATCCTACAACTAGTTCGGATATATCTTTTGCATCAGTAAAATACTTACCCACTTCAACAGCTATAGATTGATTGGTGTTGGTTACATCTCCTAACGGAGCCCCTAGATTGGCTGCCTGCAATGAACGTCGCATATCCGCAACACTAATTCCAGCATTGGCCATGCGTACTGGATCTATATCAATATTGACCGCGCGGCCTGGCCCGCCAAGTGTTGCAACTTCACGCGTGCCTTGCACGTGCTTAATCTCTGCCTCAAGTCCGTGCGCTACTTGCTCTAACTCAAAAGCTCCCTGTTGATTATTTTTACTGTACAAGGTTGCAGTGAGTATAGGTACGTCATCTATGCCTTTAGGCTTAATGATTGGATCACCAACACCTAAATTTTTGGGGAGCCAATCTTGATTAGATTGGATTGTGTTATATAAACGTACGAGGGCTTCTGTGCGTGGCACACCTACTTGAAACTGTACCGTAATGACTGCCATGCCTGGTCGTGATACTGAAGTCACATGTTCAACATTGGCAATTTGCGCTAGGACCTGCTCAGCTGGCACCGACACCATCTGCTCTACATTTTTAGCGGAAGCGCCAGGAAATGGAATCAACACATTTGCCATGGTCACATTAATCTGCGGCTCTTCTTCGCGTGGCGTTACTATCACTGCAAATAAACCCAGCAATAGTGCAACTACTGCCATTAATGGTGTAATTTGCGCCGTTTGAAAATAACGTGCAATTCGTCCAGAGATGCCCAATTGGTAGTTATCTTGTGCTGGTGGTTTTGTAGACACGTGTATTCCTACTTATAGTTCGCAGCGGCAATTGGATCTTCTGCTAAGGTTTCACCAAGTTGCAACCCCGCAAAAACTTCAACATTCTCACCTTGTACACGCCCAAGTTTAACTTGCCTTAATTGCGGCCTACCTTTTGCATCAAGCACATAGACTGCTACCAATTCACTCCGCTTAATTACGGCTTTAATTGGTATATAAAGCTGGACTTTGCCTTCTTCACTATTTAATGGCAACGTAGCGCGGGCAAACATTCCTGGGGCGATAGTTTTGAGATTTTTTGGTAGAGCTAAACGTAACTTCACCGTATTGGTAATCGGATCTACGGTTGGCAAAACTGCATATTGGGTAATGTTCAAAGTATTTTCAGCCATTTTGGCAGCACCAACCACCACTTTAACCGTTCCTTGCTGCTTAATTAGCGCCAACTGACTTTGCGGTACATTGACGACTACACGCATTTCGCTAGCATCGTACATTCTAACCAACGGTTGTCCTGGCAATGCCATATCACCTGCTTCAACTAACACTTCAGACACCACGCCAGCATACGGCGCATTAATGCTATGTAATCCACTTTGTACGCCAGCTATCCCTGCTTGGGCTAATTGTGACTTAGTTTGTGCCACCGCAGTTTTATAATCGGACTCTGCTCGATCTAATGCAGCTTGACTGATATATTGCTTTTCAAACAAGTGACGCTTCCGCTCATACTCTTTACTTGCAGCATCTAGTTGCGCTTGTGCGGCTGAGGTTTGAGCTTGATTGCTTAGCGCTTGTTGTGTTGCCATTCGAGCATCAACCCGTGCAAGCAATTGACCTGCTTTCACGTAATACCCAACTTTAACTGGAATAGCCGTGATGCTGCCTGTAACCTGAGAGGAAATCAGACTGGTCTTTACAGCCTCAACAACACCTTCGACAGTAGCAGTAGACTCACCACTTGTTTGGCTAACTTTTGTCGTGACTAAGGGAGTAGCATTAGCTAAAGTAGACAGGCCTAATAATAAAACAAACTTCCATGGGCTAGATTTAATCAACTGCTATTCCTTTTAAAGTCTGTTAAATTTTATTTTTTAAAATTACAGAGTACACTTTGAGCGCTATGCAAACAAGCTATATATAACTATATATTCATACAACTTTATAGTCAACATTAATTGACCGTGTATAATATTGATATTATCAAAGCTGGAATAAGGTATGAGCAAACTAGATGATCGCGCATTAATATATGTAGCTAAGTATTTCAAAGCGCTCGCAGAACCAATGCGACTAAAGGTATTAAACGCGCTTCAAGATGGCGAAAAAAATGTGAGCCAATTAACTGAAATATCAGGGGGTACTCAAGCCAATATATCAAAGCATTTATCAATGCTTGCTGATAGTGGGCTAGTAAAAAGAGAGGCTCGCGGCACTAGCGTCTATTACAGCATTGCCAATCCTAGCGTTTATGAGCTTTGCGAATTGGTCTGCGGCCAAGTAGCTGACCACATGACTTCGGAAGCTGATATAAAAATGATGTTCGCTACGCCGCAATCAATATAAAACGCATTACTTTGCGTTAACTAGAGTAAATTCATATGTTAATTGACTGGAATAATTTCACGCCCTGGTCTGCGATTTTTGGCGGTTTAATGCTCGGCATAGCCTCAGCCTTATTCATATTACTAAATGGGCGGATCGCTGGTATTTGCGGAATACTGGGCGGCCTATATAGGCCACAACGCAATGATATAGGGTGGCGCGTGGCCTTTATTATCGGGTTAATTCTTGCTCCTCTAGCCTGGGCCACGGTTAACACTCTCCCAAATATCAATATTGAAGCTAGCAACAGTCTTTTAGCTATATCAGGACTTATTGTTGGCATTAGTACACGTTATGGTTCCGGCTGCACAAGCGGTCATGGCGTATGCGGCATATCACGTTTATCACCACGTTCAATTATTGCAACATTAGCTTTTATGGGCACTGGTTTTTTAACGGTTTTTATTGTCCGGCATGTTCTAGCCGTTTAAATTAGGTACAACAGTTCAATGAAAAAACATTTAGGACAAATTTATTCGCTATTTTTCTCAGCATTAGCGGGACTTATTTTCGGGCTTGGCTTGGTACTTGCTGGCATGGCTAACCCAGCTAAAGTGCTAGCTTTTCTTGACCTCGCGGGATTGTGGAATCCATCACTCGCGATTGTAATGGGTAGCGCTATCTTTGTAGGGGTTGTAGCATTTAGTATCGCTAAAAAGCGTACATATAGCCTGCTAGGATTATCGATGAATTTGCCAACATCACGCATCATTGATCAACGCTTAGTTCTTGGTGGCCTTGCGTTTGGAGTAGGTTGGGGTTTATCTGGCATATGTCCAGCACCAGCATTTGTGTTGCTAGGTTTTGGCAGCATTAAAGGCGCTGTTTTTGTTGGATTTATGTTGATTGGCATGGGTATCTATGAACTAATTGAAAGCTACCGTAACTCAGAAAAAATAAAACTGGCGCGGCAATCAAGAAAGTAACGAAAGGCAAATTATCATGACCACTTCAGATCCAAGAATATTTTTTGCAGCAGAGCGCACATTGCTTGCTTGGGTAAGATCTGGCATAACAGTGATGGCGCTAGGATTTGTAGTCGCTAAGTTCGGCATGATCTTAACGCTACTCTCTGCATCCAGTTTTACTTTAAGACAACTGCATCAAAACAATGGGCTCTCTAATGTGTTTGGTATTACGTTGGTGATTATTGGCGCTACAATTACATTGGGAGCCCAGTTAAACCACCATCTATACGTGAAAACACTTCCGCCAGAGGATGTGCCCAAGTTAGCCATTAAATGGCTGGCTTCTTTGTTGACATTCTCTATTGTATTTGTTGGCGTGCTTCTGGCTTTTTACCTCGCTTCAGCTTAATTTAAACCACCTAGGCAACAGTCCGCCTCCAGTCCATTTCTGTCTAAAGACTTCTCAATTACATTGATTTAAAGCAGACGCTCTAGCTAAGGACTTTAGTTTATGCGTAGTCTGTGAATCTAGAATTGAAAACGGCCTCTAAGGTTGATGCCCTAGAAGCCGTTTGTATATTGGTAGGGCGTGCGAGGATCGAACTCGCGACAAATGGATTAAGAGTCCACTGCTCTACCAGCTGAGCTAACACCCCGATTTGATTGCCATGGCTAATTAAGATGGTTATCGTCGCAATCAAACCAGCCACAAAAACCTATTCATCTACCTACTTTTGATACTAAATTATACCAAAATTTCCATAATCTTAGGAAGATACATGTTAGTAATCACCCACTCATTTTAATTAATAACTTGACATCCTCCCCAGCATGAATGGCGAGGAAGATGTTAATAAGAAAGTCTGTTAAACGAACGAGGTCGTTAACAGCATTCTGGGTATAGACTATTTTTACCAAGATTTAGATTTTAGTGGTGTGACTTGTTTACCTGCAATGCGTGATCGTAAATGATCAAACACATCTTTAGACTCGAAAGCCACATTAGTTTCAAGAGCGAGGGTGTAAGAAATTTTGTGTAAATAGTCATTTTGCAGGAAACTGCTATTTTCAGAAATGGATTAAAAATGACCTTACCAAAAGCTTTACCCAATGATTTTCTATTGAGTCATGCTCACAAGCACCTCGCGTGCGCGTGTACTTTGAAGCGAAGGGCTATGTTTTATACCTTGAGGTTAACTGCTAGTGCTAGCCCGGTGCTAGCCAGCCCATAAATGAAAAAAGGCTTCCATCGCTGGAAGCCTTTTAGATATTGGTAGGGCGTGCGGGGATCGAACCCACGACAAACGGATTAAAAGTCCGCTGCTCTACCAGCTGAGCTAACGCCCCATTGTAATAATGGGTAATACTTATTTCTGGTGAAATTTTCTGTAGGGGCTGAATTGCTGCTCGAAAGCATCACCTACGAAAGGGCGCAATTATGCTAGAAACATTGCACTTGGTCAACGTATAACTTGGAAATATATAAACTATTTACATTCTCAATCTACAACTAACGATGGAACTTTTGTGGAAACAGATTTATGAGTAGCTTTAACGCATGCCCGGCATCTTGCCGCCCATCATATTACCCATGCCACGCATCATTTTTGCCATCCCACCTTTGGCAAACATTTTCATCATTTTCTGTGTTTCTTCGAACTGCTTAAGCAGTCGATTAACCTCTTGCACCTGTACCCCAGATCCGTCTGCAATACGTTTTTTGCGCGTTGCTTTAATTAACTCCGGCTTACGCCGCTCTAACGGTGTCATGCTATTGATAATGCCTTCTATACGGCGCACGGCCTTATCGGCATCTGCAGGATTCATTTTTGCCGCCATACCAGACATTTGCGCTGGCAGTTTATCCATCAGTGCGCCCATACCACCCATTTGGCGCATTTGAGACATTTGCGCTTTAAAGTCATCTAAATCAAAGTTTTTGCCTGATTTCACTTTGTCCGCAAGTTTTTGCGCCGCAGCCATATCGACATTCTTGTGTGCTTGCTCAATCAGGCTCAGCACATCGCCCATACCCAGTATGCGTGAGGCCATCCGCTCTGGGTGGAATGGCTCCAAACCATCTACCTTCTCACTCACGCCGATAAACTTAATTGGCTTGCCAGTAATATGGCGCACTGATAATGCAGCCCCACCGCGTGAGTCTCCATCTAGCTTTGTCAGAATAATGCCGGTCAGTGGCAGCGCGTCACCAAAGGCCTTGGCAGTATTTACCGCATCTTGCCCCTGCATCGCATCAACCACAAACAAGGTTTCAATGGGATTAAGCTGTGTATGTAAAGCTTTGATTTCGGCCATCATAGCTTCATCAATGCCTAAACGCCCTGCGGTATCAAATATCACCACATCGTAGTAGCCACGCTTAGCAAAATCTAAGGTCGCACTCGCGATGTCGGCTGGCTTTTGATTGGCATGGCTATCAAAACAGTCTATTTCCAATTGCTTTGCGAGGGTTTTGAGCTGTTCTATGGCTGCTGGACGATAAATATCAGCGCTGGCTAACAGTACCTTCTTTTTTTGTTCTTTCAGCAATTTTGCCAGCTTAGCTGAGGTTGTGGTTTTACCAGAACCTTGTAAGCCTGCCATCAAGATAATCGCGGGAGCAACTACTGCTAAATTAAGACCTACATTAGTCTTGCCCATCAATCCAGTCAGTTCATCATGCACCACTTGAATTACTGCTTGCCCAGGAGTTAAACTTTGTAGTACCTCTTGCCCCTGTGCACGTAATTTAACTTGTGCAATAAAGTCCTTAACCACAGGCAACGCAACATCGGCCTCCAACAAGGCCATGCGCACTTCACGCATCGCATCTGCAATGTTATCTTCAGTTAATCGGGCTTGGCCACGTAAATTTTTGATCACGCCCTGCAGGCGGCCGGTTAAGTTTTCTAGCATGAATAACTCTTACTATTGATTAGATCAGCAATTTTACATCAAGCTATTATGTTTACAGCATATTTAAGCCATAATTACACTATGGAAAAATTAATCCCTTACTTAGCCGTTGTCTTCATCTACTTGGCGGTAGCTACTGATTTTTGGCGCTGCGCTAAAACCCCTGCCAGCACACGTTATTTGAAATTAAATACCACTATGGTTGCGCTAGGTTTAGTGATTCATGGCTGGCTGTTATACCAAGTAATTTTTGATCATGGCTATCACTTGGGGTTGTTTAATGTACTGTCTGCAATTGCTTGGCTAACCGTCCTAATTTATTGGGTTGCAGATTTAAAGCATGAACTCACCAACCTACAAGCTTTTGTATTACCGGCTGCAGCCATTTTTGCACTTCTGCCAGCTTCAGGCGCAACCGATCGCATCATGCCCGCCGCTGAATCCACATTGTTTTTTGCGCACATTACCATTGCTTTGCTTGCTTACAGCTTATTTACCTTTGCCACCTTACATGCACTTCTGATGACCATTGCCGAGCGAAGTTTACATAACAAACCTACCCTCATTAAATTGCCGAGTTTTCCTCCGCTCATGGTCATGGAAACCTTGCTTTTTAGAATTATTACGGTAGGATTTATTTTACTAACGATTACCCTAGTTAGCGGCATGTTGTTCTCAGAGCAGATTTTTAACAAGCCGATGCAGTTTAATCACAAAACCATATTCTCGATTGCCAGCTGGTTAATTTATGCTAGCTTGTTATTTGGCCGTTATCGCTATGGCTGGCGTGGCAATAAAGCCGTACGCTGGACTTTGGCTGGCTTTGCGTTGTTACTGCTTGCCTATTTAGGCAGTAAGTTTGTGCTACAAGTCCTGCTAGGGCGCTAGGAACTAAAGGTTAACGCAAGCTAATCTGCGGCCAGGACTGCTGCGTTGCATAGGCTGTTAAAGCAGCATCCGCATCTACTGCTATTGGATGACTGACCAACTTCATCAACGGCAAATCGTTGTGTGAATCACTGTAGAAATAACTGATCTCAAAGTCTGATAATTGCTGACCTCGCCCTTCAAGCCACTCATTGATACGAGTCACTTTGCCCTGCTGGAAGCTAGGGACACCGCTTACGCCACCAGTGTACTCACCACCCACCATTTCCGGCTCAGTACCGATGAGATGGTCAATACCATAAGCCTCGGCAATTGGCTTAGTCACAAAGCTATTAGTGGCAGTAATCACTATACACAAATCACCTTGCGCCTGATGTTTATTCACTAAATCCTGAGCCTTTTGGAGCATCATCGGACGAATCACTTGCTGCATAAACTTAAGATGGAGTTGATCTAAGAATTTTTTTGGGTGCTGCGACAATGGCCTTAATTGGAATTCCAGAAACTGAACAATATCCAAGTTGCCATTTTTGTAATCTAAGTAAAACTGCTCATTACGCTCATGATGCATTGTGGCATCAAGCAAACCTTCGTTAATTAAAAATAAACTCCAGCTATAGTCGCTATCCCCTGCGAGCAAAGTGTTATCTAAATCAAATAATGCTAAATTTTGTGATGGTTTCATTTTAAAAGTTCTAAGCATTCACTGTGACTTATTGGTTGCAGAAAGTACTAAAAATACACCTACCAGAATGACAGCAAGTGCCATTAACTCAATGTTGGCTACCTTCTCGTTTGCAAACCAAATCCCCACAATAAAAGCGACTACAGGGTTAATAAAAGTATTACTGCTAGCTACCAATGGACGTACCGTTTTAAGTAAATACAAATAGGCACTGTAGGCCACCAAGGAACCAAGCACGATTAAAAATAACAACGCCATCCAAGACTTTAAGCTAATACTTTGTGGCCAGCTTTCCCCACGCACGGCACTAGCCAGCATAAGGATCGCACCTCCCACGAGCATTTGCGCTGCACTTGCCATTAGCCCTTGTGGCATAGGTAAGCGCTTACCCCACAAAGAACCAAACGACCAGCTAGCAGCAGCCAAAATCAGCAATAGCGCGCTACTTAAGTTACCACGCAGACTGCCGCTAAGATTTAGCATCACAATACCTATTAACCCTATTGCGATACCCAACCACTCTTGATTGCTAATCTTACGTCCTCCTATTGAGGAGAAAATCGCCATCCAAATCGGTGCAGTTGCAATAGAAAGGGCCGCTACACTGGATGAAACTGTTTGTTGCACATAACAAACAGTCCCATTACCTAAAGCAGGCAATAACAAGCCTACTGCACCAGCGCCTATCCATTGCTTAACGGTGGGATTGGGTGAGCCCAAACTACGCATCACCACATATAAAATTATACCGGCCAAGCTAAACCGCATACCCGCCATCAAAAATGGCGGGAAGCTTTCTATGCCAAAGCGAATAGCTAAATAGGTTGAGCCCCAGATAAAGTAAGTGCTAGCCAGCGCTAATATAACGAGGACTTGTTGGCGTTTCAAACCCAGATTGCGTGAACAGAATGTAGTGAAAATTTATGGCGTCCAAAAAGTTTAACATTGCACTTCACCAGCACCAAAGTGCTTGAGGCTAGCCAATTTCATTTAAATCTGTGGATGGGCGCGCTCTGACTTCGACTGTATCTTATTCAGCGCGTTCAAGTAGGCTTTAACAGATGCAACCACAATATCAGTATCTGCACCCTGACCATTCACAATACGTCCACCCTTAGACAATCGAACCGTGACTTCACCTTGTGCATCCGTGCCACTAGTAATGTTGTTGACAGAATATAGTTGCAACTCTGCACCACTGTTAACGATGGTCTCAATCGCCTTAAACGCTGCATCCACAGGGCCGCCACCAAAAGACTCTGCACGATTCTCCACACCATTTTCCGATACCGTAATGATCGCATGTGGCACTTCACCCGTCACTGATGCCACCTGCAAGAAGACCAATTTAAAGCGTTCGGTTGCTTCAGACACAAATTCATCACTCACTAACGCATGCAAGTCTTCATCAAAAATCTCAGACTTTTTATCAGCCAAAGTTTTAAAACGTGCAAATGTAGCATTCAACAAATCTTCTGTTTCAAGCTCTATGCCTAGCTCTTTCAAGCGAGTTCTGAAGGCATTTCGGCCAGATAGTTTACCTAGGGTCAATTTATTAGCGCCCCAGCCCACATCCTCAGCACGCATGATTTCATACGTTTCTCTATGCTTCAACACCCCGTCTTGATGAATCCCAGATTCGTGTGCAAAGGCATTGGCCCCAACGATAGCCTTGTTCGGTTGCACTGGGTAACCAGTAATGGTTGACACCAACTTGCTGGTTGGCACGATTTGGGTAGTATCAATTCGCGTCGTCAAATTAAACACATCGGCACGCGTTTTAATCGCCATCACAACCTCTTCAAGGCTGGCATTACCAGCGCGCTCACCCAAGCCATTAATGGTACATTCTACTTGACGGGCACCACCCATTACCGCTGCCAAAGAGTTGGCCACAGCCATACCCAAGTCATTATGGCAATGTGTAGACCAGACTACTTTATCGCTATTAGGAACCCGTGCAATCAACTCGCGCATCCGCTCGCCCCAAGGTGCTGGGATCGAATAGCCAACGGTATCTGGCACGTTGATGGTCGTCGCGCCGGCTTGAATTACGGCATCAAATACGCGAATCAAGAAATCCATATCAGAGCGCACTGCATCCTCAGCAGAAAATTCTATATCCGTTGTATATTCCAACGCCCATTTAACCGCCTGCACTGCACGCTCAACCACTTGGTCTTCAGTCATGCGCAGCTTATTTTCCATGTGGATTCTGCTGGTGGCAATAAAGGTATGAATTCGACCATGTAAAGCTGGCTTAATAGCCTCACCAGCACGCCGGACGTCATTCTCACTCGCACGTGCAAGTGAGCACACGGTGGCAGTTTTGATGATTTTCGCAATTTCTTGTATGGCTTCAAAGTCCCCAGGACTGGCTGCGGCAAATCCTGCCTCAATCACATCCACACCCAAGCGCTCAAGTTGTCGGGCGATACGGATTTTTTCCTCTTTAGTCATGGCTGCGCCTGGGCTTTGTTCGCCATCGCGCAATGTGGTATCAAAAATAATAATTTGGTTTTGTTTCATGATCACTACCTAAGTTTTTACTACACTAATGTGGGATTAAATTCTTCTTAATAGAATTTAGATCTACTGTTGGCTCAAACCTATTGCTAGGTGAGCTGTGCCGGGCAATATCGCGCTGCACTTAATTTAGAACTGAGGGGTGTAGGCGCGCTAGCGCAGAGTGCGAGCGCGCAGCGCTAATAATCGAGAGTTATGTAGCTTATGGTTAGGCAATGTTGCTTTACGCAACGCCCGTACTTTACTTACAAATATTGCGCTAGCGATTAGGCTTAGAGCAAAAAAAGTATTCAATATAGTGATATTCGACATAGTGATAGAAATATAGTATTTTTTAATGAATTCTGCAAGGGTTTAGCTGTTTGAATTTTCAATGAGGCTTTTAAAAAATATTCACTGCTTGTTAATTGAAGCGTTCACGTAGCCAAATGATATAGCCTGAAAAAGCGTACATGGTCATCACGAAAAACAGCACTTCTGGCGGACTATAAGAAACCAAAACGATCGCCAGCATAATGCCTAATATCACAATAAAAGGCACACTACTTTTCAAGTTAATATCTTTACCGCTGTAATAGCGTAAATCACTGACCATAGAAACCCCGGCAAAAACAGTAATCCCCCACGCCATCCATTTCATTTGCAGTACGCCAAAAAAAATATCGCGGCCACTCACGCCATATTCATAAGAAACCCAGACAAAGCCAGCCAATAAAGCAGCTGCAGCCGGGCTAGGCAAGCCTTGGAAGTAGCGCTTATCCTGATGCGCATCCTCTAATTTTGTGTTAAATCTAGCTAAGCGCAATGCAGCGCAGGCACAGTAAACAAACGCCGCCAACCAACCCAATTTTCCTAGGGGCTTTAACGCCCATACATAAAGAATCAATGCTGGCGCAACACCAAATGACACCATGTCAGACAAACTGTCATACTCAGCACCAAATGCGCTTTGTGTATTGGTCATGCGTGCAACCCGACCGTCCAAACCATCCATCACCATAGCAATAAAAATAGCAATAGCAGCCAACTCAAAGTGGCCATTCATGGCCTGTACGATAGCGTAAAAACCAGCAAACAGTGCCGCTGAGGTGAATAAGTTCGGTAAAAGATAAATACCCCGCCCTTTTAATCCCCCATCTAACAGTGGACTTTTGCTACGAGTGCGTATAGGTTTTTCGGCCATGATTATAATTTCAATATATTTACTTAGTATTAGTATAACAAAGCTCAGCTTATTAGGGCCGTTAAAAGTATCATCCTTCATAAGCAATGCTGAGCATCGCAATCAAGCAGATCATAAGCAGTGTGTTAATATCGCGGCTTAGAAAAACTGTACTTAACTATTCACTATCCTATGCAATTTACACTACATAATCAAGACGGCCTCGCCAGACGTGGCACCGTAAGTCTCATTCACGGTGATGTACAAACTCCCGCCTTCATGCCCGTTGGTACCTATGGCACAGTCAAAGCCATGTCACCGTTGGAACTCAAAGAAATCAATGCGCATATCGTGCTTGGCAATACCTTTCACCTATGGCTACGTCCTGGGTTGGATGTGATTGCAGCCCACGGAGGGTTGCACACATTCATGGGCTGGGATGGTCCAATCCTGACCGACTCTGGCGGCTTTCAGGTATGGAGCTTAGGTGCTTTACGTAAAATTACCGAAGAAGGCGTTAAGTTTCGCTCGCCGATTAATGGCGATAGCTGCTTCTTAACACCAGAAGAATCTATGCACATTCAGAAAGTACTGAATTCTGACATCGTCATGATTTTTGACGAATGCACACCCTACCCAGCCACCCATAACGAAGCCAATGATTCCATGCAACTGTCACTGCGTTGGGCGCGCCGTAGTAAGGATGCGCATGCTGGTAACGAAAATGCACTATTCGGCATTATTCAAGGCGGCATGTTTGAGGATTTACGCGATATCTCACTAGCCGGCTTAACCGAGATTGACTTTGATGGCTACGCAATTGGCGGCCTATCCGTAGGTGAGCCTAAAGAAGATATGTTAAGAATTTTGATGCATACCGCGCCAAAAATGCCACAAAACAAACCGCGTTACTTGATGGGCGTGGGCACACCAGAAGATTTGGTCGCTGCAGTCAGCCAAGGCATAGATATGTTCGACTGTGTGATGCCAACACGCAATGCACGTAATGGCTGGCTATTTACACAGCACGGCGACATCAAAATTAAAAACGCTGGCTACAAAAATGACACCCGACCTTTGGATGCCAATTGTACCTGTTATACCTGTAGCAACTTCAGTCGCGCTTATCTGCATCATTTGCATAAAGTAGGCGAAATATTAGGCGCTCGCTTAAACACTATCCATAATCTTCATTATTATCAGGAGTTGATGGCGGCGATACGCAGTAGTATTGAAGTCGGAGCATTTGAAACATTTAAGAAAGAATTTGCAGCCAATCGATCACAATTAACGCAAGCTAGCGAAGAGAGCACCACAGACTCTTAACAATGCTGCTAGTCGGCAAGAACTTATAGTCTGTGCTAGAATTCGAAGCTAATTTTTAGCCAAACAGTCAACTTTAAAAGAGGTTATATCGTGTTTATTTCAAATGCATACGCAGCAACTGGTTTAGCCAGCAATGATTTAATGAGTTTCTTACCCCTTATTGTTATTTTTGTTTTATTTTTCTTCATGATCATTCGCCCACAAATGAAGCAAGCTAAAGAACAGCGCAACATGATCGCAGCTTTGCAAAAAGGTGATGAAGTAGTGACCAGCGGCGGCATTGTTGGAAAAATCACTAAATTAAGTGAGTCTTTTGTGACCATTGAAGTTGCAGCCACTGTTGAAATTGCCGTGCAAAGACAAGCAATACAAAGTGCCTTGCCAAAAGGTACGATTAAAAGCATCTAATGGTTAGATTAGATAAGTATTTTTCCGCTTAACTAATCAATAGATCTCAACTTCTTAAAACAAACACAGTTAATGACCAGAGTCTGAATATGAACCGCTATCCTTTATGGAAGAACATCTTCGTTGCCATCATGATTTTGATTGGGCTAATTTATACCATTCCGAATTTTTTTGGTGAATCGCCTGCGGTACAAATCACTCCAGCCAAAAGCAGCACAAAACTAGATCCTGCCTTACTCGGTCAAGTCGAAGCTATTTTTAAACAAGAAAATATAGCGTACGACGGCATCTACTTAGACCTTCGTGGTGTTAAAGCACGCTTTGCCAATACAGATACGCAGATTAAAGCTAAAGATGTATTACAAGCTAATCTGGGTAAAAATTACACCGTAGCACTTAATCTGCTATCTCGTTCGCCAGAATGGTTACGAAGCCTTGGCGCTAAACCTATGTACCTAGGTTTAGACTTACGCGGTGGCGTTCATTTCTTGCTACAGGTCGATATGAAAGCGGCATTAGATAAGGCGGCAGAACGTTTCGTGGGTGATTTTAGAATTGCGCTGCGCAAAGAGCGCATTTCTTATGTTGGTGTAACACGTGAGGGGCAGTCAGTACAAATTCGATTTAATGCTCATGACGAATTGCTGAAAGCGCGCACGGTCATTAGCAAAGACTTTCCTAATCTCACTCTTAATGAATCTTCTGATGGCGCAGATCAACTGCTTTCAGCCTCACTGAATGTTGTGGAACAAAAGCGTATACAAGATTTTGCCTTAAAACAAAATATACAGACACTACACAACCGTATTAACGAATTAGGTGTAGCCGAACCTATTATTCAGCAGCAAGGTGCTGATCGGGTAGTAGTCCAACTTCCTGGGGTGCAAGATACCGCTAAAGCGAAAGAAATTTTAGGCCGTACTGCCACTCTAGAAATCAGATTGGTTGATGAAGAAAAAAATGATGCAGCCACGTTAGAAAAAGCAGATAAGGGTCAAGCACCCCTTGGTGACGAAGCCTATAAAACACGCGATGGTCGACCTATCTTAGTGAGAAAGAATGTCGTGCTTACCGGTGATTACATTACCGACGCCGGTCCTGGCGTGAATAGCCAATCTGGACAATCGGTAGTGAATGTGACCTTAGATGGCCGAGGTGCACGCGTATTTCAACAAGTTACCCGTGAAAACGTGGGTAAACGCATGGCGATTTTGCTCATAGAGAAAGGGAGTACCGAAGTGATTACGGCCCCAGTGATTAATGAAGAGATTGGCGGCGGTCGCGTACAGATTTCAGGCATGGCCAATACGCAAGAAGCTACAGACATTTCATTATTACTGCGCGCCGGCGCACTAGCAGCGCCTATGGAAATTATTGAAGAGCGTACTGTTGGTCCTAGCATGGGTCAAGACAATATCACCCGCGGCGTGCACTCTACGCTATGGGGTTTTGCGGCAATAGCCGTAATGATGATGGTCTACTACATGGCATTTGGTGTGGTTTCTGTCGCTGCACTTGCAATCAATTTATTACTGCTGGTGGCCATACTCTCAATGCTACAAGCGACACTCACCTTACCTGGATTGGCTGCGATTGCGTTGGCACTTGGTATGGCTATTGATGCCAATGTATTAATTAACGAGCGCGTTCGCGAGGAGCTACGTAACGGCAATACACCACAAGCCAGCATTCATGCGGGTTATGAGCGTGCTTTCGATACGATTTTGGATTCCAATGTAACCACCTTGATTGCTGGGTTAGCATTATTCATGTTCGGCACCGGTCCAATCAAAGGCTTTGCTGTGGTGCATGTATTGGGGATTTTAACCTCTATGTTCAGTGCAGTACTTGTATCCCGCGCCTTTGTTAACTTGATTTACGGCTACCGTCGTAAAGTGAACAAATTATCGATAGGTCAAATTTTTAAAGCGTAAGTTACACCACGTCTATCTCAACATTATTTAAGAATACTTAGAGTACACATCATGGAATTATTTAGAATCAAGCATGACATTCCCTTTATGAGTTATGGTCGTTTAACGACCTCAATTTCATTGGTCACATTTCTATTAGCCATCGTATTTTTAGCCACCCGCGGCTTAAATTTTGGTGTGGACTTTACTGGCGGCACGGTGATGGAAGTCAACTATCCGCAAGCCGCTAATCTAGAAACAATCCGTAAGGCGGTAGATGGCATAGGTCTAAAAGAAGCAACTGTGCAGAATTTTGGCTCTAGTCATGATGTACTAATCCGTCTTCCAGTAAAAGCTGGAGCTTCTGTGTCACAGCTTTCTGAGCAAGTAAAAACCGCTTTAGTGCAGGCTGACAGTACAGCGGAAGTGCGACGCGTTGAATCTGTAGGTGCTCAAGTCGGTGATGAGTTATATGAGAATGGTGGTTTGGCATTGTTTTTCGTATGCGTAGGCATCGTGCTCTATCTATGGTTGCGTTTCGAATGGCGCTTCGCCGTAGCTGCCATCATCGCCAATATGCATGATGTTGTCATTATTTTGGGGTTTTTCGCATTCTTTCAATGGGAATTCAACCTCACAGTATTGGCTGCCATTTTGGCGGTCCTAGGTTACTCAGTCAACGAATCGGTAGTGGTGTTTGATCGAGTGCGTGAGAATTTTCGCAAGATGCGTAAAGCGAGCGTAGTACAAGTCATTGATAATGCCATCACACGCACTATGTCTCGTACCATTATTACCCATACCATGACACAAACTATGGTGGGTTCTATGTTGTTATTTGGTGGAGAAGTGCTCCATAACTTCGCACTAGCCCTGACCATCGGGATTTTATTCGGGATCTATTCTTCAGTGTTAGTCGCCTGCCCAATCGCTATGTGGCTTGGTGTTAACCGTGCCAATTTAATCGGTGATATTGAGAAGAAAGAAACGAGCAAGAAAGAGAATGTCGAAGTAATTTCCTAAAATTTAAGCTTAATCACTACAATGCAAGCAACATTAAGGGCACGTATGTGCCCTTAATGTTGACTATCCTTGATTATTAGGTCAACTCCCATATACACTGACTACTTTGATTAGCGACTTCAACACATCCATTGGATAATATCTCGACCTTTTGGCAATTGGGCATCCTTGCTCTTCTCCTTCTTCTTTCAGCTTTCTTCTCTATAGCTGAAACGAGCTTGATGTCCCTTAACCGCTATCGGATGAAGCACATGGCCAAGCAAGGTCATCGTGGCGCTAAGCTGGCAAGTGTTTTATTAAGCCGGCCCGATAAACTATTAGGCGTTATTTTATTAGGCAATACACTTTGCATCTCCGCCTCGTCCACCTTAGTCGCCGTTATTAGCGTCAACTTATTCGGTGAGGGTAAGTTTGTATTAATGATAGGTACGATCAGTATCACTTTTGCTATTCTAGTATTTAGTGAAATCTCCCCGAAAGTCATTGCTGCAGCCTATCCAGAAGCTATAGGTTTTGCCTGTAGCTATCTGCTTTATCCATTATTATGGCTATTTAACCCAGTGGTTTCTTTCGTCAACCTATTCGTTAAAGGCTTTGTGCGCATATTAGGCATAAAGGTCAATTTTGAAGAAACCATGCATGCAGTAAGCACTGAAGAATTGCGTACTATCGTTAGTGAGGCCGGGAATTACATGCCGCAAAAGAAGCGGACAATCCTACTTAACTTATTGGACTTAGGAAAAATAACTGTCGACGATATTATGACTGCACATACTCAGGTGGAGACTATTGATTTAGATTCCTCATTGGAAGACATACTTCACAATATTTCTAACAGTCAACATACTCGTATTCCAGTTCGCCAAGGTGCGCATGAAGAAATTATTGGCATTTTGCATATACGTCAAGTCATTACAAAGTTGCGTTCACATCATTACAACAACGATTTAGATAAAGAGGCTTTGCGTGAAGTCATGACAGAACCGTACTTCATCCCCTCAGGCACTCCATTATTTACTCAAATACAGCAGTTTCAGGAAAATCAACAGCGCGTGGCGTTAGTGGTGGACGAATATGGAGAATTTAAGGGCCTAGTTACTTTAGAAGATATATTAGAAGAAGTGATCGGCGACTTTACCACCCAGTCGCCTTCGCGACTTGGCAGCTACCGCAAAGAACCTGATGGAAGTTGGTTGGTCGATGGCAGTAGCTCTCTACGCGATCTTAATAAAAAATTAAACCTACACTTACCCCTAGATGGCCCACGCACCCTTAATGGCTTGGTTTTAGAACATTTCGGTGACATTCCCGATGCAAATACAAGCTTTAAGATTGGCACACACACGCTAGAAATTGTTCAAACTCAAGACCGCATTGTAAAAAGCGTCAAAATTTTCCCTTAACTATGAATGCGCACCATTTGGGTGTGACCAATTAACCAGACAATATATTTAAAGCCCACATTCAAATTGGGCTTGAATTTTTTATAGTTTGGCTCAAAATAGAATACACAATGGCCAGCTCACCTACAAATAACAATACGGTCCTTAAACCTGAAGTTGCAAAAACTAAATTGCCTCCTATGTTTAAGGTGTTGCTCTTAAATGACGATTACACGCCAATGGAATTTGTTGTTGCGTGTATAGAAAACTTTTTTTCCAAAAGCCGTGAACAAGCGACACAAATTATGCTCAAAGTTCATACAGAGGGTGCTGGCGTTTGTGGGTTTTACCCACAAGATATTGCAGAAACAAAAATGCATCAGGTGTTAAAGCATGCTCAAGAAGCGCAACATCCTTTGCAGTGCATAGTTGAATTGGCGTAAAACGTTTTTACCGCGACATATGTAAGCTGAATATATAGAAAATAAGGTAATAAAATGATAGCTCAGGAACTCGAAGTAAGTTTACATATGGCCTTTATGGATGCTAGGCAAAAGCGTCATGAGCTCATTACAGTTGAACACCTATTGCTGGCAATGATTGACAATCCAACAGCAGCTGAAGTGTTACGGGCCTGTGGTGCCAAGCTAGATATATTGCGCAAAGAACTTACGCAATATATTGAAGAGCACACGCCCACCGTTATAGGTCAAGACGATGTGGATACACAACCTACATTAGGCTTTCAACGCGTTATCCAACGTGCCATGCTACACGTGCAGTCCTCTGGTAAACAAGAAGTGACTGGCGCCAATGTATTGGTCGCAATTTTTGGTGAAAAAGATTCTCATGCTGTGTTTTTCTTAAACCAGCAAGGAGTAACTCGCTTAGATGTGGTTAATTTTATTTCACATGGCGTTTCAAAATTGGCAGAGACTGCTAAGCCAGAAGGCTCAGATACAGAGGCCGAAGTTGAAGCGCCCGCAAATGGCGCACTAGAAAACTACACCGTTAACCTAAATACGCAAGTGCTTGCTGGAAAAATTGATCCATTGATTGGACGAGGCCCTGAATTAGAACGCGTAGTGCAAACGCTATGCCGCCGCCGCAAAAATAACCCCTTGTTGGTTGGTGAGGCTGGAGTGGGTAAAACGGCCATTGCCGAAGGGTTAGCACGCCGCATTGTGGACAAAGAGATTCCAGAAGTATTAGCTAACGCCGTTATTTATTCGCTTGATATGGGTGCTCTCCTAGCAGGTACAAAGTATCGCGGTGATTTTGAACAACGCCTTAAAGCAGTCATGAAGCAATTAGCTGAAAATCCAAACGCCATTTTATTTATTGATGAAATTCATACGCTGATCGGTGCGGGCTCTGCCAGTGGAGGTACTTTGGATGCAAGCAACTTACTAAAACCAGCCTTATCCAATGGCTCACTAAAATGCATAGGTGCGACCACTTATCAAGAATACAGAGGTGTTTTTGAGAAGGACCACGCACTTTCACGCCGTTTCCAGAAAATTGATGTGGCCGAACCAAGCGTCGCTGAAACCATAGAAATTTTAAAAGGTCTGAAATCGCGTTTTGAATCACACCATAATGTGAAATATACCGCCAGCGCGCTCAGCACCGCTGCAGAACTTTCAGCTAAATATATTAATGACAGGCATTTGCCAGATAAAGCAATTGATGTCATTGATGAGGCAGGTGCGGCACAACGTATCTTGCCAAAATCAAAACAGAAAAAGACCATTGGTAATAAAGAGATTGAAGATATTGTGGCAAAAATTGCACGCATTCCACCTAAAAATATTTCCAGTGATGATCGCAGTGCACTAAAAACATTAGAACGTGACCTTAAAGCGGTCGTTTTCGGACAAGACAAGGCCATTGAAACCCTTGCATCAGCGGTAAAAATGGCCCGTAGCGGCTTAGGTCAAGGCAACAAACCTATAGGTAGCTTTCTATTTAGCGGCCCTACTGGGGTTGGTAAAACCGAAGTGGCTAAGCAACTGGCTTTCATCATGGGGATAGAGTTGATTCGCTTTGACATGAGTGAATACATGGAACGCCATGCGGTATCTAGGCTCATCGGCGCTCCTCCAGGTTACGTAGGTTTTGAACAAGGTGGCATGATGACCGAGGCCATTACCAAACATCCTTATTGCGTTCTTTTGCTTGATGAGATTGAAAAAGCACACCCAGATATTTTCAATATACTGCTTCAGGTCATGGATCATGGCACACTCACTGATAACAATGGTCGCAAGGCTGATTTCAGAAATGTGACCATCATCATGACTACTAATGCTGGTGCCGAGAATCTATCCAAATCTAACATGGGCTTTACGAACGCTAAGCAAGCAGGAGATGAGCAGGCCGATATTAAACGCTTATTCTCGCCAGAGTTCCGGAATCGTCTGGATGCAACTGTATCATTCGCCTCATTATCACAAGACATTATATTGCGTGTGGTAGATAAGTTCTTAATTCAACTTGAAGATCAGTTGCATGATAAGAAAGTAGAAGTGACTTTCAGTGATGCCTTAAAAGCTTATCTAGGTAAAAAAGGATTTGATCCATTGATGGGTGCACGCCCAATGGCAAGGTTAATTCAAGACACTATACGCAAAGCATTGGCAGATGAATTGCTGTTTGGAAAACTTGCAAACGGCGGGAATGTGCATGTGGATATTGATGATAAGAATGAAGTTAAACTTACTTTCACCCAAGACGAGCAATCTGCTGAAACGTCCTTAGCCGCCGTATAAAGAAAGGCGCAATCATGAACTGCGCTTTTCTTAATTCAATTTTTTCATGATGCTTTTAAACAAGTCGGATGACACAAGCGCATTGAGCCAACCCCTTAATTTTGGGTAAGGTGACGTCTCGAACCAATCTTGATCAACCCCAGCAAACTGTCGCACAAAGGGAAAAATGGCAATATCTGCCAAGCTGATGTGTTCTGATAATAAGAACGTTGAATGGACTAAGCGACATTCTAGCTTTTTTAAAAAATCTCAGCCTGCGCTCTATAAACGGATGGCGAGTGTTCAGGAAAACGCACTGCATACTTGTATTTATCCAAAGCACCCTTAAAACTAGTGTCATTTTCAGAAATTAATTGCTGACCCAATAAAGGCTCAGCAGTCATCCACCCATCTTTATCTTGTTGCTGCAAAGCCCAATACATAATGTCCATACTTTGATCTAACATCTGTACTTTAGATGTGGGTGCATCTTGCCACAACAATACTGGCACCGTCCCTTTGGGCGAAACAGCCAGCAGTTCTGCAGGTTTAGACTTTAAGCTAATTTCATGAATGTCAGCGGTAATTCCCGCATACTCAAGTGCCATTCGCGCGCGCATGGCGTATGGGCAACGCCGATAAGAATAAACTATTGGTAACACTGCACTTAGCCCAATGCTTTACAAATATCGCGAATTAGTTGCGGACCTTTATAAATTAAGCCGCTATAAACCTGTACTAAGCTCGCACCAGAGGCGACCTTTTCCACCGCATCCGCACCAGATAAAATACCACCCACACCAATAATGGGCAATGTCCCTTGTAAACGCTGCGACAACTGTTGAATAACTAAAGTGGATTTTTCACGCACTGGTCCACCAGATAGACCACCCGTCTCCTCTGCATGCTCCATTCCTTGGACGCCATCGCGTGACAAAGTCGTATTGGTCGCAATAACTCCATCAATCTTATGCTCTAACAACAAATCTCCAATTTCATTCACTTGCTCAATGGCTAAATCTGGGGCTATTTTTAAGGCAATGGGTACATAACGACCATGCTGATTAGCCAATTTATTCTGCTCGGCTTTGAGCGTGAGTAGCAATTGTGATAAGGCAGACTTTTCTTGTAGGGCGCGTAAATTCTTGGTATTTGGTGATGAAATATTAACGGTAATATAAGTAGCGTGCGCATAGGACTTTTGCATGCATATTAAGTAATCATCGACTGCATTTTCCATAGGAGTATCAAAGTTTTTACCAATATTAATGCCCAAGATACCTTTGTATTGCGCTCTCTTTACATTCTCAATTAAGTGATCAACACCTACATTATTAAACCCAAAGCGATTAATAATACCTTGTGCTTGCTTTACTCTAAATAATCGAGGTTTTGGATTGCCTGGTTGTGGTCTTGGTGTCACCGTACCAACTTCAATAAAACCAAAGCCCAGAGATGCCATAGCATCGATTGCAGCTCCATTTTTATCTAATCCTGCTGCCAACCCCACTGCATTCGGAAAAGTAATGCCCATCACCTGCCTAGGCTGACAAACAATAGGGGCTGGGTATAAGTGAAACACTCCCGCCTTTTGTGCTAAGTTCAAGCCCTTTAAGGTCACATCGTGGGCAGTCTCAGCATCAAGCTGAAATAACAAAGTATTGGCAAGTGAGTAGATATTCATACTTTTATTTTACTGCAAAACCCATGGTTCCGTCTTTTCAATCGCTTCCATCTTAACCAATATATCTGGCCGCGCTTTGGCTAGGGCAGATATAATTAACACAATGGAAAATAAAAATCAGAGCTTACAACTACTCGGTGGCATTACACCTACAACATTCTTGGCCGAGTTTTGGCAAAAAAAACCGCTACTCATTAAACAGGCGATTCCCGGATTCAAAGGTTTATTAAATCCGGATGAGCTAGCGGGATTAGCTTGCGAGGAGGATGTGCAATCCCGGATTGTTAAGTACAAGAAAGGAATATGGGAAGCCAATCACGGGCCTTTTAATGAAGACGATTTTTCTAGTCTCACGGAAAAACCAACGGCAGATAATAATTGGACCTTGCTGGTTCAAAGTGTTAACCATTATTTACCAGAGGCGAGTAAGTTATTACAAGAATTTAACTTTATTCCACATGCTAGAATCGATGATTTAATGGTCAGTTACGCGCCCAATGGAGGGGGTGTTGGCCCACATTTCGACAGTTATGACGTGTTCCTCCTGCAAGGTCAAGGCAAACGCTTATGGCGAATTAGCGCACAAACTGACTTAAGCTTAGTAGAAGGCGCACCTTTACGCATATTAAAAAACTTTGATACCGCACAAGAGTGGCTATTAGAGGCTGGCGATATGCTTTACTTACCTCCACACCTTGCGCATTGGGGCATTGCAGTCAGTGATGGTAAGGATGATTGCATGACCTATTCAATCGGCTTTCGAGCGCCTAAAAATCAAGAACTAGCGATTGAGTT